>Ga0315295_10005671_pt1 | contig 10649 bp, 8 predicted proteins | sample YL17G14_0_MG_FD_204453 | JGI IMG/M metagenome (GOLD analysis project Ga0315295, IMG submission 204453) | Sediment microbial communities from Yellowstone Lake, YNP, Wyoming, USA - YL17G14_0 | ecosystem: Environmental > Aquatic > Freshwater > Lake > Sediment | place: USA: Wyoming | collected...
GCTTCAAGAATTGTTCGTACCACAGACCCCTTATTGTAATCCGTGATTCTTTCGGTTGCGCTAGACATCCAGTTTATCATGGATGACAAAATTGAATTAAATTTCTTAACTTGGAATGCCATATTTTTCTCCTTAAATCATCAAATTGATAGGAAGGTTAGATTGTTCTGCGATTGTAACTGCATTAAAATCAATCACAACCAAATCCCCGCTTATTACCATTTTAAGATTGTCAACTTCTTTAAGCCGTGAATCATCCAACATAGTAAAAACCACTTCTTTCTTCAGTCTTGAAAACCAGTGGTATGTACCACGTTGCCCAACATACAGCGGTATATTTGTTCCATATGTTGCATTGTAGGGGTAAAAACTGCGACTTGTTTTTAATCTATTTTCAAGGGCTTGCTTCAAATTGTCAACTCCAGATACCCTTGCTGTATCAACATTTTCTTCTGCTCCCGTATCAATTTCTCCCCATTTGTTAAGTTTTATATCTACCCCAAAAAGTTCATCGTAAGTTTTCCCCGCAGAAGTTACGGCTGATTTTACTTTCTCCCCCGCGCTTTGTGGAATAAAAATAATATCTCCCGGTGTTGCCACATCCCAAATCAACCCACCAGTCGTAGGACTGAGGTTAGTTATACTTTTCACTCCTGCTATTGGTACAGGATAATATGTATCTGTTTCCCAATCAGCTCCCGTACGGTTAGCATCAACTACCCAATATGTAGCCCAACTTGCTCCCACCCCCGGTTCAGTGGCATCTGAGGACGTATGAGCCAAAATACATCTGTAATATATGTCAACACCTGCAATCGTATTTTTTACTACCCCATGCCCTGTAAGAACGTTAGGAGCAATATTTCCTATAGTTCCTGAAAGAATTGCTTCTACAGGAACATCAATATATGTTTGTGCCAAAGGAAGAACGGTTGTTGCGGTTACATCAAAATAAATTGCCTTTGTTCCTTGGTAAGGCGGAACGTAAACCCTTGTATCTACTGGTATTGTTATATTCCCCGTTACACCCGCTAATCGGTAAAACCTAACAGTTCCCGTCGCATGAACCTCGTGTTCAAATTCCAAATCATCCGTAAAATATGGATACTCCAAATCATTGTAAACTACAATTTCTTTCCATCTTGAAGCATCTCCATAAAATAAAAGCGCTATTCTCTGTGCCGTATCCCCGGTTTGAACCACATACGCAGATGCTGTTTCTAATTGCAACAAACCTGTTGTTGTAGCTTGTTCAACTGAATAAACAACCGTAACAGGAACAGTCGGAATTGAACTTATCGTAATTTGATTCCCAGAAAAAGATTCAAAATAGTTAGTTCCAAGCCTCTCAATATCACTCTCTAAAAATACTCCCGTAACTTTTACAGGATCTTCTTTTACAGTCAAAATCTCTGTTGGTGCTGAAAAGGTTTGTGTAACCTCTCTTTCTGCAGGAAGTTGCGCAGTTGCAGAAAAACTATTTCTGTAACCCGCAACAGCAGCCTCTTCAATCCCCATAGTTGTACCACAGTTGCTGGCACCTTCGAATAGTTCTGGATTTGTAAAACCCTTGAACATCGCTTCTGGAAGTGCCATTAGTGTGCACTGCATATCCCTAAAATGTCGGATTGCTTCATGTGGGACATCTATAAAAGAACTTAAAGCATCGCAAATATTTTCGATTGAATCTGCTGCACTTGTTACCAAGTCAAAAGGCTGTGTAACAAATGCCGTTACACCTGTAACAACCCGGTTTATATCTCGAGCAATATCGTTTACATCATCAACAATCGAAGCTACCGTCACATAAGTTGCAGTTGCAACATTATAAAATTCTAGCCCTTTATCATAAAGGGTAGAAAAACCCTGCATCGTTGTTGAAAGATTGTCAAAACTATCCGACAATGTATCAAAAAATTCGGTTGCACTTGACAATTTATCATAAAATTTTTGATATCTGGACGTACTACCTATTGAATCAGTAACATCAGCTGCCTTTGCATTCAATATATTTTTTTCATCAAGAGCATTAATAATAGTCATTTGCATATTGTATTGATAAAGTAATGTTCTGTTGGCTGCTCTTTGAAGTGTAAAATTATTTATAACCACAACATAGGATTCATTATCCGACCAATTATGAAATCTCATTTCTGCGGGATTCACAAGATCAGTAGCCCCATCTAACCAATCCCGGTACATTTTTCTAAGTTTCATAAAGTGGGCTTGTCCAGATTCTTTCCCACCTTTCATTATATCCCCTTTAAACCCTGTATTTCCAGCAAGAACTATTGTTTTTGTACCTGCACCAAAATGGTCTACAAATTTCCCGCCTTTAGTTATTGTTACCGAAGCCTTAGCAGGTTCGATTTGTTGAAATTGTTCGGGATTTATAAAAAGGGTCAATGTTTGTATATCCTTACCATGAATAAGTTCAAAAGTAAATGATTTCCATTGTGTATCCCATTCAGGTCTACCCCTTCTTCCCTGATTTTTTGCATAGGGATTAAAAGATGTAGGTGTTCCACCAGTGGGGTTTTCCGCAGTATAAGGTCCCGGTTCGTATGCAACCCCACTATCCGCAGATTTGTAAGCATTTGCATCGTCGTATTCCCGTTGCGCCTGTTCCCTGCGTGCCTGAGAAACTGTATCCGGAGATTTTTCTACCGAAGTCGTAGTCTTTGGATCATAATACGGCTTATATTTTACCGGATATTGTTTATCCTTTGGGTCGTAATATGCTTTGTATGTCATTTTTCTCCTTAAGCGGCATTCACGTCCGAAGAACCTACCACAATTGTTCCCGTAACAGTTGCCCCTGATACGGTATCACCTACTCTTGCTACTCCCAAACCATCGCTTTTTACTGTTCCAGAACTTGTCACTATAATTCCCGTATGTCCACAATTAAATATCACAATATCTGTATTTCTACCTACCCCAAGACTATTTGCCCTCACGCCCGCACTTACGGTTAGAATAAAACCCGTTACAGAAATCGGAGGACTTGGAGAATGACCACTACAAGTTCCCGTAACAATATCATTATACCTTGCAATTCCTGGCATTAATCGTAGTCCTTTAAAACTGGATTTCTGGCCGCTATGGTATTCTTCCAATTTGTAACCAATACAAGAGCAGTTCCCAAATTAGTTATCATAGCAAGAGCCCCGTAAGTAGTATTGTTAATTAAAGGGTACATTGTATTCCAATCCGTCATAGCCTTGATAATAATTGGATCGGCATCCCAATTAACTGGTGGACTGTAACGATAAACTATTGTCCCACTATCCCGCACATCCCAAGCAGTAAGGTTTGTAGTTCCATAACCTGCCCCAGCATTAGGATATGTAATAACCACATCTTCACAATGCCACGTAATGTTATTATCAACAACAGTACTACCAATCCCCGTCGGCCAAGTAGGTTCTGTCCCACCAGAAGTCCCATTTACACGTTGGTACAATTCCTCATACGGTGGATCTGGATTATACTGAGGAGGAACGTAAGGTATCAAAGGAGTTTCTGCCCAATACTTGCGACTATTCACCGTCGTTGGCCTTGCATAAGTTAGGTGCGCATAAGAATGGTTCGGTAACCAAGCAGGATAAAAATAGCCCAGTTCCCAATAAGCTGCCTTAACCGCAAGCTGCGCCTCCAAATTTGTCTTATCTTCTCCCTGAATCCCTTGATAAATATCTCTCCAATGCTGCCAATGGGTTATCGATGCGTTTACACTTGCCACCGAATCTACAAGTCCATTCAATTCAGATGCATCCTGTCTGATATGATAATTGTTATTCACCACCCATGTAGAACCCGTAAAATCAGTTGTCAAATCCCAATATGTAGCCCAATCAATTCCAGTAATAGGTCTATTCGTAGCCTTGGAACGGTGGTTCAATTTACAAATATAGTTATTAGAATTTGTTCCAATAACCACATTGGCATCTATCATTTCGTCACGTAAATAATCTTTCCAAGCCATGGTTTATCCCCTTAATTATGGTCTATTGTTGGTGCTTCGTCTTTAATACTTGTGCTAGACTCCCTGCTCCAGGCCCCCGTAACCGTTTCAGTTGCGTCCCCTTCTACTGTTTCAGTCAAATCCCCTTTAATAGTCCTTGTAACATCTCCTTCTATTGTCTCGTCTAAATCTCCTTTAATTGTGATTGTTGTGTTCCCGTCTTTATCTATTTTAATAAAATTCCCTGAGGGATGATAAATCCCCATTTCTGGTGCTGGATCAGCCGAGTCACTATCAGGATTTTGTTTTTTAAATGCTCTTACCTTACTGTCATAATTTATTATTTCTGTTAGAGAACTTGCATCCTTCCCAATCTTTATAAATAATCCGCTAGGATGACTGATTTCTATTTCAGGACTTCCTTCATCTTCACCGGCTTTTGACTTTGCAATCCTAACATAAACATTTGAAGGATGCTTCCAAAGGTACATTGTTCCATCTTCATTCCCAACCTGCTTTCTATCGCACAGTATTTCGTTAATTTCTGGAAATAAAAATCCAATAACTATTGGCCTCATGATACTTCCGCCAAGATGCGCAACAACTGCAATAACATCAGACTCTTCGGGAGGCAATGCTTCACCCAAAGGGTCATCCCGTTTTAGCATATCCTTTTTATATTTCGGATCTGGTAAACCAATAACACCACATTTACTACTTGAAAACGGGACTATCACCTGAACGTTTTCCACTATTGACCCATCAAACATGAGAAGGTCAACCATATTAGCTTCAGGATGAATAGCGTAAACCTTACCAAGTGTTATTCCTGAAAATGTTGGATACCTATCTGAGTTAAGAGATGATTGCATTATCCCCTCTTCTCAATATTCTGGGTTTTCCCAAAATTCTTTGGATTTATTCCAAAAACAGCGTCTGATTTAACCCCCGACGTTGGCATTCCCCTTGACAAGGTTAAAGAGGTTGTATAGGTTTCTAATATAACAAAATTTTGAGAAACACCTTCTATGTAATATTCCATAAGAGGTTCATTCGCTCCCCCATGTGTTAGATAAGTACCAATTATTGCTTGATTAGTTCCACGAATAACTATCGACCCACTTAAAAGAAATTGATTGTGTAAATACCAAGCCACCAATGCAATATTTCTGTCAATACCTTTTTGCATAAAAGCCGGCAATACTGACTGTTGATAAGTTTTCGTCGGTTCTTCACCACCCTGTCCAACTTCCAAATCCACAAAGACCGTCGTTGCTTCCATTTTTCTAAACCCAAATTTTCCAATCCAAGCTGAATAATTTCTATTCGTCTGAAAAAATGGATTGTTGCAATCCTGTGGATTAGACTTATAGGGCATGAAGAAAAATCCCCTTGCGTTCACCTTCCCTAAAAAACTTAGGTCAGGATAAGTAAAGAAATAATTTTTTACGTCATGCACACTTTTTTCTACTTCCATTGACATTATATCATCATCGTCTACTGTAAACCCGTCAGGATATAAAATTTTGTCACTTTCTAAAGCAGTAACACTTGGAGAAGGTTTTCCATTACAATCATGCAACCGAGATGGTCTTAAAATCAAATAAGACTTATCATACAGGGACAAAGATTTCTCTTTTGCCGAGCCACTTCCAAGACCATCATAAATAAAAAGTTCATGAAAAGGTTTGTCCTCATAACGTGCAAAAGCATTCCAATACGGTCCCTCATAACCTCTCAAATAGAAAACATTCGTTTCGTCATTTGGAAACATGGCCTCAGCTTTAAACCCTATTTTATTCTTTATTTCTATCGTAGTACTGCTTATCCCCAATTTTAACGTACAAGCCTTCTGAAAAAGTTTCATTATCCATTCAAATGCAAATTTAGCACCAACTTTCTTCGGCATTGAGTTCATCATTTCTATAGAACCCATTGGTACTATATCTTTTAAAATAGATGCTTCCACATCAAGTTCCGGCATAAAGTACAAATTAAAATCAGTCAAAAGAGCTCCTAAATCTCTTCCCGTAATTGATATACTTCTTGCTGGTACCCCTCCTTCCCAGCTTTCGGATTTATGAACAGTATCAATCAACCCACGCATCGTAACCCTAAAATCTTTATCATTTACACCCCTAAAAGCTATTTCAACATAATCAAATGCATCTAATTTATCAAACCATGTTTTCCCATTAGAATCTTTTCTTGGAACCAGCGAGATAGAAAACGATCCACTTGGATTGCCCAATGTTTTAGTAGTTGATATTTGTAAAATTTCTGAAAGCGGGTCATCAAGAGTCCCAACAATTTGATATTTTACATCGTCAGTAATAAAAATAACTTTAGCCTGTGGTGTACCAACAATTTTTTTAGCCATTACTGTGCTTTTTCTCCCATCAATGATTCAATAAGTTTTATAACTCCATATACAACAGGTCCACCCGACATTTTTAATAATTCTTTTCGTGTACCTTGAACTTTTTCAGGACTTCCATACTCCCCAAATTTTTCTGCAAGTTTGTCAATAGCCTTTGCCGCATTTCTCGATGCTTCATCCAAACCAGTAATACCTGATGCTGCAGTTGCCATTTTGTTAAAAGCTTTTTCAATTGTTATTGCAGTTTCTGCCCAACCTTTTGAAAATTTTAACTGTTCGGTAGCTGCTTGGTTTTGTAACTTATTCATCCTTGCATATTCGTCAGTTGGTTGTACCACCCCTTCGGGAAGACCCTTCTTTTTCCGTGCTTCATAGTCTGCTTGTTCCTTAGCGATTGATTTCTCATTTAACACATCCATTGCTTCCTTTGTATTACCATAACCACCAAATTGATTGTAACCCGCACCCTTGAACATAATTGCTGCCCCTCTACCTGGTTTTAAACCCAAGCCAGCACCAAGTTTTTGGTATTGTCCTACGGTAGCCATCATGCCTTCAGGGCTTCCTTTCCAAAACATATAATCTTCCCATGTTCCATTAGGAAACTTTTCCTTAAATGCTGCCCATTTCATCATTTCTGCTTGTGGAGATTCTTCACCACCCATTTGTTCCATGATACCCCCGACTGCAGCTGCTCCTTTACCACCTATCAATGCTGGGGCTCTACTCTTTTCCATAACTCCCATCATACCAGCTAAAGTTCCCATTCTTTCTGTAGTCAAACTACCAGTTTGACGTGCAGTACCTTCCATAAGGCCCGCCATATTTTCCATAGCACGTGACATTGATGGAAGTTTACTTTCTTTTGCAAAAGCGGCTCCCATAATAGTGGCCATTTTTCGCCAATCTTCGGGACGTCCTCTACCAGCTGCTCCTGTTTTTGCAGCGGTTGTCATAAATTGTGTTGACAATTCGGGCTCAAAAGCACCACCCATGTATTTAAGTCGAGACATTTCACCAAATGCCCCTTGTGCTCCAGCATCGTAAAGTCGTCTCTGAGTTTGTAAAGCCTCGTCAGGTGCAAATGTTCCTTGCTCGGCGGCTGTTTTTAATGCTATACCAGCAGTTTCTTCCCCCATCACAGCAACATTACCAGCCTGAGATGCATAGTGTTGAAGTGCTCTTTGTCCCGCAGCATGTTGTATTTGTAAACCCATTCCCAAAAGAGAAAGAGGGATACCAGCAACTGCTCCAAATCCACCAAAGGACGAAGATAATTGTCCCCCAAGTTGCCCCATCATCCCACCAATCAGTGGAGTCATTTGTCCAGTAGATGCTGCACTAAAAATCCCAGCACCCATTTGCATATAGCTCATGCCTCTTGCAATTGCACCACTGCGGCCTCCACCACCTCCACCTCCACCTCCACCTCCACCTCCACCTCCACCACCTCCTCCACCAGCACCCGGACCCCAAGCATAACCGGGAGGTGGTTTTGGAAGTTGAGCAGAAGGCATAGGAGCATAAGGAGATCGTGTAGATGTTGTAGTGCGACCGCCACCACGACCGCCACCGGCACCAACACCACCAACACCGCCTCCCCCTCCTATACCAGCAAACATGGAAGCGAGTCGGTTTTGTGCCTCTGCCGCAGCGGTGACCATAGCTTCTATGGCCTGCGTCATGGTCTTTATAGCTTTTTCACCAGAACTTGCATCACCTTTGATTACAATTTTTGATTCAACGATGCGTGCCATTTATTCCTCTATAATTTCGTCGTCTGGGGGTTCTTCTATTTTGGGGATTGGTTCATTGTCAGGTACGTCTTCCCATTTCAAATCCTTTGAAAAGTAGTCTTCGCATTCTTTATCTACTTTATCAAAATATTCATCAAAATCTGGGTCTTCGAAATGCTCAGTTACGTGGCCTACGCTCCGTCCACAATAGGGACAAGTAGTACCAACAAAACTTTTACCACAATCTGGGCATATTGATTTTTGTTCTTTACTTAATTGGAGGGATTTTACTTTTCGATTCCATTCCTGTTCGAGTTCAAACTCGAACTCGATTTCCCATGGTTCACAATTCAGATAGTTGGGATCTTTAGGTGAGAGATTAAATTTTTGTCTAAACCAATAATCTAATGATGAATTAAGAAGCTTTTTCGCCTCCTCCTTCAGATTTAGGTTTTCCTGAAAACGTGTTGAGGTATTCAATATATTTATTGTATACCTCGTTTATCACCTCCACGTCATGTAGTTCTTGCGGTTTCCACCAAATAGGATGATCATCTACAATAACTTCCAAAGTGGCTACCATATGTGTTAAACCACTTACAAAGTTATCAATATTAACTAATCCTCCCAACCGTTGGGCTTCTATGATTCCAATATTGATTCTTTCTCCAATGGTGGGGCGGTGGATGGTAAACTTTCCGGAAAACTCTTCACCAGAAGGCAATTTCATATCAATCTTGAAAGTATGCGTATTTCTTAAATCCACATTTTTCTTCACTTCAGTTTTAACTGCTTTTTCATTATCCATTTTCAAACTCCTTCTTAAATTTTAAAATTTTAAATTACGAAGCAATCTGTGCAGACAATGCACGCCATGTAGCATTCTCTCCCACTATTGCATGGGCATTAACACGAAGAGTGTAGTTTGCACATGAGCAGGACATATATTTCTTCAAAAGCTGGCCGTCTTTGGTCAGTACTTCAATATCAATAACGTCCATACTCAAAACGTCTTCAGACACCGGAACCCAACCCAATTCCAACAGGGTCTTCTTATTGATAATGAACTTATCAATCGTAAGGGTATGAGTCACCTTTAAATTGACATGCTCTTGAACCTCAAGATTTCCTATTCCGCTCACATCTTCAAGTCCAAAATCTGAGTCAGCGGTTACGCTCTGCGCCCTTCCAACCTCAACACCTTGGATCTTCAATAGGCACAAATTACCAGTTAAAGTTTCTTTTGCCATTAGTTTCACCTCCTGAGTGATAAAAACCTGTGGTCAGTCGCTTTGCGTCCAACCACAGGCAACGATTAAGGGCTATACGCTTAAGCGGTTAGCGTAGCCGTGTAGACTGTTAAGTGAATTGTTATTGGAATGTAGTTAATTGGGATAACTGGGCTACATTCAAATTCAACGTTGCAAGTATCTGCAATAAGGTTTACCTGAATGTTCTTGTATGGAGGATTGTCATCATCTCCAGCCAATAATTCCAACCTATACATCGTTTCAAGAACCGAAATTGTAGCATTCTTGATAGAAAGCAGCGTTGTTGATGTTCCCTTTCGTCCAACGAAGTCTCGCTCAAGCCTATCGCGAACCTGTCGAGCAACATAGTCACCAACTCTACCAACGCTCAATTCCCTTCTGTAATAATTGTCACTTTGTAACCATGTGGAGATTGACTGACAAACTCTGTAACCAAAGCCTGCATCATATTCCAATGGGAAAACACCTCCGTCAAGAAGTGTGTCTAAATCTCCCCATTTGAGATCATATTCCAAGCCTAAGGCTTTGATATTTTTATGTGTTAATGGTTCGGCAACGTCGACACCTGCTGCCAACCCAGCCACCGCAGCGGCTGAAATATGCCCAGCATAAGTTGTCTTGTTCCCGTTTTCATCATATGCAATAAAACCAGGTCCTACGTAATACATTCTGTCAGAATTTAACTGCTCTGCGTAAATCTTCATCTGATTAACAGATGCCGTAATTAAAGAAGAAGTTGTCCATTTTCCCAACCCACTTGTATAGCTGTCTGCTGTTGCAAAACCACCAACAAACCCACGTCTTTCTTTCTTCCCAAGAGAACTCATGTAATCAACATGGGTTGATAATGAGGCCCAAACGGATGGGTCATAAGATACGGTGCAAATCAGCGGTGTATCTTCAGCCTGTAGTAATTCTAAAGCTGTATCCCAATTTGACTGAGTTGTTGTTCCTTCGCTTCCACCTGACATATATGTATCAGCAATATTAGCTAATGCACCACGTGTGGTTGCACCTGTATGGTAAGCTGCCTCAACATAAGCAGAGTTATCTGTAAACCAGTCTATCACAGCTTGAAGGTTAGAAAATGCTGTAGGAAGTTTTCTTACTGGATCTGATGCTTGATAAGTTAATGCCAATGCTGAATCCACGTAAAGAACACCAGACTGAATCTGTGTAATTTTACGAAGTTCCTGTCCGGGGTAAGTCGTAGGTGCCTTCTGAGAAATAACTATATAATCGTTTACGGAAAAATTTGTTGTACTTCCTACCGTAATTTGAGTCTTGGTTGAATC
>Ga0315295_10005672_pt1 | contig 10648 bp, 9 predicted proteins | sample YL17G14_0_MG_FD_204453 | JGI IMG/M metagenome (GOLD analysis project Ga0315295, IMG submission 204453) | Sediment microbial communities from Yellowstone Lake, YNP, Wyoming, USA - YL17G14_0 | ecosystem: Environmental > Aquatic > Freshwater > Lake > Sediment | place: USA: Wyoming | collected...
GCACAGGGAAGTCTTGTCGGCGCCGGTCGGGGGGTGGTCAGTGGTAGCCAACACTACAAAACGGGTAACGTTGGAGGCTTGGTCCTGAATAGCTCTGGCCAATATCTCAGCCCCATATAGCTGAGCCGCCCGCTCTGTGCCGATGGCGGCCGCTGGGGTATCATATGCCATCATCTGCTCCACCGCAGCCGCCGTGCTCAGAGCCGAAGCCAGGTGGGCCTTAGGAAAACAGCGCTCCAGAAAGTGTCGGCACTGGGCCAGGGCCTGGGGATGGGAGAAGATGACGCCTACTTGGTGGGCCTGGGTGCCCGGCTTGACCAGCAGGTGATGCCTGATGGGCAACACCAACTCCTTCTTGATGAGCACCTTCGTCTCGTGGATCAGCAAATCTAGCGTATCTGTTACTGAACCCTCGATGCTATTCTCAATGGCCACCACCCCTTCATCAGCCATGCCTGTATCCACGGCAGCCGCCACCGCCGAGAAGCTAGGGAAGGGGATCAGCCTCGCCTGGCTATCGTGACGCAGCGCCGCTTCCTCGGCAAAGGTGCCAGCCGGACCTAGATAAGCAACCCGCATAGCGCTCCTATTAGGCTTTGGCTGGCTGGCCCGAGAGAACAGTCCTAAGGGCTTCCTCCTGATCGGATTTAGTAACCGCCAGAACTTGGTCATCGGCCTCTAAAACAATATCTGTCCGGGGCAACTGAGGGCGCTGCCCCCGGCGCAATAGCAACACCAGCATACTATCCTGGGGCAGCTTCAGGTCACCAAGACGCTTGCCAATTGCAGGAGAGCCCCGGGATATTCTTATTTCCACAATCTCCATATTGCCTTCCCGCAATTTGAGCAGGTGCATCAAGGGGTGTGTAGGCACCTCCAACTCGATATGCTCCAGTATCAGGTTGGTGCTACTGATTGTGCAGTCGATGCCCAGCTTCTTGAAGATAGTCTCATTCTTGGGGTTGCTGAGCCGGGCTATGGTGCGAGACACATTGAACATGTGTTTGGCCACCTGGCAGGCCACTAGATTATCCTCGTCCCCATCGGTTACTGCGATAAGCATGTCAGCCCTTCCTGTCCCTGCTTCCTTGAGGATAGCCGCCTCACAGCCATCTCCCCTCATGCAGATGCTGCCCAGTTCCTCGTTGATAAGGTCACATCTGGCCCGATCCTTTTCCAGCACCAGCATTTCGTGACCCTCAGCCAGCAGCGCCTTTGCGAGATAATAGCCAACTTTGCCGCCACCAACAACTATGATGTACACTGGCTTTACACCTCGAGTCTTTCCTTGAGCAACTGGGCAAATATTATGGTTGGGCTGACAGTCTCCAGCCCCAAAGTGGCGTAGAGTTCATGGCGCAATGGGTCATAGATGCGGCAGACCACTTTCTCTACACCGAAAATATGCTTGGCGATCTGGGCAGCCAGCACATTCCGGTTATCGCCCTGGGTCACTGCCACAAAGCCATCTGCCTCCTCTATGCCCGCCCGCCTCAGAATATCCTCGTCAGTGCCATCACCGATGAGCGCCGTACCTTTGAACTCTGCCGACAGCTTACGGAAGCCATCGGGATTGATGTCCAGTACGGTGACTTTATGCCCCTCAGCATCCAGGAGGTTGGCCAGTTGGGCGCCTACCCTGCCACAGCCCATGATCACTATGTTCATAAGCAGTCCTCTAGCATTTATGGAGATCTAGTCTCACCAGAAGCTGGCACACGCAAAATGAGCACCGGGCAGGGGGCATTCTTCAGCAGATAAGGAGCCACGCTGCCCAGACTGAATTCCCCAAAACGCTTCTTATAAGGCAGCGCTACTACGATAGCATCCACCTCCCTTTCCACTGCCTCATCCACTAGAGCTGGGCCCACGTCTCTGGCCTGAAGCAACTGGGTTTCCAACTCCATTTCCTCTGCCTCAGCTATGGCCTCGGCTGCTTTCAATGCCTTCTCCCCTTTTGTGAGATCAGGCTCAATATTGGCATCCAAGGGCAAGCTCCGCTTAACAGTGATAACGTAGGCCACCAAGACCTTGCCCTTGGCCCGTCTGACCAGGCCACAAGCCAACTTTACCGCCTCAGCGTCTGCTGCTCCCCCGGACACCGGCACCAGCACTTTGCTATACGGCATAAATTTGTCTGCGGTCGGACAACTTTAACAAAATATACTGGCCCATTTGCCTAATTATAATCCCCAATCCGCACGTCTGCAACATTAGCTTGTGGCTATATTTGGTCAGCATCAGTTGCACTCTTTAGCAAAGGCAGCTTGGAGCGCCGCCGGTAGAGAATATATATGACCAGCCCCAGGATAATCCAGGCAAAACCCACGTAGCGGGCATAGGTCTGGGAGGAGATAACTACTAACCACACTATAACAGAAAAGGCCAACCCTAAGACCGCCGTAACCGGGATGTCCTTGCCCTTGAAGCTGAAATTAGGGCGCAACCTGAAGGGGCGGGGTACCTCCGGCTTCCTGATGCGCAGAACAATGATGGAAAGATGGGCCATGGCAAAAGCCATCATGGAGCCGAAGGCATACAGCCCTCCCAGGCGGGAGAACATGTCACTATAGAAAAAGCCCGGGACTTGAAGAACCAGGATGATCAGGGCAAAAAGAATGATGGTTACATAAGGCGTCTTGAAGCGGGGATGCACTCGGCTGAGTGCGGCAGGCAACTGTCGGTGTGTTCCCATGGAGAAGGATACACGAGAAATGCCCAACAGACCAGCGTTGGTAGCTACTAACAGGATAGTGGCGGCCAGCACACCCACCATCGGTTTGAAAAAGGCTTGCAGCCATTCTCGCGGTAAGTTAGCTGCTATGCCGGCCACTGGGTCGGTAGCCCACTGAGAGCTCAGTTCATTGGGGGTCATGGCCGATAAAGCTACTATCGAGATTCCAGAATAGAGAACCAAGACAACCACTATCATCAATATCAGAGCTTGAGGAGTACGCACTTCAGGCTCACGCGTCTCTTCAGCCATCTGGGACATGGTCTCCACCCCGGTGTAAGCTATGGCGGCTATAGCTATGCCAAACATCAGGTCTCCCGTAGCAGGCCAGTAATCGAATATATTGTGTTTAAGCATTTGCAGGTCGAAGAGAAGGAGGAAGCCGAAGACCACCAGAGCCAACTGAGTCAATACATCCATCACGGCCAAGAACACATTTATAAAGGAGGATTCCCTAACTCCGACGATATTGATAAACATCAAGAACAGCACTATACACATGGCCACAGAGGTAGCGATGGGTGGCGAGCCCTTGAGAGGGGCCCAGAAGTGGCCCAGGTAGGAAGGGATAGCGAAGGAAGATATGGCGGCGGTTATGATATAGCTGAACATTAGCCCCCAGCCAGCCAGGAAGCCTGCCATATCGTTGAAGCTGTGCCGGGCGAAGCTGGCTGAGCCGCCGGCCTCGGGGTACATAGCGGTGCCCTCAGCATAGGTCAGAGTGTGGAAGACGAAGAAGAGGCCTGCTATGGCCAGGGCAATGGGGGTGGCCCCCATGGCCGCCAGCGCTACTAGGCCTAGGGCATAATAGATAGAGGAGCCAACATCACCATAACCAGCGGCAAATAAGCCCGGAATCCCAAGTGCTCGCCGCAGATGGTGATCCCGGGCAGGGGGTCGTCGGATAACCTTATCGCCCGGCTTTCGCTGCCAGCGCTCAGGCACCTTCGGCACTCGCCGGGGGCTTGCGGCTCTGGATTTTAAGTAGCCACAGCCGCAGCACGCCATTGATTATGAGCAGGATACCCAGAATGACGCCTAAAGTGGTAGATAGCCCATCAATCGCAAAGGCAAAGATGGCCAGAGTTATCCCTACAATCAATGAGGCCACTGCTAGTACATAATTTAAAGTTCTCATGGCGCTATACGTGGCATTTTAGCCTCTTACCCTGTCTGTGTCAACTCTTTTCTGGCTAGCTTAGCTTCTGGCAGACAGGACAGAAATAGGTGCCCCTGTTCCTCAAAGGTATACGCTGGATAGGTGTGCCGCAGACAGGGCAGTTCTGGCCACGGCGATGGGCTACAGCGAAGGCAAATTGTGCAGTGCCAGGCTGTCCCCCCACATCCTTGTAGTCGGCGATGCTAGCGCCACGCTGCCCCAGCGCCGCCTGCAGTACCTGACGCAACGACTGATGCAGTCTGGCTACCTCCTGAAAAGACAAGTCCCCGGCTTTCTTCAGGGGGTGGATTTTAGCCCGGAACAAGGCCTCATCGGCATACATGTTACCCACCCCAGACAGGACTTCTTGGTCGCAGAGCACTGCCTTGATCGGGGCAGAGCGTTGTTGCAGGCGCTCTGCCAGTAGCTCCGGGGTGAAATCCGGGGCCAGGGGATCCGGGCCAAGCTTACCCACCACCTCTGCAGGGTCTGCCACCAGCCACATCACCCCCAGCTTGCGCCGGTCGCAGAACTGTAGCTGTGAGCCATCATCCAGCAAAAAAGTGTTGCGGCAGTAAAGCTCTGGGGGTGTACTAGAAGAAGCGTGGCGCAGCCAGCCGCTCATCCTCAGATGGAGGATAAGCGTCTCGCCGCTGGATAGATGAAATATCAGGTATTTCCCCCGGCGCTCCAACGACTCGATTCTCTGGCCGGCCAGGCGGCGGCGGAACTCCTCCGGGCTGGGCTGGCGCACCGCACGGGGCCAGAGAAGGTGCACTGTGCTGAAGCTGCGCCCGACTACCCTGGGCACCAAGTCACGCCTGATAGTCTCCACTTCGGGCAGTTCTGGCACTACTCCATCTCCCCCCAGTTGCGCCCCAGCTTGGTGTCCACCTTTAACGGCACGCTGAGCTTTACTGCCTGGGACATTACCTGGGGCACCAGCAATTTCATTCTGTCAAGCTCCTCCGGAGGCACTTCAAAAATAAGCTCATCATGTATCTGGAGGATCAGCTTGCTTTGCAGCTTGAGCCGGTCCATCTCCCGCTGCAGGTTTATCATAGCTACTTTTATGATGTCGGCCGAGGTGCCCTGCACCGGCATGTTGATGGCCATGCGCTCTGCCGCAGAGCGCACCTGGTGATTGTCTGATTTTATCTCAGATATATAGCGGCGCCGCCCCAGCAGCGTCTCGACATAACCTCGCTCCCTGGCCTGCTGTTTGGTGGCTTCCAGGTAGACCTTTACCCCCTGATATTTCTCGAAGTATGTCTTGATAAACTGCGTTGCTTCCTCGTGCGAGAGGCCGGTGGCTTGCTCCAGGCCATAATCGCTCATACCGTAGATGATGCCGAAATTGGCTGTCTTGGCCACCCGGCGCATGTCCGGTGTCACCGCCGAGGCAGCCACACCAAAAACCTGAGAGGCGGTGGCTGAGTGGATGTCCTCATCGTGGTGGAAGGCAGCCAGCAGGCCGGGGTCTTGGGAAAGATGTGCCAGAGCGCGCAGGTCTATCTGAGAGTAATCGCCAGCCAGCAGGAGGCAGGGCGGTTGAGATATAAAGGCTTGCCTTATTTTCCTGCCCAGTTCGCCACGGACAGGGATGTTCTGCAAATTAGGGTTGCTAGAAGAAAGCCGTCCTGTGGCCGTACCTGTCTGGTTGAAGCTGGTGTATATCCGCCCTGTTCTGCTATCAACCAAACCCGGCAAGACATCTATATAGGTAGACTTCAGCTTATAAAGCTCGCGATAGCGCAGGATGAGATCAACCACTGGATGGCTCTCGCGCAGTGACTCAAGCACTGCCGCCTCGGTTGAATAGCCGCTCTTGGTCTTGCGAGACCGGGGCAGGTACCGTTGCAGGTCAAGTTCATCATACAACACCCTTCCCAGTTGCTGTGGGGAATTTATATTGAACTGGTGCCCTACCGCATGGTAGATGTCTTGTTCTAGCTGGTGCATTTGCCGCCCCAGGCTGAGGGACAATTCCCTGAGCTGCTCACTGTCCAGGGCTACCCCATTACTCTCCATGTGCCATAATACCGGCACCAAAGGCATCTCCACCTCGGCAAAGAGCCGCCACAACCCTTGTTCTTTGAGCTCTCGCTCAAACAACTGGCTGAGCTGACCTGTAATGTCGGCATCACCACAGGCATATCGCACAGCTTCATCTACACTTACCTGTGCCATTGAAAGTTGCTTCTTGCCAGTGCCGATGAGTTCCTGGATGGAGGTCATCTCTATTCCCAGCTTGCTGAAAGCCACCGCCTTGAGATTGAGTGCCTTCTCGCTCAGGAGGTAGGCGGCAATCATGGTATCAAAGGCCAGGTTCTGCAGTTCCACGCCGTAACGAGCCAGCACGCTCATATCATACTTGCCGTTATGAGCCGCTTTGGGCAAAGCTGGGTCTTCCAGGATGGGCTTTAGCTGGCTTAACACCTGCTCCAGAGGTAGCTGGGCGGGTTGCTCTAGGCTGCGATGTCCCACCGGCAGGTAAACGGCTTCCCCAGGTGCCCAGGACAGAGCTATACCCACCAGTTCCGCCTGGCGGACGTTCAGGGAGGTGGTCTCCACGTCAACTGCCAGCCAGCGCGCTGCTGCGAGTTTGCTTAGGAGGTCAGCCAGAACCTGGGTGGTGGTCACTACCTGGTAATTGTGCTGGGAGACCACCCTGGCTGGCTCTTTGGCTGCTTGGGGCGTTGGAGCAATCTGCATCTTATTGAGCCTGGGCAGCAGACTGACAAATTCTAGCTCACGGAAAAGAGCCACCACATTGTCTCGGTCAAAGGCGCTGACTTGGCAGGCTTCCAGGCCTAGGCTCACCGGGGTGTCGCTAGCGATGGTTGCCAGCTCCCTGCTCTGTCTGGCAGTGGCCTGGTGCTCGGCCAGTGTCTGCCGCAGCTTTTCCGGGGTTACATCATTCAGGTGCTCATAGATCGCCTCTACAGAGCCAAATTGCTGCAACAGTTTCACCGCTGTCTTCCTGCCCACCCCAGGTACACCGGGGATGTTGTCGGAGGTGTCTCCCTCCAGGCCCTTTAGGTCTGGGATTTGAGAGGGAGTTACGCCATACTTTTGCTCCACCGCAGCCTGGTCATAAAGAGCAGTATCTCCAAACGTGCGCTGTGGCGTCAGCACCCGCACCTGCGGCGAGACAAGCTGCATGGCGTCGGCATCTCCGGTGACAATAATCGTGTCCAAGCCCTGGTCAGCAGCTTGGCGGCTCAGGCTGCCCAGCACATCATCGGCCTCATAGCCCTCCAGCTCAAATATTGGCATGCGAAAGGCATTCACGAGTTCCCTCACCCGCTTGAACTGGTTCACCAGCTCCTGCGGTGCCTTGGGGCGTTGAGCCTTGTATCCCTCAAAGAGCGTATGGCGGAAGGTAGGGGCTTTCAGATCGAAGGCGATGGCCCAGTGGGTTGGCTTAAGCTCAGTGAGTACCTTGAGCACCATGCTGGCGAAGCCATAGACGGCATTGACAGGCTCCCCGGTCTTGGTCAAGGTTAATGGCGGCAAGGCGTGATAACCACGATGCACTAGGGCATTGCCATCGAAAAGTAGCAGCAGTCTTTTCTCTTCCATCATCTGAATACAGGCTCCGCAGTTATTATACCAGACGAGAGTGCTGAAAAAGTCTTAGTCAGCCCCCTTAGTTCCCCAATCTTGGTGGAATTTTGGGTCTGGGGGACACCCCCAAACCCCTGCCAGGAAGTTTCCTGGACCTCTCTTTCAGCACTCTCCAGACAGTCGTATAAGAAACTGCCTGCCTTGATTGCCTGACATCTTGCGTATATACTATAAACCCAGAAGTCAGGATGGAAAAAATTTGAAAAGCAAAGACCTGCTATCAGTAGCGCAGCTTAGTGCAGCGGAGGTGTGGCACCTTCTCAGCAGCAGCCAGAATATGAAACGGGGCCGACGCAAGCCCAAGTTACCTGGTAAGGTGCTGGCACTGCTGTTCGAAAAGCCCTCGCTGCGCACCAGAGTCAGCTTCGATGTGGCTATGTATCAGCTTGGTGGCCATACCATCTATCTTTCCCAGGCTGAGGTAGGGCTAGGGAAGCGGGAGTCAGTTTCAGACGTGGCCAAGGTGCTCAGCCGCTATGTGGATATCATCGCTGCCCGCACCTTTGCTCATGAAACGGTGGAGCTTCTGGCTCAGTACACTACAGTGCCTGTGATCAACGCCCTTAGCGACCTGGAGCACCCCTGCCAGGCCCTGGCTGACCTGCTTACCATCAAGGAGAAGAAGGGGAAACTGGAGGGGGTCAACGTTGCCTATGTGGGGGACGGAAATAACGTAGCCCATAGCCTGCTGCTGGCCTGTTCCTTGGTGGGCGCTAATGTAAGCCTGGCCACCCCGTCTGGTTATCAACCCAAGGAGGCTATCCTGTCCCAGGCCAGGCTTTTCGCCGCTCAAAGTGGCTCTGAAGTAATCTGCACCCAGGAGCCTCGCTCAGCGGTGGCTGGGGCCGATGTGGTCTATACCGATGTCTGGACCAGCATGGGGCAGGAGGCCGAGGCAGCCCGGCGCCGCACCGATTTCGCTGGCTACCAAATAAATGCCGAATTGATGGCTCTGGCCAAGAAAGATGCTATATTCATGCACCCCCTGCCCGCTCATCCTGGCGAGGAGGTGGCACATGGCCTCATGGAGAGCCCTCAATCGGTGGTCTATGACCAGGCAGAGAACCGCCTGCATCTGCAAAAGGCTCTCCTGGCCGAGTTGCTGGGGATGGAGTTAGGCCTAAGACATGAGCAAACCCATAGTGGCCATAGTGGGCAGGCCCAACGTGGGCAAGTCCACCCTGTTTAACCGCCTGGTGGGTCAGCCTTTTGCCATTGTAACAGACCAGCCGGGCACCACCAGGGACAGGATCATCGCCGACGTCTCCTGGCAGGGAGTGGACTTTACAGTGGTGGATACGGGAGGGCTGGAGCCCAGGCCAGGCTCTCAAATGGCGCAGTTGGTCAAGGACCAGGTGGAGATAGCTATTGAAGAGGCGGATGTGGTCATCTTTATAGTGAGTGTCTTAGACGGTGTCACTGCTGCTGACCTGGAGATCGCCGACCTGCTACGGCGCTCCAGCAAGCCGATGGTACTGGCTGCTAACAAAGCTGACAACCCGGCGCGCCGCAGCCAGGCCCTGGAATTCTACCAGTTGGGCATGGGTGATCCTTTGCCCGTTAGCGCCTACCATGGCAGTGGAACCGGTGAGCTTCTAAGCCAGGTGGTCAGCCTGCTGCCACCCCCAACGCCTGCTCCACCCCAGCCGCAGATGATGAAGGTGGCCATTGTAGGCCGCCCTAACGTGGGCAAGTCCTCCTTGCTCAACGCTATCCTGGGTCAGGAACGGGCCATTGTGACTGAGGTGCCGGGCACCACGCGTGATGCCATAGATACTATCTTTGAGTACGGTGAAGACAAGGTGTTGCTCATCGATACTGCTGGCATCAGGCGCCGTGGGCGGGTGGAGCGGGGTGTAGAGAGCTACGGTGTCATACGCGCCCTCCGTGCTATCGAGCGGGCTGATTTGGCCCTGTTGGTACTGGAGGCCACTGAACTCATCACCGCCCAAGACTTGCACGTTGCCGGCTATCTTCAGCAGTCTTACAAAGGAGTGGTGGTGGTGGTCAACAAGTGGGACCTGGTCGAGAACAAGGACAAGGACTCTTACATAGCTCAGATCAGAAGCCGGTTCAAGTTTCTGCCCTATGCTCCAATACTTTTTGCTTCAGCCAAGCTGGGCAGCGGCATAAAGCCAGTTTTGATCGCCGCTGCCGAAGTTTACCGGAAGAGACAGGAACGGGTGCCCACTGCAAAACTTAACTCCCTGATAGAGTCAGCGACCGTTGGTCACACTCTCCCCAGGTCAGGCAAAAGGCAGCTTAAGGTGTTCTATGTTACCCAGGCTGATGTAAGTCCCCCCACATTTGTTTTCTTCGTCAATGACCCCAGCCTGGTTCATTTCTCGTTCCAACGTTATCTGGAGAACAGGCTGCGCCAGGCATTTGGTTTTGCTGGTACCCCCTTGCGCCTCGTTTTTAGGAGACGGGGAGAGCAGTGATGGTTCTAAAGCTAATCAGCGGCATTATGCTGGGCTATCTTATAGGGGCTATCCCCATCGGGCTTATCGTGGGCAAAATGGCCCGAGGGGTGGACATCAGAGATCATGGCAGTGGCAAGATGGGGAGTACCAATGTGCTGCGTACCCTGGGCGTTAAAGCGGGTATATTGGTGCTGCTGGCTGATTGTGGCAAGGGTATAGCGGCGGTGCTGTTGGCGGGGCTAATCTTTGGCAGCGGGCATGTGATTGCCATCAATGATTTTGATATTAGTGTCAATAGCGCCAGGGCAGTGGCTGGCTTTGCCGCTGTGGTGGGGCACACTTGGCCGATATACATTGGCTTCAAGGGTGGCCGTGGGGTGAGCACTTATTCCGCTGCTTTGTTTGCCTTGTCTCCAATGTATACTTTATTTCCCTTCGCGCTGGCCATGGTTATACTTGCCTCGTGGCGTTACGTTTCTCTGGCCTCCTTGATTGGTGTCGCTGCCTCGGTGGTGGTTATGGCCTGTCTGGTAGCCTTGGGCAAACAGCCGGGGGGCTTCTTAGTGTATACTGTTTTGGGATCGGCTTTGGTAATATTTTCGCACCGGGACAACATTGCCCGGCTCAGGGCCGGCACAGAGCGCCGGCTGGGTGAGCGAGAGCCTGTCAGTGCCTCGCAAGCTGGGGGATAAGTTATGCCCA
>Ga0315295_10005675_pt1 | contig 10646 bp, 8 predicted proteins | sample YL17G14_0_MG_FD_204453 | JGI IMG/M metagenome (GOLD analysis project Ga0315295, IMG submission 204453) | Sediment microbial communities from Yellowstone Lake, YNP, Wyoming, USA - YL17G14_0 | ecosystem: Environmental > Aquatic > Freshwater > Lake > Sediment | place: USA: Wyoming | collected...
GTCCCCTTCATTCAGCAAGTTGACCGCACGGATTTGGCGCCGAAATCGTTCGATGTACTCCATCGGCAGGTTAAAGAGATAGGGGGTCCGGGCCTGGGCGCCAATAATTCTCCGGCGTTCGTCTACTCCGTTTTCGAGCAGCGTGAGAAGAGCCTCGCCACACAGATGCCCCGGCGATTCAGGGCCGCAGATTACCAGATACCGGATATTGGGATTGGCTGTGATGTTGCAGATGATCTTCTCAATGCCAATGCTTTCAGTCTGGAGGGTGCCCGAAAGGGCCGCTCCACACTCCACGCCTACCCGGACCAAGTTCTCAATATCTGGTGGAATTTCCTCCTGATTGTAGATCAGGATGACGGCGACCGCGACTGGCGAGTAGTCGTTGCCGCGCAAGTAACGGCCATCCTCCGGCGGATAGTCGACATGGGGCTCTACTTTTAGCATCGCGCTCATTCACAAGGACAGTTCTAGCCGCCGGGTGCCGACCGTTTCTCGCCATGCGCCGAAGGAAGCAGCTTGTAGCAGTTTGCGAGCCGGTTGCCGATCATCCTGGCGAGCTTCTTGTAGAAAACCATGCCGCTCGCGGTGTCGTGCTCAAAAATATGGGCCAGCGCATCGCTCCGGATCTTGGTTAGCTTCGTGTGAGCAATGCATTCCGCCGACGCCGTATAGGTCTCGCGATCCACCAGGCTCGACCACCCAAAGCAGTCACCGGGGTTTCTCACCACCAGCGCCACATGACCGTGCTGGCCGACGCTCAGCCGCACTCGCCCTTCGAGCAGGATGAACAGGTGGTCAGCCGGCTCCCCGTGATGGAACAGGAACACTCCCCGGTTATGGACCTCCTCGACCGACGCTTTTTCAATCTTGCTCATAAGTTGAGCACTCATCCCCTCAAACAAGCTTGCCTTGACAATTAACATTGGCGTTTCCCCCATTTCTCCTGAAACCAGGAGGCATGCACTAAAACAGGCCGGTGACTTCTCCGGTCTTGACATCTACATCAACACGGCGGAATCCCGGGTTGGAACTTGTTCCCGGCATCAGGCTGATGGATCCAGCACAGGGGCAGAGGAATTTGGATCCCGAGTAGATCAAGACGTCCCGGATCGGGAGGATCCATCCTTTCGGAACGCCCTTGAGCGCAGGATCGTGGGTGAGGCTCAGATGCGTTTTGACCATCAGCGTGACATAGTCATCGTACTTTGGATCCGATTCCAGCATTTTCGCCTTCGCTTCTGCCTCGGCCGTCCACGCGACGCCGTCGGCGCCGTAGACCTCGTGGGCAATCATCTCCACGCGGTCGCGGAGCTTCATTTCCAACGGGTAGAGGAATCGCAGCTCGCTCTTGTCTTTGCAGGCGTCGACGACCACATCGGCCAGTTCCAGCGCTCCTTCACCCCCCCTGGCCCAATGGTCGGAAACGGCGCAGCGCGCGCCGGCCGCTTCGGCCGCTTTTCTCACGAGCGCGATTTCATCCTTGGTGTCGGTGCTGAAGCTGTTGATGCAGACGACGGGATTCATGCCCGACTTGCGGATGATGCGGATGTGGTGCTCGAGGTTGCAGAGCCCCTGCTCCAGCAGCTTCAGATTTTCCTGGCTGTACTCGGAGGGGATCGCCAGTCCCGGCACGACCGCAGGGCCGCCGCCATGCATCTTGAGTGCCCGGATGGTTGCGGTCAGAATCGAAACCTGGGGTTGAAGCCTGCTGAGCCGGCTCTTGACGTTCCAGAATTTCTCGAATCCGATGTCGGCGGCGAACCCGCTTTCCGTGACGTGGTAATCGAACAGCTTGAGTCCGACCCGGTCGCCGATGATCGAGGACTGGCCCACGGCGATGTTGGCAAAGGGGCCGGCGTGCACCATGCACGGCTGATACTCGCCCGTGCAGCACAAGGTTGGGTTGATCGTGTTGCGCATCCATGCGCACATGGCCCCGGCGACTTCCAGGTCCGCGGTAGTGACCGGCTTGCCGCGCTTGTCAAACGCCAGCGTGATATCGCCCAGGCGCTTGCGCAGGTCCGCCAGATCCGTGACGATCGAGAGGATAGCCATCAACTCGGAGCTGACGGCTATCCCGAAGCGGGATTGCATCGTGAAGCCGTCGCTTTTGCCGCCGATGCCGATGATGATGTTGCGCAGGGCCTGGGCGCAAAAATCCATCACCCACCCGAACTCCACGCGCGTCGGGTCGATGTCGAGGCGACGCATTTTGGTCAGCTTCTGCAGCTGTTCGTCCCCGTAGTTCCTCTCATGCTGCATCCGGGCAGTGAGCGCAACCATGGCCAGGTTGTGGGCGTTCATGATGTCGTTTATGTCGCCCGTGAGACCCATCGAGAACTCCGTCATGGGGATCAGGAGTGAGTTGCCGCCTCCTGCCGCAGTCCCCTTTATGTTCATCGTGGGCCCGCCGGAGGGCTGGCGCAGACATCCCCCGACGTTCTTCCCTCGCTTTCCCAACCCCTGGATGAGTCCGATAGAGGTAGTGGTTTTGCCTTCGCCCAGCGGGGTGGGCGTAATCGCTGTGACTTCGATGTATTTCCCGTCGGGGCGGTCCTTCAGCCGCTCCATGATCTTCAGGAAGTCGAGTCTGCAGACCTTCCCCGTCGGGATGATCTCGTCTTTTTCAAGATTCAGCCGATCCATCCAATCGGAGGGTGTCGGCATGTTCTTTTCGACCGCCTGGGCAATCTGCCAATCCGCCATCTTCGTCGCATCATAGAACACGGTCATACTCCTTCCAGGAAAGCCGGCCTCGGAGGTTGCGGGTCAATGCGCACGCTCAAAGCGGAACGGCTATTCGGCGCAATTCCCACCCATCCGCCAGTGCCGGGGATTGTGTGCGATACGCCTCTCACTTCTGTCGCGGGCTGAAGATTCCGAAGGCGTGCCGTTCGGACCGGCGATGCCGGTTCTATGCACTGCAGCCGAACCAGAAGTGCCCGTGCCGGGCGCCGTCCCGACAGAAAGGTCCAGTCGAGTGCGGCTGCAATAGGAATGATCAGAGGAAATGCTGTAAGCACGGCACGATTCGGCCTCGGAGTCCACATGCCCACACACAACACGCGTCAAACAAGCGAATCTCAAAAAACAGAAGCGTCTCGTCCCGGCCGGCGTCGCGGCGCCATCCTCAAACACCAGCTACACTTGGTCTCGTAGCCGTGCGCTGCGTTGCGGCAGGGGCCAATGAACGTTGAAACCGAGGCCCGGTCAGGTTGTCGCCGCAATCGCGTTCAGGATGCCGCTCACGGCCGCTGCGATTTCGGAGTCTTCCACTGTCGTTCCGCGGATGGAAGTACGGCGCAGGGCGGAACTCTCCGGGAGACATGCCAGCATCTCGAGACCTGCCAATTCCTGTTCGATCAGTGCGCGTTCTTCGGGGTCCCGGACCTTGTTCCCCACGGCATACAGGCGGGAAAGCCCGATGTCTGCGGCCAGTTCCCGGATGCGCTGGGCCGTCCCGAGCGAGGAACGGCTGGGCTCCACGACGATCAGAAGAGCATCGGCGCCCGTGGCCGTCGCCCTGCCCAAATGCTCCAGTCCAGCTTCGCAGTCTATGAACACCCAGTCAGAGCGCTCCAGCATGATGTGCTGCAGCAGGCTTCGGAGGAAAGCGCTTTGCGGACACGCGCATCCGCCGCCGCCTTGCCCGATGCCGCCCATGACAAGCAGGCGGACGCCTTTGTCTTCGAGTGAAAAGCGCTCAGGAATATCTTCCACACGGGGATTGAGCCGGAAGAAACCTTCGAGTGAACCGAGGCGTTCCTCCATCAGTGCCTTCATTCCGATCAGGGCCGGCGGGGCCGACGGAAAGCCGAGGGCGAGATGAAGATTAGGATTCGGATCGGCGTCAATGACCAGAACCGGGTTCCCCCGGGCGGCTGCCTCCCGAGCAAACAGCGCCGTCAATGTTGTCTTGCCTACCCCGCCCTTGCCGCTAATTGCGATCTTCACGGGTTGCTCCCGCAGTCCTCAAGACGGATGGCGCGGATCAAGCGGGCGTCTCGCGAGCGCCAATGAGCCGCTCGCACAGCATCGATCCCAGATGCGCCAGCATTTCCACGGGCTGGTAATGGCCGGCGGATTTGTCAAACAGGACTTGTGCGTTATCGGGGAATTCATCTCCTCCGGACCAGTAGACAACGGCCAGCGGGACCCTTGGAAAGGCCCAGAAACGATATCCGGCGCTTCCCATATCGAGTGGCTCTCCGCCCATTCGCTCCGCGGCGGCGCGGAATCCTTCCAGGTCCCTGCGAAACGCCTTCGCCAGCGGGTTGCCGCTGTATCCCTGGAAGGCCTGTTCGTAGAAAGCGCCGTGCGGCAGGTTGCGCAGCGAAACCCACCCATTCTCCAGAAGCGTGCCATCGGCCACATGAAGGTATTGGAGCAGTGCCGTCTCGGTCGGCAGCGGGCAGGGGCCGCCTGCCAGATCGCGTACCGTCACATCCGGCCAGGTTATGCGGTAGGAATGATCCCAGAAACGGACTTCGAGGCGGGTTTCGTGGGTCGCGACCTCACAGGCTGCGCCCGAGTTTCCGGCAACCTGCGTCGGATCGCGTCCCCGAAGCGCCTCGCGCGTCTCACCTAGCTGCTTCTCCAGGCTCGCAGCCCAGGTCGGGTTCACTCGCATCCCTTCAGACATGATCAGGCTCCCACAAGTGCACCCTGCCAGGCCTTGCTGGGCGTGTACATCGGCGGCGACAGCTTCAGTTCCGCCCGCTTCTGATCCAAGTGCTCGACAATCTGTGCGGCGGCCTTCACCGGGTCGCTTTCAAAGAGGAATTTTCCGCCCGTGAGTTCCTCTACGTCCTTGGTGATGAACTGGTGTACGGCCTTGCTTCCGAGTACAGGGTGGGGCGTGCCGAAGTGAGTCAACACCCCGGAGGCTACGAAGTAGAACCCGATCGCCACGGCCTTTTCCGACATCCACTCGGGCGCCGATCCAGCCACAGGAAGTTTGGAGAAGTCATCGCCCAGGCCTCCTTCGCTGACGATTTCAATGAGCGTGGTCAGAATACGCGAATTATCCACGCACGCCCCGACGTGGAGGACGGGAGGGATCCCCACGGTTTCGCAGATCTCTCTCAATCCGGGTCCGGCATTGTCATAAGCGGCTTCGGGGCGCAGCAGGCCGCACTTGGCATCTGCGATGGCCGCACAGCCGGTGGTCACGATCAGCACGTCATTCTTGAGCAGCTCCCGCGTCAGGGTGAGATGTCCATAGTCGTGGGTTATGTTCGGGTTGTTGCAGCCGACGATGCCGACGGCTCCGCGCAGCCGGCCGTCCATCACCGCGTCGTTCAGCGGGCGATAGGTACCGCGGAAGCGGCCGCCCAGGAATTGAAAGACCGATTCCGTCGTGAATCCTGCGATCATGTCGGAACGGATCTCCGGGATGTTCACCCTGCGCGGGTCGCGCCGGGAGTAGCTTTCCACGGCCCGGGCGACGATCTCCTTCGCAGTATCCAGTGCGCGAGCTTCCTCGAAAGCGACGTGTTCGACACCGGGCATCTTGGCTTTCTGGGAGGTTGTGACCAGTTTTGTGTGGAAGCAGCTGGTGAGACTTGCCACGGAGGGCATGACGCACTGCACGTCAACCACCATGAGATCGACCGCTCCCGTGATGATGGCCAGCTCCTGCTGCAGGAAGTTACCCGCCACCGGGACGCCGTGGCGCATCAGGATCTCGTTGGCGGTGCAGCATATTCCGGCGATGTTGATCCCGGCGGCGCCCTGGCCCTCGGCCATGGCCACAAGGCCGGGATCCCGGCTTGCTGCGACAAGCATCTCCGACAGGACCGGTTCGTGGCCGTGCACCACGATGTTGACGGCGTCCCGCCTCAGGACGCCGAGATTGACCTTCGAGCGTATGGGTTGGGGCGAACCGAACAGAATATCCTGCACCTCTGTAGCGATCATCGAACCGCCCCAGCCGTCTGCCATCGCCGCGCGCATTCCCTGCATGAGGATGTTCCGATAGTCGTTGTCGACCCCCATGGTGCTGCGGTGCATCACCTCTACGATCTCGCGGTCGATTCCGCGCGGGCTGATCCCGAGCTTGCGCCAGAGCTCCTGGCGTTTGGCCGGCGCACGAGATAGGAAGGGGAGCTCCCCTTCCTGCTGGCCGAACATCTGCCCGGCGAAGTCTGCGACGGCCTTGGCCAGCTCCGCCTCGCTGCGTCCATCCACCTTGATTCCAAACTCGGTCGCGAGCCGGCGCAGCTTGAGCGGGTCTTTGATGGCATAGCCTCCTTTGCCTTCGGCTGCCAGATGCAGCGTGTGGATCACATCGCGGCCGTGATCCGAGTGGGCGGCCGATCCACCCGCAATCATGCGGACCAGATTGCGGGCGACGATTGTGTCGGCGTCCGCTCCGCAAGCACCCCGGCGCAGCTCGCCGCCGAAGGGATCGATCCTGCAGGGGCCCATGTTGCAGATCCGGCAACAAACCCCAAGCTGGCCGAAGCCGCACTGCGGCTGCTGCTTCTCCCAACGGTCCCAGGTCGTCTCGAGATTCTGCTCCTGGGCAAGCTGAATCATCTCCTGTGTTGCACGATCAACGCTCTTTTGCTTCATACAGCCTCGCTTTTGGGTGCCTGATGTTATGATTCCGAAAAAACCACAAGATGAAGCGACTCGATTGCCGGAAATCCGGTGATCCGGTCAATGACTTCATCTATGCCTGCCCGGCTGAAACCGTTCCTGCTCTCTGACGATAGGCCTTCAAGAATGCGTCGCTGTAAATCTCCTGTCCGGCAAGGATCTCGGCCGTGGCAACCGCCTGCATCATCTCCGCGTCACAGACATTCAGGATCGCCGCATCCAGGCCCATGGCCATGGCCATGACCATGAAGGTGCGATTGATGAGTTTGCGCTCTTCCGTCTTGGATGAGATGTTGCTCAAGCCAATGGAAATATGCGGTGGCGGATCCGAGAGCATGGTCATCTGCTGAATGGCGTTCAGCACGTTCTTGGCCTGGTCCTGCATGAACTTGACCGGCATGACGATCGGATCGAGGAAGATCTGCTCGGTCGCGATGCCCGCTTCCAGAGCGGCTGCGAATATTTTCCCGCCCAGCTCCAGCCGCCGGTCCACGTCCTGAGGGCTTCCCCGCTCGTCCATCACGACGCCTATGATCCCGGCCTTGTACTCGGATGCCAGCCCCAAAAGCGGGATCAGTTTGCCGTCTTCCGCCGTGGTGCTGTTGATGATGACCGCCCGCTCGCCGACCGTGTCTCTGTATGCTTTCAAACCCGTGCGAAACATGTCGAGACGATTGCAGTCGATCGAAAGAGGCAAGCCGGTCGCTTCGGCCACCACCTGAACCAGCCACGCAAAATCATCGGGATTGCGTGACGCCGCTCCCATGTTCACATCCAGGTAATCCGCCCCCGCCGAAGCCTGCTTGGCCACCCAATCCTTGATCACCGCTTTGTTTTTTTCCTGGATTGCCAGGCCTACGTCTTTAAAAGAACCGTTGATACGCTCACCGATCAGTATGATGCCCATGACTTCTCCTCCTTCAGGCTGTGGTCACGGCTGCCGATGCTCCGGTCAGATCAGCCATTGTCTTCCTTACCGCACGAAGTGCTTCAGGGTGGCGCAGGATGATGAGATCGCCTCCGCACACCAGATAGACGACAGCAGTAGCGGCCTCCCAGAGCGGCGCTCTGTGACGCTGGGGACCCCAGTCCGGAATTTCGAGCTCGGAAACGCGGGCCTCTTTGACGCCCCAAGCCTCGATCCCGACATCGCAGAGGATTGGTTGCGCCAGCATCCGGTCGCCCTTCAGCCCTGCCAGCCGGGCCCGCTCCATCACGGAGTAGATGTACTCTAAACCGTATCCAAGGGCTGCACTGGTGGGGTAAATCACTATGTTTTCCAACGGGAAGCCCATATCCTGGGCGAGAATGTTAACCTGCTTGGCAATGTTGACATCGCAGGGGGATTCCGCGATGAGCTTGTGCTTGTAAGCCGTACATACAGCCGTGAGGGTTTTGTAGTTGTCCTCGGTTATGCTTCCGATCAGGCAGTTTTCCCCTGCCGCAGCTTCCGCCACCGCAGGGAACACTTCATTGTCTTTTTCGGCATTCCCAGGACCCCAAATGATGAGCGGCGCCGGGATTCCCTTCAGAACCTGTCGGACAGTCTGGGCGGCCTCCTCGGGGGACCGGTTGCCATACTCCGGATGACAACCAATCAGTCGCAGGCAGATCAGGTCGGCTCCCAGTTCGAGGCACTTCCGTGCCCAGCGGACCGGATCGTTCAAGCAGTCGCCAAAAGGCTCCTTCAGCAATCCCTGCCATTCCTGCGGGTAGATGTCCCAGATCTCCATGGCGACGGCCGGCCGGCCGCATTGTGCCTCGAAGTTCAGGAAGGGGAGGGTCGCCGCCCCTCCGAGGGTGACGGTCGAAGCCCGAGTCCCGCCGTCCGCTTGTGTTGCTCCGATCGTTACCGTGTGAGTCCTTCCACCCCAGGCTTTCTTCGTTTCTGGAACCATTTGTCCGCCTCCCGCTCACACACTGAAATCAGGATTCCATCACGCGTCACCCTATGGACACCGCCCCCGGCCTAGTTTTTAAACGCGGGAGCCATTTGTGACAATGCCGCGTCAAGCACTTCTCGCATTGCTTTTCTCGCCACGGAGTCCTCAGGCAACTGACTCAGCGGCTCTCCCCTCCGGCTGAAACGGCGCAGAAGCCCGTCGGAAGGGATCACGCCCAGCAACTCCAGATCCCGCTGCCGCACCTGACCGTCGAGCCAGACGCCGTCCACGGCCTCCACATCGTTGAGGACAAGGAACCGGCGTGAGATTCGCAATGCCAGCTTCCGGGTCATCTCACTGATCCTGGAAGCCGCCTGCAGCGAAGCGGGAAGATCGTTGCTGACGATCAGGAGCACATCAACATCCTGCGTCGTGCATCTCGACAGGTGCTCCAGTCCGGCTTCGTTGTCCATCACCACATAGCGGTACGCCCCGCGCAGCCGATCGATGCAGCGGCGCAAAACGCTGTTGACTGCACAGTAGCAACGGGGACCCTCGCCCGCGCCCATCACCAGAAGGTCGACTCCCCGCCCCTCAAACAGGCACTCTTGAATTCCCAATTCCAAATAGTCGTCCTTTGTAACTCCCAGCGGGAGTTTGCGAATGTGATCCAGCAGTTCATCGCGCAACTCACTGATGGTTTTCTGTACCTTGTATCCGAGCAAAGCGCCCAGATTCGGGTTGGGGTCGGCATCGACGGCCAGGACGGGTCCTTCGCCGCGCTCGATCAAGGCCTGAATCAGTGACGCAGCCAGAGTGGTCTTGCCGGTGCCGCCCTTACCGGCGACGGCCAGTGTGAATGCCATTTACCGTCCAGCCTCCACTTCCTGAAGGTGTTTCACAGACTGAAACCGCGTCGTATCCGTGTGCGGGATAAAGCGTGCCGCCAGAAACTCGTCGTAATAATTGGGGTAGTTGATGAGATCGTAATAGGTCACCGACTCGGCAATCGAATTCAGCTCCTGCCAGGCATCCTCGGACAGGAGGCCCAGGTCGGTTCCGAGAATCGAGGTGTTGCCTGCAAATCGGATTTTTTCCAACGGCAAATCCGGGATCAATCCAATGGCAATAGCCTTTTCGCGGTCCAGGTAGTTTCCGAATCCGCCCGCAATGTAAACTCGCTCCACTTCCCGAAAATCAAAGCCAATGGCTCGGACCAGAACCTGGGTGCCTGCGTAGATCGCCGCCTTCGCACTCAGCAGGTTGGTTAAGTCTACCTGGCTGATCACGATGTCTTTGCCCGTGTCCGAACGGGAGGCCGGCACCAGGACAAACTCCAGAATGCCGTCCCGCTCGCGCGTGCGTCTCGTTGTGCCGGGCAGGAGGCGCCCCGAGCGGTCGATATATCCGACCTTGTGCATTTCTGCGACCAAGTCGATGAGGCCGGTCCCACAGATGCCGCGAGGGCGTGTGTTCCCGACGGTCCGGTAGTGAATGGTCCCCTCGAAGCTGATTCCCACGCGTTCGATGGCGCCGTGCATCGCTTTCATCCCGTGTTTTACGCCCGAGCCCTCGAAGGCCGGACCCGCGGAGGATGAACAGGCGATGGTCCACTCACGATTCCCGATCGCGATCTCGCCGTTGGTGCCGATGTCGATCAGCATCTGCACCTTTTCCGAACGCTTGAGTCCCACCGCCAGAATGCCCGCCGTGATGTCGCCGCCGACCCATCCTCCGATACTGGGGACCGTGTAAAGCAGCCCGCGGGGATTGATCTGGATGCCGACTTCCACGGCTCGGATCGGGGGTGTTGATGTGGATGCGGGCACATAAGGCCCCCTGCGGATCGAGCCCGGATCCAGGCCCAGCAGCAGGTGCATCATGGTGGTGTTGCCGGCACATGTAATCGCCGTAATATCGCTCAAGGCCACGTTATTGCGCTGCACGAGCGCCGAGATCATGCCGTTGATATCGTTCGCTATCGACTTCTGCAGTGCGTCCAATCCCCCGGGGGTGCCGGCATGGATGATCCGCCGCGTCACCGTGTCACCCCAGGCGCTCTGCGAGTTGTAGACGGCCTCGGCGTCGATTCTTTCAGTTGTATCCAGATCCAAGAGGTGCGTTACAACCGTTGAAGTTCCTACGTCAACGGCAATG
>Ga0315295_10005676_pt1 | contig 10645 bp, 9 predicted proteins | sample YL17G14_0_MG_FD_204453 | JGI IMG/M metagenome (GOLD analysis project Ga0315295, IMG submission 204453) | Sediment microbial communities from Yellowstone Lake, YNP, Wyoming, USA - YL17G14_0 | ecosystem: Environmental > Aquatic > Freshwater > Lake > Sediment | place: USA: Wyoming | collected...
ACCCGCCCGGTAAGAAGTGAAGATCGGCACAATTAGAGTGGAAACATATCCAAGCCAGTTCCAGATGAAGTGTGGCCCAAGGACGAACGGGTCCGCGTTCGCTACTATGGGCGCTGCCCCTCTCCTGACCATATAAAATATAAGAAAAATGATGGAGACGGACAGATAAAAGCCTTTATCTTTTAATAGACCCGTATCGATCTTTTTATCTTTCATTGTGATCTCATATGCCATCAGCAGCGGCACGAACAAGATCGACGATTCGTGAGTGAGGAGCGCCAGGACAAAGAATATCGAAGACGCCACATAATGTTTGTCCAGGAAAAGAACGAACGCGGCCAGCAAAAAGATTATCACGAGCGGATAATATATCGCTGCTGCCCATCCGACCACTTCCCATATGCCCATGTACGTAAGAAAAAACACGGCCCCCAGAACGGCTGATGACGTCTTATTGAATATCCTGGAAAGGAAAACAAAAACACACAAAGAAGCACAAAGGTGTGCCATGAACACAATGACATAGATCAATGATATGTTCATATAGAAAAGTTTGTAATATCCCGCAAGCACGATGTAATGCACGGGCCGAAAAAGCAGCAACATTGACGAGTCCCAAACGCGCTGGATCAATTCACCGAAAGTAGAGAACCTCTGCTCGTATATCTGGATAAAATCGTCGGCAAAAAGGAATGACGGCAATATCCTGTAGAATATTAACATGTTGTATATGGCAAGAAGGCCAGCGAGCAAGAATAATCGGCTATTTTTCATCCTTGACCTTTTTCCAAAAAAATAAACGATGCCCTAGCAGATAAAAATACCATTTGAGATATTTCGGAAGCCATTTTGAGAACTTAAAGTTGGAGACGCCCGCCTCCCTCTCCTTCCAGATCACCGGAACTTCCGTTATTTTATACCCTTTCAGGTAGGATTTTACAAGGATCTCAAGGGCGATCTCAAAACCGCCCGTGCTCTCGATGGTCACATCCGTTAGCACTTTTCTGGAATAGAGCTTAAAACTGTTGCTCACGTCATACGTGGGTATACCCGTCATCAACCTCAGGCTGAGGCCGGCCATCCTTGAAAGGAACGATTTGAACGCGGGAGCGCCGACCTGCCCGCCCCCGTTCATATACCGCGAACCGCAAACGATGTCATACCCTTCATCAGACTTGGCTACCAGGTCGTTTATATATACCGGATCCTCCGATAGGTCCGACATGAATACTATCACTCTTTCTTCCCTGGTCTCCTCCATGCCCGTCCTTATGGCGTTCAACGCTCCGCGGCCGTACTTGTTCCTTAAAAGGTTGATCCTTGGATCTTTCACGCTTCTGATAAATGGAAGGCTTGTGTCATCTTCGGTGTCATAAACGAAATACGCGGCAAAATCACCTTTTACCTTGGCGAGTATCTGCCCGATGGTTTCGAGTATCGCATTACCTTCATTATATACGGGGATAACTATCGCAAATCTGGCTGACAATCAGATACCGCCGATCCTTATCTGCTCTTTTATCCAGGGGATTATCTCATCAAGAGCATCGGAAAGGGACGTTTTCGCTTCAAAACCGAGCACCTTTTTCGCTTTCGCGACCGATGGCACCCTTTTCTGGACGTCATAACGGAACGGTTTGTCGCATACATATCGGAAAGGAACATCCGGCTTGACCTTTTGCCAGATCATTTTTGCGAGCTGCATCACCGTAGTGGATTCAGCGGTGGAAAGATTGAAGTCATTGTTGACCGCTTTTCTGCTCTCGATGCATTTTCTTATTCCTTTTGCCAGATCTCCTCCGTAAGTGTAGTGCCTTATCTGGTTGCCTTTACCCAGTATGTGCAGCGGGTCCTGGCCCTTTAGCACCTTCTGAACCAGGTCCGGCACAACATGGCTCATGGCCAGCTTGATGTTCCCAGAGTAGACCTCTTTGTCGCAGAGCGCCCTCTTCTCTCCTATCCCGATGCAGTTGAAAGGCCTGATTATCGTGTATGGTAGCCCATACTGCTCAAATGCGCCTTTTGCGAAATATTCGCAAGCGAGCTTTTGGAAACCGTACGTGGAGAGAGGCGGCGGGCATTTGAGCTGCTCGCCTTCGGGGGTCGGGTATTTTTTTGTGCTTTCGAAAACCATGGAAGACGACATGACGTTTATCTTTTTCAGTTTTTTCTTTTCGAACGCCCAGATGGCCGCGTCAAATGTGGAGGCGATTATCCTTTCGTTCTCCGCTATAAGATCGTACGCGTACTCATGGAACAGTGAAATGCCCCCTATGATCGCCGCCGCGGCCACCACCTGATCACAGTCGGAGATAAGCTCCTTTAACAGCGGGACGGACTTGGCGTCGCCCTTTACAAAAGTAAAGTTCCTGTGGCTGTCGTAGGATTTTTTGAGCCTGCCGTATTTGCTGAGGTCGTCGATACCGATCACCTTGTGTCCCGCAGAAAGCAGTTCATCGATAAGATAACCGCAGATAAAACCCTGCGAACCGGTCACGAGTATCTTCATTTACCGGCCCTTTTCACGAAACCCCATACGTCGACCAGTTTATTCGCGGGTATCTTCAGGTTCCTGTATTCACTGTGAGGCGCGCCGATTATCACCACATCGCTTTTTCTGATCAGCTCAGAGGCTGAGATAAACCCTTCTTCCTTTATATAAACATCGGAGCACAGGACCTTTTTGCATTCAACTTCACAGATCTTCTTAAGCTTGTATGCGAGCGATTCGCGCTTGTCATCGCTGTCGCCCTTAAAGGCCATTCCGAGTATCCCCACGGTCATCTTCTTCGTGTCCCTTCCCTCTCCCAATTTTTTGACCACAAAGTTGGGCAGGCCCTCGTTAACGAGCATCGCGGAATGTCCGAGAAAAAATCCGTTCTCGCTGAAAGAGGCCACCTGCATGGTATCCTTAAAAAGGCACGGGCCCGCGGTGAAGCCGGGTTTCGGGAACGAACGGGCTCTCGGATAATCCCTTGTGACAGCGTCGTGTATCCTGTAGAAATCAAGCCCGTGGTCCCGCGCGATGGTATAGAACTGGTTGGCGATCGCGAAATTTATGTACCTGTATGTGTTGGTGAAAAGCTTTGCGAGCTCCGCCTCCATGGGTTCGACAAAGATCAGCTTCTTGTTTATCTTTCGGAACAGCTTGGACGCCGACTGTACCGCTTTGCCGCTTGTCCCGGATATGATCTGAGGCAGATCCGCTATCTCCTTTAAGGCATATCCCTCCGCCACTCTTTCGGGGCAAAAAGCTATGTTGATCTTTTTGCCGGATGCCGCGAACAGCTCGGCGACCTTTTCCGTAGTTCCCGGGTATACAGTGCTCCTTAAAATAAGGGTCTGTCCGTTCCTGAAATATCCCATGATGTCCATGAAGAACTTTTTCATCAGAGTGAAGAGAGGATTCAGATGCTCGTCGACGGGTGTCCCGATGACCACCACAACTGCATCGGCATCCTTGATCGCGGACGGGTCATTAAAAGTGAAGAGATTCTTGTTTATGACCCGCTTCAGAAGGATGTCGGCGCCTTCTTCCTTGAACGGCATTATACCTTTTTGGATCTTCTTGAGCGTGTCCCTGTTGATGTCAAATATGCCGACCTTGAGCCCCGCATCGGCGAATACCATGGCGAGCGGCAAGCCTACATGCCCTCCTCCGCCTATAACTATAAGATCAAGTTTCATACGGGTTATGATACCAGAACTTTATCTATGAGGCCAGAGACCTTGGATAAATATTTTTCCAGAGTGAGGTCTTTTTTCGCGGTCTGCCTTGCATTATCTCCAAGCCTTTTCACAAGGTCGGGGGATGAGATAATGTCAACTATCGTCCTGTAGAGTTCCGGTACGTTGCCCTGAGGATAAAGCCTCCCGCTAAACCCGTCCTTTATTATCTCGCCGGGGCCTCCGTGCGCGGAAGAAACAACCGCTTTACCTGCAGCCATTGCCTCCAGGAGCACGAGGGGGCACGGATCGGGCTCGATCGACGGGATAACAACAAGGCTTGTAATGGAAAGGATATCGGCGATGTCGCTCCTCCGGCCTGTGAATATGATCCTGTCTCCAATGCCGAGATCGATCGCAAGCTGTTTTATGTAGTTCTTGTATCTCTCCTGCTTTTTGTCGCCGAAAACGACGTCCCCCACTATCAGAAATTTTGAATCGGCATTACGCTTTAAAACAAGCGACGCCGCGCGGACAAGGTCTTCTATCCCCTTCCACTTGACCAGTTGCCCGATGAAAGTGACCACTTTTGTTTTTGAGGTTATTCCAAATTCTGATATCAACTTTGCACTAGGAGAAAGCTCCGCCAACTCTGTTTGATCTATCCCATTATAGACAACGTTCATCTTTGTCTTTAGCGTGCCGTTGACCCTGAGAAATGGAGCAGCGACCGAATTTGAAACCGCGATCATCGCGCTAACGTTCCTTTTCAGCGCAAAGGCAAGCGCTCGGAGCTCAATGCCGGACAATATGCTGTGAAGATGCCAAATTACCGGCACCCTGCACAGGCGCGCGGCGCATGCCGAAAAAATGAAAGTGCGCGGCGCGTTGGCGTAAACAAGGTCTATCTTTTCTCTTTTGATGAGCCGCATGGTAAGAGGAATCAGGAGGATAGTCCGCAACACATAACTGATGATATCAATGATATTCTTCCTGCCCGCGGAGTAATTCCCGATAGGCAGCGCCGAATATCTTATCCCGAGCTTTTCAAGCTCACCGGTAAGCTCTCCCTTGCCGGGAACTATCACGAACGGAAGATACTTGGTCCTGTCCAGACCCGCGATGGTATTAAGCAGGACTCTCTGGCCGCCGCTGATATTAGAGAATTGTTCCAGGAATAGAATGTTCTTCATTTGTGGCGGTAAATTATGAATTCCTCTCCCCTTTTCGATATCGTGTAGCCCAGATCGCTCAGTTCAGTTCTCTGCATACTTGTGGGATCTCCAAGCCTGAAAAATATCACTTCTTTGAAATCTTTAAGTTGTTTTGCCCCTATATTATCCAATCGGCGGATCGCTCCGCCAGTATCGTCAACGGAATATGATAACCCGAATTTGTCGATCGAATACAGGTACAGCGGGTCTCCAAAGTCCCTGTCGATATCAGTCGCGGCCATTTGCGGGCCGAATATGATCGCATACTTATTATTTGCATCGGTAAAAGGCGCCACCTCTTTACTGAAAAGTGATGCCGTTTTGGCGTTTTCCATCATCTTGAGCGAACCCACGGATGAGGAAAGCAGGAATGACAGACAAAAAACGACAGAGATCGGCACAATAATGCCCCTTGGAAGTATATGCAGCAGATGATCTCCCGCTGCGGCTATCAGCATCGCCACAAAAGGCATGAGGATCAACTGATAATAATCATGCGGATCATTGATGTTCGCAAATAATATGAGATATCCTGCTATCAGAAAAATAAAAACTGTGATCCACCGCTTTGTCGATCTTGATATTTTCACGCCTTTGCTGAAAGCCAAAAAAACCGAAGTCAGAAGCAGAAACATTGCAGGTCCCACCGCTATCTTTGACACAAATCGGAACAGAAGCGCCGCGTAATAATGGACCGATATCATCTTGCTGAGGCCCAGATGCCCCTCAACGGAGAGAAAAGACATGTAAGGCGACATTTTGTTGATATGATCCGCGTATCCGATCCAGATCTTTAACAACGCAGCGCAGGCCATGAATACCAGAAGGACCGGGACCTGTTCCTTGATTTTCCCGGACCACCATCCCGAGAGGTATATCACGATGATCGGAAAAAGAAGCAAAGGCTTGACCACGGTGATAAGCCCGACGATAAGAGTGAAAACGATCAGAAAGGCCCCGTATCCCCACCCTTTCAGCCCTTTCATGATCAGAAACAGATATAACGCCACAAGGGCCAGCATGACGAAAGTGGGATCAAGCAGCATTGACCTCTGGTAGAACACGTTGAGAGGGATAAAAAGATATATAAAAGCTGATATCAACGCCGTTCTATTATTGAAGATCTTTTTCGAGATCAAATATACAAGACCTGCTGACAATAGACCTATCAGAATGTTCCATATCCTAATAACGGCTATGGATGGAACCGTTAATTTCCAGAGGAGCGCCATTAAGGCCTGGAATATCGGGAATTCAAGCACCATGTATCCCGGATAACCTGCATAGAGCGTCTTCGGATGGAACAGGTCGATGCCGTTGGAATAATAATCCCGGATGGTCGATACTGTCTGTGTCTGCCTGAAGGAATGTGTATCAAATGGCGGCGCGAACAAGTTGGGCAATCGGAATATGACCGCCAGAAGGATCATTCCAAGTAAAAGCAGTCGGACCGTATCCCGTTTATTTATCTTGATCAAGAAGCCCTCCGTAATATCGGCCGCTAAAGCTGGCCGTTCTCATGCAAATGCTTATCAATATTTCTTTCAGTTTATCCGGAACGCCCTTCCCTTTATACCTTAAAATGAACACCAGATCTCCGGATATCCTAATGATTATACCTCCAATCGCAAAGATAAGTCCGAAAAAAGGTCTCTTAGGGCCTCCCGTCATTTTCCTGAACGCTTTCGCTATCCGTACTTTTGACCTGAACATTTCCATGAAGTTGTAGTTGTGGGAGTGGAACACCCTTGAGGCGGGCTCAAGAACGATCGCCATGCCCTGCTGAAGTATCTTTCTCGCCCAATCCTGGTCCTCCGCTATCTCTATCGCGTCGTCAAAAGGCGTCTTCTGCCAGACATCCTTTCTTATTGCTGCGCTTACGGTAGAGAACGACATAAAATCGAATTGTTCTATACTGTCCCGGACGATCTTTTTGTCCGGCATTGAGCGAAGCATGTCCCTTTCCGCATAGAGATGACAACCCGGCTTGGGCAGCTGCCTGCTGTAAGTTCCCGCGATCTTATCATCGGAAGCGAGTTCGTCGATCAGGCCGTCCAGCCATTTATCATCCGCAGGCCAGGCATCGGAGTTCAGATAAACAATGAACCGTCCGCTTGAATCCCGCGCTCCCAGGTTCCTTGTCTTTGCATGTCCGAAATCAGACGGTGCGATCTGGATAAGGCGGATCCGCTTATCGGCCTTAAGGACATCCACTGTGCCGTCCGTGGAGCCGGAATCTATTGCGATGACCTCGAACGAATACCTGGTTTTCTGCGAAAATATTCCCTGGAGGCATTTTTCAAGCCCGCCGGAGATCCCGTTCTTGACCGGAATGACTATTGATATGTCAGGTTTCATTTTTTATGGCGTCGGCTACGACGATAAAAGAAAGCCGCGGCAGCACGTAACTTATTGACGAATAAATCCAGTAAAGCGGCTTGATCCTCGCGATCAAACCTTCAACCCAGACCGGGATCGTCTGGCCAAAACTGTGCTTGATAGCAAATCCATGCCCCTTAAGGAGAGCGATGAATTCATCATAAGCGAACTCTTTTTTATGATATTTATTGGGGTATGCCTGCGCGGGCCACGGAGCGCCGGCCAGATAGTGAAGCAACATGTGTCTGAAATGTTTCGGGTTTGGCGTGGAAATGAACAGCCTGCCTTTTGGCTTTAACACTCTTGATATCTCGGCAAGCACTCTATCCGGATCGTCCACATGCTCAATGATCTCGAAGGCGATCACCGAATCAAAATAAGCGTCGCTGAAAGGCAGCTTCTCCGCCGAGCCGACCACATACTTTGGCCCCGGATAGTTCTTCTTTGCATACTCTATCGCATCCGCACTGATGTCCATGCCGATTACATCTTTTTTACTTTTATCAAAGATCATTCTTGTTCCGTATCCGAGACCGCAGCCCAGGTCAAGCACCCTCTCCCCGACCCTTTTTACCGCATACCTGTACCTTCCGATATGTTCGTACCTGATGAGGGGCCTGAGCTTCTTGCTTGGATCAAGCCTTTCTTCGGCTACGCTATTCTTTTCTTCAACCGCCATGTTCGCTCCTTCCGTAGATGATGCCGAATATCCTTGATAAATTTCTTCTGTAGTCTCTATCAAATATCGAATAAACAAGATAGATGAACGATCTTACGAGCCTGATAAAGGACCTTGTCATCAATCCCGCCTTGAAATACCGTTCCTGAAAATATTTTTCAGCCTGAAGCGTATACAGCGTTTTTTCAAGCGCTTCGATCTTATCGACCGATGCGCTCACCTTGTGACGTATCTTTGAGTAGGGAACGAACAAAGTGTCAAGGCCGGCTGCCAGCAGTTTTTCTGCGATAATATATTCCTCCCAGTAAAGAAAGGTTGTTTCGTCGAATAACCCGATCTTCTTAAAATGATCGCTCCTGAAGAACATCGCGCATCCGGGCACGCCATACACTTTTAGCGGCTTTTCTCCCTGTGCGAGATACATCTTCAATAAAGGCGTCTTCACGAAGAATCTGTATAGAGGCGTAAGAAAAATAAGATATGAAAAAAGGTTGAAGCGTCTGATCGCCGGTCCCTGCCAGAATTTCCCTGTGTTGTAATCTATTATCTTCGGCCCTGCCAGCGCGACTTTATCATCAGACCCGAACGCGGACACCAGCGGCTCAAGCATGTCAGGATTTACAACAGTATCATTATTTAGTATGAATATGAATTTAGCCTTCGTATCATCTATCGCGAACCTGGCGCCCGCATTATTCCCTCTGGCATAACCGACATTCTCCTTAAGCTCGATCATGCTTGTCCTGGCGTTTCCTGAACGGCCTATCCAGTCTTTTATCTCAATGACAGAGCCGTCGGTAGAACCGTTGTCCACCACGATTATCCTGTAGTTCGTGTAAGTCAGTTTTGAAAGGGAGTCGAGGCACTCGATGGTGTCCTTCCACCCGTTCCAGTTCAGGACGATTATTGATACTAGCGGCTGGTTCATTTTCGCTTTACCGCCGTTATCATGAACTGATACGCGAACAGACCGGGGAAATTCCTGAGCAGCTTTTTGATCCCGTCCCTTATAAAGGACCTTGTCGCGCCGGGCATACTCCTGGTAACGACATTCGAGATGCCGAACGTGAAACCGATGTTCTTGATATCATAGCCCGATTCATTGAACAGATCCTTGATGGTCTTGATAGTAAAGAACCTTAGATGCGTTCTGTCCATGATCCCCACGTCTGCATAATCGAACCTGCCGAACAACAGAGATAATCTTATCCTCCAGTTGGCCACATTAGGGAATGATGCGATCACTTCTCCGTCGTCCTTCAAGAGATGTTTGATGCCGATCAGCGTGGTTTTCGGGTCCTTTAAATGTTCAAGTACGTCAAGGAAGAGGACAACATCATAAGCATCCTTGATCTTAGCCAGCACATCGGGATCGTCTATTGCTCCCTCATATAGAGTACGAGTGTTCTTTCTTGCAAGCTCAAATGTCCTTTTATCCGGCTCCACCCCGTCAATGGTCCCTCCTAATTTTTCTTTTATCGCTTTGGCAAAATATCCGGTCGAGCATCCGACATCCAGCACCTTTTTGTTCTCGCCGATCATATTCAGGACCAGTTCGTGGACAGGGCCCAAACCAGTGGCTTCATTTATTTGAGCGTATATAGGCAGATCAGTTCCATTTTCAGGCATTCTTTGCTCTCCTTTTTCCGCAAAACAGGCTTATCAGCCATATGACCAGAACGTTCCAGAAATAATCGAACATTATGAACCCGTTCAGGTAGATCGAATAAATGATATTCCATGCGTTATATGAATGCAAGAATACATTGAACGGCGTCGGACGCTTGAGCATCCTTATATAAACATAGCTCGTGAAGAACCCCAGTATAAGCATGCCGAGAGCAACCCCGACCACGCCGAAATCACCGTAGAACTCGCCCATAACGGTGGCGCTCATCCATTCCGCACCGGGGGTCGCATATTTGGCTATTTCGCTGTCGAGCCTTTCTTTTTCGGCAAATATCGCCCTGACCGGATAAGATACCAGCCAGCCATACCTGAACCCGTTCTCATTAACATATTCGACCACCTTATCGAACACGAAATAGTTCATTGATATGCCGAGATACAAAGGCGCCGTCCAGATATAAGCCTTGCTGAATCCTATTGACTCAAGGTATTTTTCCGGAAGTATGCCTCTTATATAAACAGGTATCGAGACTATAACTATCGCTATGAGAATGCCGACTATCAGGACCTGCTTCAGCTTGAACCTGTTCCTGAGGTAATGATAAATGATTATGCTCGTGATGATCGCCGATCCCAGGAAGAACCTGCTTGCGAGTGTCGCTATGGCAATAAGGCTGATGATCCCGATCAGGAACAGCGAGATCTTTATGTATCTTCTGATATTGTTCTTGATCAGAAGGAACATATTGATGGAGATGAATATCGGCACCTGCGTCAGCGCAGCCCTCTGGAGATAACTGTTAAGCGCGGCGACGGTCCTCGCCGTATCAATGGTGTATCCCGCCGCACCGCCGAACATTGGTATCACCCCGGACACCCTGTATTGATAGGCCATGGCCGCCAGAGAGGCGATGAAAAGCGGCATGATAAAGGCGAGGTATCTTGAGACGGGCCAGCCGGATATCCTATCCTTAATGGACGCGACGTCCGCACCCGATCCTGCAGATATCTTCGTCCGGGATAAAGTAATAAAACATCCCGCGAGAAAGAACAGCATCGCGATCAAAACATTGAACCA
>Ga0315295_10005678_pt1 | contig 10642 bp, 11 predicted proteins | sample YL17G14_0_MG_FD_204453 | JGI IMG/M metagenome (GOLD analysis project Ga0315295, IMG submission 204453) | Sediment microbial communities from Yellowstone Lake, YNP, Wyoming, USA - YL17G14_0 | ecosystem: Environmental > Aquatic > Freshwater > Lake > Sediment | place: USA: Wyoming | collected...
ACCTTCAGTGACCCCATGTCCCACATAACGCTCCCTGCAAATGCAGACATCTTCGTTATAGCGCCTGCGACAGCAAACATAATAGGCAAATTCGCCAATGGTATCGCAGACGATCTGTTAAGTACATGCCTGCTTTCATTCAGGGGCAAGACAGTTATTGCGCCGGCAATGAACTGGCGGATGTACGAGAACCCCGTATTCCAGAAAAACCTGGAGACACTCCTGTCTCTTGGGGTCGTCCAGGTCGGTCCTGAAAAAGGTTCGCTCGCCTGTGGAGAAGAAGGCATTGGGAAGATGGCTGATGTCCCTGATATTATCGAGTCCCTGAAATCTGCACTTGCGAACAAGGATCTTTTGAATGAAAAGATACTTGTTACTGCCGGCCCCACAAGGGAATACCTTGACCCTGTCAGGTTTTTGTCAAATAGGTCATCCGGCAAGATGGGATACGCTATAGCAAGGGCTGCTCTCAGGAGAGGCGCAGAGGTAACATTAATAAGCGGCCCTTCATTTTTAGATAAACCGAAGGGAGTCCATTTCATTTCTGTCGAGACCGCTGGGGACATGTTCAACTCTGTTACCAGTGAACTGCCTTCATCAACTGTCCTTATAATGGCAGCCGCTGTTTCTGATTTTATGCCTGCAGAAATGTCTCAGGTGAAACTCGAAAAATCCGGAAAGCTGATCTTGCATCTCGAACGATCTCCGGATATTATTGCAGCAGCCGGCAAAATAAAGAAGAAACCTTTCATCATCGGTTTTGCTGCAGAGACAGGCCAGAAGACTGAAAACGCAAAAAAGAAACTAAAAGAAAAAAATATGGATATGATTATATTCAATGATGTTACAGAGGCAGGTTCAGGATTTGATGTCGATACGAATAAAGTCATGATTATTGGGGGCGAAAAGGAGATCAGCCTCCCGGTTTTAAGTAAAGACGCGGTTGCGGATGCAATACTGGATAGGATGGTCAAAATCAGAGCTTGACTTTTTTTTTAATTTGATTGAAAATTTGGTCATATCATGTCATCAGAAGAAATAGAAAGACTCAAGGAAAAAATAGAAAAAGATCCGAACTCCAAGCTTTTTGTCCCCCTTGCTGAAGAATACAAAAAAGCCGGGATGTATGATGAAGCCATAGATGCACTCATCAAAGGGCTTGAAAAACAACCCACATATCTGAGTGCACGCGTCTCACTCGGCAAGATATATATTGAGAGAGGCATGCTCGCTGATGCTATGGCTGAATTTGAGAAAGTTATAGCAGCAATACCTGAAAATTTGTATGCCCACAAAAAATTAGCCGAGATTTACAGAGAGCTCGGAGATAAAGATAAGGCGATAAGAGAGTTCAGAACCGTATTGAAACTGAACCCGCTGGATGAATGGGCAGCAACAGGTCTTGCTTCCCTTGAGAAGGAACCTGGGCCCCCTCCTGTCCAGGTACCACAGGCAAAAGAGCTCGAGGAAATATCAAAGGCTGAACAAGAACCCGTCATAACAGAAGAAGGAGAAGGGAAGCCATTCGGGATGCCTTTCACCGAGAAAGACATGATGGCAACAGCCCATCCCAAAGCAAAAGATGAGGAAGAGCAGCCTTCTGAAATATCTGCCGGCGAAGAAGACAGTAAATTATGGTCAGTTCCTTCTGAACTAACCGAAAAAATTGAGGGAACAGATAAAATCCCCTCTGAAACACACATAAATCAGGAAGAGACAGATCTGTGGCAGTCCCAACTTAATACAACACAGGAATTAAAAGAAGAGGAAGAAAAAATTCCTGAGACTTCCATCAGCAAAGAGGATTTACAGTTATGGAAATCTCACGCTGAAATAGTTGAAAAACAGGAAGAGGCTGTGGCAGATGTAATGGAAGTTGAGGAATTACCCGAAGAAGAATCAATTTCATTTGAAGACATTTTCAGGAAACCAGAACCTGCTCTTCAGGAGAAAATAAGCACAATAGAAGAAAAAGCATCCAGGGAATCCGCTCTTAATATAGGAGATGCTGATCAATATATAGCCGGGGGCAAGTACCTCGATGCCATGAATATATACAAAAAACTTCTTTCTGCAGACCCTGACAACAGACAGATTATGCAGCGCACTGAAGATTTGAGAGCCCTTCTAAAACTTCTTGGCAAAGATAAAGAGGAACTGGTATCCAGACTTGAATCTTTCCTCGAAGGCATAAAAAAGAGACAAAATGAGTTTTTTGGAAGTTCTTAAAGAAACTGTTGATAAAGTAGACGGCGCTGTTTCTGCCATGATCATCGGCAGAGACGGCATGTCTGTCCAGGAATATGCCCGGGAAAAACTCGTGGACCTCACAGGACTCAGCGCCGAGGCGTCTGCAATGATCAAAGATATCAGTCTCGCAGCAGACAATCTCGGACTCGGAGAGGCCAGGGAGTTTTCGATCATCTCAGACAGGTGTGGTATCATCATGAGAAAAATAAATACTGATTACTATCTCGCCCTTGTGATAAAGCCTGACGGGAATTATGGCAAAGGCAGATTTATACTGAAAACCGCAATCCCGAAACTTGAAGGGGAATTCTGATCAAATTGAGAATTCTTCAGTCAAAAAAGGTTTTAGTCATCCATGGCCCTAACCTGAACCTGCTCGGCAAAAGAGAAAAAAATATTTATGGCGCCAAATCTCTCAAAGATATAAATAAAGATATCTCAGCCCTTGCATCAGAACTCGGCATTGATGTGAAGGTTATACAGCTGAACAGCGAAGGAGAGATTTTGGATATTATTCAAAAAGCCGACTATGATGCCTTGATCATAAACCCTGCTGCATATACCCATACGAGTGTAGCGATAAGGGATGCAATTGCAGGAGTTGAGAGGCCGGCCATAGAAGTGCATTTATCCAATATCCACAAGCGGGAGGATTTCAGGCAGAAGTCTTTTATAGCTGGAGTTGCTGTCGGACAGATAAGCGGATTTGGTCCCGACAGTTACCTACTCGCCCTGCGCGCTGCAAAAAGCATCCTCTCCAAGAAATAACCACATTGATAAGGAAACCTGTTTCTCCTTACTCATCAAGACTTGGTCAAATCAGGGAGGCTATGAAAAAGAAAAGGATAAATGCCTTCCTTATTACAGATATATGTAATATCCGTTATCTTACAGGTTTTTCCGGGTCTTCCGGTTGTGCATTTATCACAGTGAAAAACCTTTCTTTCATAACCGACTTCAGATACAGGGAGCAGTCAGAAAATGAGGTGAGGGGATGGGAGATCCTTATTGAAAAAGGGAATAGGATTGCATTAATTCAGGACATCTCCAAAAAGAACGGCATTAAGAAACTTGGGTTTGAATCCTCTGTGTCCTATCATTTTTTCAGAAAATTATCTCATAAAAATCTCAGATTGAAGGCAATGGAAGGCCTCGTAGAAAAATTAAGGGAGATAAAAGACAGGCAGGAGATTAATTACATTCAGGAAGCAGTGATGCGTGCAGAGAATGCCTTTATGGATGTTAAAACATATATAAGACCGGGGATAAGCGAACGTTCAATTGCATTAAGACTCGAAGAAGGATTGAAGAAGAGAGGCTGCAGTCGTATCCCCTTTGATATCATAGTTGCATCAGGACTGCACTCAGCCATGCCGCATGCAAGGCCGACTGACAGACAATTGCGGAAAGGCGACCTAGTGATAGTAGACTGGGGCGGTGAGGCTCATGGTTATTTTTCTGATCTGACAAGGACATTTCTCCTGAAAGGTGGAAACGATATGCAGAAAAAGAAGGAGATTTACCATACTGTTCTCGAAGCAAACAGGAGGGCTATCTCTTCTATTTGCAATGGCGCCCGGTCAAAGCAGATCGATGCGGGAGCAAGGGATTATATTAAAAATGCAGGGTACGGTGACCTTTTTGGCCACGGAACAGGTCATGGGGTTGGTCTTCAGGTACATGAATCACCGCGGATATCATGGAATAAAAGTGAGCCTGTAAGAAAAAATATGGTCTTTACAATCGAGCCTGGAATTTATCTCCCGGGACTGGGAGGAGTCAGAATAGAGGACATGGTGGTTGTCAGTGAGAAAAAAGCTGAGGTATTAACTTCCCTGCCAAAGAAACTGGAACTGGGTTAGGCTACATCCGTCTGCAACAACGTCTGAACCATCTCTGTAACACTTCGGAAATCAATCTTGCCGCTTCCTATCTTGGGAAGTTCTTCGATCACAATAAATTGTTTTGGAAGGGCTATATTGGGTAGATGCTCTGACATCAATTTCAGGATCCTTCTTTCATCCACCTTCTGCGTTACTGCAGCAACTATTCTTACTCCCTTGTGCGCATCGGGTATTTCTACCACTGAGCAGGCAATATTTTCCAGGAGGATTTTTTGCAGCACATCTTCTACCTTCACCAATGAAACCATTTCGCCCCCGACCTTCACAAACCTTTTTAGTCTGCCGGAGTGCCAGAGGAATCCATTCTTATCAAGGTAACCCATGTCACCGGTATCGTACCATCCATGGCGTATACGCATTGACGTTTCTTCAAAGTCATGCAGGTATCCCTTCATCACAAGATCGCCTTTTACCATTATTCTCCCTACTTCTCCGGCGCTGCATTCTTTACCGGTCTCATAATTTTCGATACGTACCGAAACGTCCGGAAGCACTTTGCCGACACTTCCCGGCTTATTATGCTCCGGGGTACATACAGAGATCACCGGAGATGTTTCGGTAGCTCCATATCCTTCATACAGCGTAACACCATGCTTTTCAAAAAACTCTTTTCTAAGTGCATCAGGACATTTATCCGCACCGCTCACAATAAGACGGAGACTCTTGAAGTTGCCTTCCTCTGATTTGCGGAGATAGCCCCACAGGAAACTCGGCGTGCCAACCATTACCGTTGGCCTCTCTTCACTGATAATATTACAGATCATACGGTAGTCGAGAGGATTTGCATATGCAATAACTGTCATTCCATGGAAAAGAGGGGCCCAGAGGTTTACCGTCAGGCCAAATACATGAAAATATGGGAGATTTGCAAGCATTATGTCACTCTCATACAGCTTCATGACCTTGCTGAAACTGGCGATGTTTGATGCAATATTCCGATGGGTTAATTGGACAGCCTTAGGGTCTTTTTCACTGCCGCTTGTAAAGAGTATGACGATGTTGTCATCTTCGTGCCCTCCATGAATCATTTTGAGGATAAAAGGAACCGGAAGTTTTGCCTTAAGTGCGGCCTTGAGTTTTTCTCTGCCTGAGATCTCATCCATGATGTCCTCAATGAAAACCATTCCATCAATAATAGGGCAGTTGATCTTTTCAAGGAGGGCCTTTGATGTAATGATAGTCTTAAAATTGCATTTCTTCTGCGCATAGAGTGCATTATTCGCTGCACCGGTCGAATAGTTGATCATGACCGGGGTTCTTCCGCTCATCAATGTACCGAGGATCGAGAGCGCACATCCTGCAGAGGTCGGGATCATAATGCCGAGGAATCCTTCTTTGTATCTCCTGAATTTCTCTGAAAAAATAAGGGAAGCGATGAGCGCCTTGGAATATGAGACCCTCTTGTCAGAGGTACAGTCAATAAACGCAAGTTTATCGCCGTACCTCTTTGCAATCGTCACAAAATGCTGATGCAGAAGCATTCTAGAATGTCAGGGTCAGCGAAGCACTCACGATATTGATATGGGCATCATAATATCCTTTTAACCCGCCTTTTATCGCGTTTTCAGGGTTAGCTACAGATTGACTGATCTCAGGGTCATTGATGAAGAGGTGAGCATAAGCGATATCAGCTTTGAACATATTGGAAAACTTGTATCCTATCCCTAACGCTGCCCAGATACGGTCTCCGTCCGGGATACGCGGAGTGCGGTATCTCTTATCAGCAACTGCGGATGAATCATAGGCAGTATCGGCTTTAAATGTCCAGTTATTATCAGGCATAAAGGTTACACCAAGCGAAGTGCGATAACTATCCTTCCAATTTTCAGTGGTAACATCATCCGGCTGGTTGTGATTGTCAAACTTTACTTTTAATTCTTCAAAAAGCTGCCAGTTTGTCCATGTAAAGTCTGCCATGATCATCCACTGTGGATTGATCTGATGGAAAAAACTGATAGAAAGGTTGTCAGGCACGGTTACATCAGCTTTGGCATCGGTATCCTTGAATACAGGGACAGGGGCAAGGCCGGCAGGGACGCCGGAGAATTCAACCCTGCCGTCAATTGTGTGATCAATGCGTGAACGATATGCTATCCCCATACGGGTATTTTTTGTGAATTCATAGAGAAAACCGATGTTATAGCCAACACCCCAGCTGTCACCATTAAGTTCGGCATGACCGTCAGCTTCCTGAGGAGTAAGACCGAGCGCATGGGCAGGCAATCCGAGTTTTCCCAGGAAATCAAGCGATCCGAAGTCAATTGCTTTGGTAAGTTTTGCTTTTAAGTACTGTACGCTGATACCCGCGCCAACACTCAGATTATCATTTACTTTGTACGCAACTGACGGGTTGATATTAACACTTAGGAGATCTGATTCAATAGCATGGTAGCGGCCAACCCAGTGTTTGTCATACTCAGTGGCAAGCCCGAATGGTGCATTCACACCAAGACCGACTACAAAACGGTCACTGAGCTTCCTGGTATAATAGAAATTCGGCATAACCTTTGTGACACCGGCATCACCACCGTCACCGCCGCTCAGTGGCTGGCCTGTTACACCTTGCAGTAAATGCGTAGACCCTTCATTGTGAAATTTAACAGACGGCATAATAATATGCGCTCCGGCAATCACCTGCTTTCCCTCCAGACGTGTCATGCCTGCAGGATTATAAAATATTGTCGAGGCATCCTCTGCGCTTGCAGCGCCGCCTGCATATGCGTTGCCGAGACCGCTGATTCCGTTCTCGATCAGAGCAAACCCGGCGCCGAATACAGAACCTACGGATATAAAAGAAATGCATCCAATAAAAATAAGAACCCACATCCACTTGCACAAGGATTGATTCTTCATTCCTTTCCCCTCCTTTTTTAACAAAATTATTCGCTCCGTAACTTACCCATTTTGTTAATTGATGTCAAGAAAAAATATTTATGATTCATGTAACTTTTGCTTAATTTCCTGGACAGATGGAAAAAATCACAGAAAATGCTAAAATAAAAGACTTTTATAAGGAGGTACGCGTTTTGATTTCTACGAGCGATTTCAGGAAGGGGCTCAAGGTCGAGTTCAAAGGCGAGCCCTGTGAGATAGTTGACTTTCAGCATGTAAAAATGGGAAGGGGCGGGGCTATTGTCAGGACAAAGATGAAGAACCTCAAGACAGGAGCAGTCCTCGAGGAAACGTTCAGGTCAGGAGAAAAATTAGAGAGACCGGGACTCGAGGAAAAAAACATGCAATATATCTATTCTCAGGATGAACATTATTATTTTATGGATTTAGAGACGTATGAACAAATCCCTTTCATGCTTTCCCAGCTTGGTGAGGTAAAGAATTTCCTCAAGGAAAATATGACAGTAAAAGTCCTCTATCACAAAGACATGCCTATCAGTGTAGAAGTTCCAACTTTTGTCGAACTTACTGTTATCAAGACAGATCCTGCGGGTTTCAGGGGAGATACTGCTTCGGGTAGCGGAAAACCTGCCACTTTGGAAACAGGGGCTGTTGTTAAAGTCCCCTTTCATATAAACGAGGGAGATATTATAAGGATTGATACAAGGACATCGGAATATATAGAAAGGGTAAAATAATGGAACTTGAGGATTTAAAAGAACTCTTAGAACTTCTCAAGGATACAGATATTACCGAACTGCAGGTAGAGAAAGACGGCACAAAGGTAAAAATCAAGAGAGAAAAAACCTTCTCCTCTTTAGAGATGCCTCTTCATAAACCTTCTACAGCCTTGCGCGAGAAAATTATAGCTGAAACCGAGGAAGAGACACAGAGGCTTGTAACAATCACCTCGCCGATAGTTGGCACATTCTACAGGGCGCCTACCCCAGAAGGTGTGTCTTTTGTTGAAATAGGCGCAAAGGTGAACAAAGGTCAGGTTCTCTGTATTGTAGAAGCAATGAAACTGATGAACGAGATCGAGAGCGATGTTGACGGAATTGTCGTAAAAATACTTGTAGAAAATGGACAGCCTGTTGAATACGGGGAGCCATTGTTTCTTATCGATCCCGTATGAGCAAGAAGCATAGCGCAAAGAGCATAGCGCAAAAAAGACCTGACATATTTGAATATATGACAGCTTTAATCTACTACGCTCTTCAGTCTCATCTCTACGCTAAATAACATGAAATTATTCCAGAAGATTTTAATATCGAATCGCGGTGAAATTGCTGTAAGGATTATCCGTGCATGCAAGGAACTCGGAATAAAAACTGTTGCAATATATTCGGATATGGATAAAGAGTCCCTTCATGTGCGTCTTGCAGACGAATCTGTATGTATCGGGCCAGCCAATGTAACACAGAGTTACCTGAATATTCCCGCTATACTCAGTGCCGCGGAGATAACGGATTCAGATGCCATACACCCGGGATATGGGTTCCTGTCTGAAAACTATCATTTTGCGGAAGCATGTACAACCTCAGGCATAACATTCATAGGCCCGAGCCCTGAGAATATAAGGATCGGCGGTGACAAGGCCAAAGCGCGTCAGACAATGAAAAGGAAGGGCGTACCTGTTGTTTCCGGAAGTGATGGCCCTGTACCGAATGAAGAAATTGCCACAAAGGTCGCAAAAAAGATAGGTTTCCCTATCGTGCTTAAAGCTTCAGCCGGCGGAGGCGGACACGGCATGAAGATCGTGAAAGAGGAAAAGGACCTTGAGCAGGCATTTTATATGGCTCAGAGAGAGGCCCTGACAGCATTCGCGAACAGCGAAATTTACGTAGAGGAATACATACCCGAAATGAGACACATTGAAGTACAGATTATGGCAGACAGCAAGGGCAACACGATACACCTCGGTGAAAGGGACTGTTCGATACAGAGGAGGCATCAGAAGCTTATAGAAGAATCACCTTCTCCCATCCTGTTAACAGAAAAGTTTAAAAAGAGAATAGGCGAGTTGGGCGTAAAGGCTGCGCGCGCAATCAAATACAGAAATGTTGGAACAGTTGAATTTATTGTTGACTCTCAAGGCAATATCTACTTCATAGAGATAAATACCCGCATACAGGTAGAACATCCGGTGACGGAAATGGTGACAGGCATTGATATTGTAAAAGAGCAGATAAAACTGGCAGCAGGATTACCGTTTGAATACAAACAGCACCAGATACGGCCTTCAGGCCATTCCATAGAGTGCAGGATCAACGCAGAAGACCCTGAAAGGTTCATACCCTCCCCGGGTAAAATTACATTTCTGTCGCTCCCCGGAGGGCCGGGAGTAAGAGTTGATACCGCGATTTACAGCGGATATGTCATACCCTCACAATATGACTCCCTTATCGCCAAACTAATTGTACATGGTAAAGATAGGGCTGAAGCTATCATGAAGATGAAGCGTGCGCTCGATGAATTCATAATCGAAGGGATTAAGACAACCATTCCATTCCACAAAAAAGTTATGAACGACCCTGATTTTATCAGTGGAAATTTCAATACGACTTTTATTCAGAAAATGAATGGTAGCCGCAGTCAGGAAAATGCCTGAGCACTATGTATTTAGCCGGCCTTTGCTTTATTACCGATAGCAGCATATGCAGTCTTTCTTATGAAGATATGGCACTCAATGCACTACGGGCAGGCCTAAAATGGGTGCAGTACAGGGATAAAAAAAGATCGCGGCGAGAAGTATATGACGAAGCGGTCAGGCTCAGGGGGATTACAAAAGACTTTAATGCCGTGTTTCTCGTAAATGACCATGCTGATATAGCAATCGCTGTCAATGCCGATGGCGTCCATCTCGGTCAGGATGACCTGCCCTTGAAAGAATCCCGGAAGATAATGGGGCGGAAAAAAATAATAGGCATCTCTACTCACACTGTTGAACAGGCCATAGACGCTGAGAAAGATGGCGCTGATTACATTGGATTTGGCCCTGTGTTTCATACAACAACCAAGGATGCCGGCAGTCCAAAAGGGATTGATATGCTTCATGAGATAAAAAAACAGGTACATATACCAGTAGTAGCAATTGGTGGTATAAACCTCGAAAATATCAGATCAGTCCTCGATGCCGAAGCTGATGCAGTTGCAGTGGCATCAGCAATACTCAGCGGGGATATCGTAGACAATACAAAAAGATTTTTGGATATTATTGAATCATATGATGCAAGATACAGAGTGAAGGATTCAGGATGAATAATATTTTTCCATCTATCACGGTTTATGCATCGTATATCGCACATCCTGCATTCAGACTGAAAAATCTCAGGGGGTTCATAATATGAAAAAAGTTGTATTTCTCTTCTTATGTCTATGGTTAACAGTTTTTGGATGTCAGAAAAAACAGGATACAATAAAGATAGGCATTGCCGGACCCATGACAGGTGATCAGGCAAAAATGGGGATGGATTTCAAGAATGGCGTCTCGCTTGCAGTTGTGGAGTGGAACAACAAAGGCGGAGTCCTCGGCAAGAAGATAGAAGTTGTAATCAGCGATGACCAGCATGACCCGAAACAGGCTGTCTCTCTTG
>Ga0315295_10005679_pt1 | contig 10640 bp, 12 predicted proteins | sample YL17G14_0_MG_FD_204453 | JGI IMG/M metagenome (GOLD analysis project Ga0315295, IMG submission 204453) | Sediment microbial communities from Yellowstone Lake, YNP, Wyoming, USA - YL17G14_0 | ecosystem: Environmental > Aquatic > Freshwater > Lake > Sediment | place: USA: Wyoming | collected...
CCTGCCGACATCTTGGTTTGAGGTCTGGTCCATGTCGCCCTTCGGCCATGAGACTGAGGTTATGGCTCCGATGAACAGCAGGGCCATGGCAAGGACCGCGAGCCCGCGAACGATGACGCTGTTCATCGCTTCTCACTCTCCATGATTTCACGCTTCGTGAGCATTATTCCGAAGAGGATTACCACCACGACGGCACCGACATAGACAAGTATCTGGACAATCGCCACGAACTCGGCGCTCAACATGATGAACAAGGCCGCGATGGAGATGAAGCAAGTCGCGAGCGCGATAACACTGTGGACTACCTCCTTCGAGGCGATGACGAGCAGCGCTGATATCAGGGCTGAAGAGGCCAAGAACAGGAACAAGAACATCTCCCAGGTCACTTCTTCACCCCCGGCATCTCAATCGAATTGAACTTGCACGCTCTGAAGCACCTGCCGCAGCCAACGCACTTCTCGAGAACGAATACCGCGCGCTTCTTAGGCTTGCCCTTCTTGCCATCCTTGAGCGTCTTCTCGGTGCCTGGCATGTCCATCATGTAGATTGCATCCGCGGGACATGCCTTTGCGCATGCACTGCACCCGGTGCAGTTCACGAGGATGATCTTCGGCTCTGGCAGATCGAAATACGATTCGTACATATCCTTCATCGTCAGAGCCTTTTCGAGGCATACGACGACGCATTTCCCGCACGCCGTGCACTTGGGGAGAGCTATCTCCGGCTTCGATTTGCCCACCGACTCGATAGGCATCATGGCTATGCATATTTCCGGGCACTCACCCGCGCATTTCTCACAACCAGTGCACTTGTCTAGATCGAGGACTGGCACGGAACGCTTCTGTCTCTCTTCGACGATCTTGTCAGAGTATGCGTCGTCCCTGAGCTCTTTCGGACCAAACTTGATCTTCTCCCGGTCTCCGTCGGCAAGCTCGAATTCGACCGTCTCATGGATAGCAACGGTCGGGCAGACCTCGACGCAGAAACCGCAGAACAGGCATCTGCCCATGTCGACGCCTGGGCGCTCTATCTTTCCGAGTTCCGGGTCTTCGAGCTTCTCCATCCACATACAATCGTTCGGACAGATTTGGACGCAGTTGCCGCAGCCGATGCATCGCTTGAAGTCCAGGGTGTGCTTGCCGCGGTAGGTTGGCGGAAGGTCGAGCTTCTGATAAGGATAGAGGACTGTGTTCGGCTTACCGACGATCAGAGATCTCCAGACCTGTGCGCCGGTTCGCTTCATCGGCCTGAGGACAAAACCGAATGTGCTCTGCTTCTTCTTCGGGGACATCAGAACCACCCCATCGTCTTCATCGAAGCAGCGATCAGGAGGTTGAGCATGGCGAGAGGCATCAATCGGTTCCACCCGATGTTGAGAAGCTGGTCGACTCTGACTCTCGGAGTGGACCATCTCATCCACTCTATGACCACGAACACGATGTACGCCTTGATCAAGAACCATATCGGTTCAGGGATGAGCGCTGGCCCGTGCCAGCCGCCAAGGAACAAAGCGGTCGCGAGAGCGCCGCCTATGTACCCCCGGAGGTAGCTCGTCATCATGAAGAACCCGAACCGCATGCCGGAGTACTCGGTTGTCCAGCCCTCGACCAGCTCCGCCTCTGCCTCGGGAAGGTCGAACGGCTGTATCTCCACCTCAGCGACCAGGCACACAAGGAATATCACGAATCCGAGGGCGAGGGGTATCGCGAACCAGATGCCATGCTGGGCTGAGACAATGTCCATGAAGTCGAAGCTGCCAGCGAGCAGGAACACGCTCGCTACCGTAAGCAGCATGGGTATCTCGTAGCTCATCATCTGGGCCGCGGACCTCATCCCGCCGATCAGTGTGTACTTGTTGTTGGACGACCAGCCAGAAATGAGTATCGCGAACGGCGCGATCGCGAAGAACGCGAAGGCCATCAGTGCGCTTGCAGGAACGCCCAACCCGGAAGGGTTGGTTGCTATCCCGAAGTTTCTCCCGAGAGGGATCGTCGAGAGTGCCAAGAAGGACGATGAGACGAATATGACCGGCCCGAGATAGAAGCCTATCTTGTCCGCCTTCGCGGGGGTGATGATCTCCTTGACGAACAGCTTGATCCCGTCCGCGATGTTCTGGAGCCATCCTCCGATCCTGAAGCCCACATAGTACGGACCATAAAAGTCGAACATCCTCCCCATGAACTTCCTGTCTATCCAGATGAAATTCAGCACGTTGATGACTGCGATTATGAGGATGACCAGCACTTCGAGCAGGATCGTGAACACGACGATATTGCCGTGGGATGCAGCGAGGTCCCCCACCGCGTTGAAGAAATCGCCAAACCACCAGGGAAACACATTTCCCAACCAGTACCAGAGATGGTTGATGAGATCCACGAGCCAGTGTATGATCCCGTAGCAGAATTCGTACAGGTTCATGGTCTCACCTATCGGCCTCCCCGATGCACATATCGAGCCCGCCCATGATGGCGACAACATCTGCGACCTTGTATCCGACCAGCATCTTCTTCGCAGCCGAGACAGTGACGAAGATCGGGCTCCTTATCTTGAGCCTGTAAGGCCTGTCGGTGCCGTCACCGACGACGTACATCATCCCCTCGCCTCTGGGGTCCTCGACTCTGCCAAGGCCCGTCCCCGCGGGAGCGTTCCTCGGGGCGACGGCTCTCCATTTGCCCTTGGGCATCTTCCGAACCGCTTGGCGGATGATCTTGCAGCTCTCATACATCTCGTCCATTCTTACGCGATATCTAGCGTAACAATCACAGTCCGGATGAGTCGCAGGTTCGAAATCCATCTCGGGATAGACCGAGTACGGCATATCCTTCCTCAGGTCGTACTTGACACCAGATGCCCTCAGAGGTGGCCCGGTCACCCCGAGGTTCATCGCATCCTCCTTCCGGAATACGCCCACGCCTTGGTTCCTCATCATGAAGACCTTCGAACCATCGAACAGGTCCTCGTACTCCTTCAGCTTCTTCTCCATGTAGTCGCACGCGCGCAAGGAGTCTCTCTCGAAGTTGGGCGGTATGTCATGCGCGACGCCGCCAATCCTCGGGAAGTTGTACGTGATCCTGGAACCCGTGAGCGCCTGGAGAAGGTCGATGAAGACCTCTCTGTCCCTCATGGTGTAAATGAATCCGATCATGGCGCCTAGGTCCGCAGCATATGCTGCGAGCCACATGAGGTGCGAGGCGATCCTCTGCATCTCGATGGATGCGACCCGGATGTACTCCGCCCTTGGCGGTACCTCGAGGCCCATGAGGTCCTCGACGGTCATGCAGTAAAGATGACTCCAAGTCAGCGACGACCCGTAGCAGAGCCTGTCCGCGATCGGTATGATCTGAGTGTAGGTGCGGTTCTCGCACAGCTTCTCGATACCTCTGTGGAGGTATCCGACCTCTGGTTCCGCGTCGACGATTGTCTCGCCGTCGACCTTGATCCTAAGATTCCATAGGCCGTGCGTCATCGGGTGCTGCGGGCCCATATTGTTCCACATCTCAGCCAATCAGCCACCCCCCTTGAAGTCCTTCCTGAGCGGGTGATATAGAGTATCTTTCGGCAGGAGAATGCGCTCCAGCTTCGGATGGTTGTTGAACTTGATTCCCATCAGGTCGTACGATTCCCGCTCCTGCCAGTTCGCCCCGCCCCAGATCGACGTGACAGAGTCAACGCTCGGATCGTCCTTGGGAGTGCTTGTGATCAACTCGAGCAGCAGACAGGAACCATAGCACGAGATGTGGTAGACTATCTCGAACCTTTTATCGTACTCGACAGCCGATATCATTGAGAGGTGCTCGAATCCCAGCTGGTCTTTGAGGAACTTGCAGCACCTGTAGAGGTCCCGACGTTCGATCCTCGCGCGGACGACGCCTTTGCCGAGCTTCTTGAAGTCGGTGACGGTCGATGGGAAGGTGTCAAGGAGCGAGCGGATCACCTTCTCCTCAGGCACGTCGTCGATTCTGCTCGCGGGTCTCTCCATACCCTCAGGCAGAAATCTGGTCCCCCTCTCGCCCATGTTCTCTTCCTTCCCTCACTTGCCCGTCAGCAGTCCCTTCTTGTTCTCCTTGATCATCTTCTGGAGTTTGATGAACCCGTCGATCAGGGCTTCCGGCCTTGCCGGACACCCAGGAATGTAGATGTCGACCGGAATGAACTGGTCGACTCCGGGCACGACGCTGTAGCTGTTGTAGAAAGGCCCTCCCGAGATCGCGCATTCGCCCATGGCAATGACCCACTTGGGGCCCGGCATCTGGTCGTAGAGCCGCCTCAGCGCAGGCTTGAGCTTCTTGCTCACTGGCCCGTTGACGAGAAGAACGTCGCACTGTCGAGGCGTCGACCGGTAGATGACCCCGAACCGCTGAGCATCGAATCTCGGAGCGGATGCGACAGCCATCTCCAGGGCGCAACACATGATGCCAAAGTGCAACGGATAGATCGAGTTCCTGGTCGCCCAGTTGAAGAAGTCCTTGGTAAGGTAATCAACACCGCTGCCTACGGGGGACCGCCTGAGGACTCCCTCGAGGACTCCGTCGGCCCACTTGATGAAATCCTTTGAGCGGAAGGCGATGACATTCCCCAAGGACGGATCGTTTGGCGGACTCTTCAGATCCAGATTATCTCCTCCTTCTTCAAAGCGTATGTGACGCCCACCAGGAGTATGCCCAAGAACATGAGCATATAGAGCTTCCCGAGCTGGCTCAGATCGGTGAAGACCAGCGACCACATCAGGACGAAGACCGCGACGAGGTCAAAAGCGACGAAGATGATCGCGTACATGTAATACTGGAAGTGAAACTGTATCTGCGCGTCCCCTATCGGGACCTCGCCGCACTCGTAGGTCGTCATTCCTCGAGGATCTTTCTTGTCAGTTCGTATGTATCTAGTGAGGAGGAAGACAAGAGTTGGAACAAGCAGGGCTATAATCGCAAAAACTGCGACTCCCATATAGTCCTCTGCTAGCATTGTTCGGAGATTCCCTGCAAGGTATAAAGCGTTTTTCAGGTCAGTGCATGCTGTTCTAGGAGAGCAGTGTCGTAACTCGACGGCAAGAGCATTTCATTTCAGCAGTACTAGGAAACGAAGGGGGTTAGCATGGCTGATTACTTCAGCCGTGCGCCGCACTTCTCGCAGAACATCCCCTGCGGATCGACGGGGGAACCGCACATCGGGCATTTGCCGCCCACAGCCCCCATGGGCGGTCCCGAAGGCCCGAATTGCTGTACGGGTTGCGTTTTCTGCTTATCACCGCTCATGATGACCAAAACGATCACGACTATGACAACGATGATCACAATCACCGCGATGAGTATGCCCCACACTAAATTGGATATCCCGCGCTGAACGTCCGAGAAGAAGTTGATGAGGTTCAGATTCGCGACTGTGCTTCCAGTATTCTCCCAGGTGAAATGGTATGTCCCGGACTTCAACGCCGTCATCACATCAAAACCAAAGCTGCCGTCCTCCTCGGTCAGGATGATTCCGTCTGGATCGGTTACCGTGAAGTGAAGAGTCACGTCGGAGCTCCACTGATATGGCATGAGTTGCCCGGAGTCGACCTTAAGATTCTTGGTGAAGGAACCACCAGGCGAGATCGTACGCGTTTCCGCTGAAGTGTTCGATGGCAATGCGGTGATAAGCACTGCCAACACCAACGCACCGACTAACCACTTGGCTGCTTTCATTCATGAACCCGGAGAAGAATGGGCTTCCTGATTTAAAGGTACTCCCCAATGCCAACCTGCCAATGCCTGCGCACCGTCCAACCCTTTGTTGTGTAATTGAATAGGCTTTTATATGCTGGCTTTGCTGTTATCGCCCGATGGCGGCCCCTGACCTGATCCTCCTGCACCCTCCGAGCGTCATGGACTTCCGCAAGCGAACACTCCTTCTGGGGCCTGTGAGCGATCTCATCCCGTCGACTCCAGTGTTCGAGATGTACCCCATCGGCTTCACGACCATAGCCTCACACCTCGAATCCAATGGGTACTCTGTCCGGATCGCCAACATCGCCACGAGGATGCTCGCATCGAAGAGGTTCGAACCAGAGAGGTTTGTGAAATCTATCGACGCCAGTATCTTCGGAATCGACTTGCACTGGATGCCGCACGTCCAAGGGGCGCTAGAACTGGCAAAGATCGTGAAGCGGCTGCATCCCGATAGGCCGATCGTATTTGGCGGGTTCAGCTCAACCTACTACCACGAGGAGCTTCTCGCCAAACACCCTGAGGTCGACTTCGTCCTGAGAGGGGATTCGACCGAGAAACCCCTGCAGATGTTGATGGAAGCCCTGTCGTCGAGGAAGCCCCTGGACGGCATCCCGAATCTGACGTGGAGGAGCGGCAAGGCGATCAAGGTCAATCCCCTTTCACACGTGCCGGATAATCTCGACGATGTCATGATCGACTACGGTCTGATGGTCAGGAAGGTCCTAAGGTACAGGGACTTGGAAGGCCACTTGCCGTACAAGAACTGGAAGAACAACCCCATGTCCATCGCTGTCTCGGTCAGAGGCTGCACTCACAACTGCGTGAACTGCGCGGGCTCGTGCGACTCTTTCTCCAGGAACTTCGGGAGGGACAAGCCTGCTTACAGGTCGCCCGAGATGCTCGCTGACGATGTGGCCAGAGCTGAGGAGTACGTGAAAGGTGCGACATTCGTGGTCGGCGATGTTCGACAGCCGGGAAGACAATATGCCTCTAGGTTCCTCTCAGAGCTGAAGGCTCGGAAGGTCAAGAACGAGGTTGTAATCGAGCTGTTCACGCCCGCGGACAAAGCGTTTGCAGAGGAGGTCGCCAAGAGCGTCGAGAACTTCAGCGTCCAGATATCGCCGGAGACGCACGACGAAGAAGTGCGGAAGGCCCAGGGAAAATCGTACACGAATGTGGGGCTCGAGAAGTCGGCGGAGGCGTTCTTGGACGCAGGCTGCGGCCGGTTCGACATGTTCTACATGATCGGCCTGCCGCTCCAGACTCCCGAATCCGTAGATGGGACCGTGAGGTATGCCGAGAGACTCTACGAGAAGTTCAAGGGCAAAAGACTGTTTCCTTTCATCAGTCCGCTAGCACCATTCATCGACCCTGGAGGGAACGCATTCGAGAAACCCGACGAGCTAGGCTTCAGATTGTTCGCATCTAGCCTGGAGGACCACATCAGGCTGGCCACGATGCCTAGCTGGAAGTATGTCCTCAACTATGAGACAAGGTGGATGACGAGGGCAGCGATCGTCGACGCATCCTATTCATCAGGTCTTGGCTTGAACTCGATCAAGAAGAGGATGGGGCTGATCTCCGAGGATGTGGCTGACAGGACCGAGAGCAGGATTCGGGCAGCGCAAGAACTCTCCAAGAAGATAGACTCCATCGTGGGAAAGCACAGCGCCACGGAAGGAGAGATGGACGCGCTGAGAGAGGCCGCCGCCAACCTGAGCGAGTCAACGGTTTGCGAGAAGGGGGAGCTGGACTGGACGGAGGATACGATTTATGCCAGCATCCCGCGAATGGTCGGTTCATTGCTGAGAAGAAAGTGAAGACCACAATCAGTCTTTATCCCTTATCACTTGTATGGGGTCTCGGAGACTGCGGATGATCATTGGCATCTACGGCTACCAGGACGCGGGCAAGACGAAGCTCGTTGAGCAGTTGGTCAGCACCCTAGTCAAGAAGGGTTACAGGGTCTCATCCATCAAGCACACTCCGCACGACAAGACCATAGACTGCGAGGGGAAGGACACCTGGAGACACTGGAAGGCGGGAAGCGACCCGGTGGTATTCTCGTCTGAGACTGAGACGACCATGATCAAACACTCGAAGACGTCTGCGAACGACATCGCGCGCATGCTTTTGGCTGAGTTCAGGCCAGATATCCTGATCATCGAAGGGTTCAAGGAGGGTTCGTTCCCGAAGGTTGCGATCGGCCACGTCACCCCCAGGAAGGGTACCGTCCTGACCAACCCGAAACTTGCGGATCTGGTGAAGTACATCGAGAGAGAGGTTGCGGTCGAGCGGGTCAAGGAGCAGCTTCCAGGGCTCGACTGCGGCAAGTGCCGCCTGGACTGCGACGGGCTCGCGAGAGCCATCGTGGCGGGCAAGAGGAGGCTAAAGGACTGCAAGGAGCTCTCGGATGTAGGCGTGCAGATACTGGTCGACGGCAAGAAGATTGCTGCTGGCAAGTTCGTTTCTAGCATCGTTGACGACACCGTCCGGGGGATGCTCAGCAGCCTAAAGGGATATGGACCGGGCAAGGTGGTTGAAATCCGTCTCGAGCCTAAGAAGCGAAAAGCGAAATCCGGTAGCCCACGCAAGTAGGCCAGGCACTACCATTGCGCAGGTAGTTCGCTAGGTTTATCATCATTGAAGGCATCACTTGTGACAACGGGCTGTAGCGGCTCCCGACCCTGATGGGATAGGTTCGGGACCATTCGACGGTCATTTGGTGACTATCATGAGAAGAATCAACGAGATAGAGAAGGACCTCTACGCCTGTCTGCAGTGCGGATACTGTAAGGACGTCTGCCCAGTGCATAGCCTCATCGGGTGGGAGTCCTCATCGCCAAGGGGCAAGGTCTTCTACCTCAAGCAGATGGCTGCTAGGACCCCTATGGACAGACTGCTCAGAAGGGAGACCAAGATCACGCCTCAGTTTGTCGAACGGGTGTTCCAGTGCACTTCGTGCGCGGCGTGCGAACACAAATGTCACGTTGAAATCGAGTTCCCTCAACTCTGGGAAGAGGTGAAGGAATGGTTGATCTCAGAAGGCTACGGACCGCCGGAGGCTCAGAGGAAGATCAAGGAGAGGGTGGTCCAGAAGAGGAACCCGTACGACGAGCCGAAAGAGAAGAGGGCTGCATGGTTGCCTGCGGACCTCAAGCTCTCCCCCAATCCTGATGTCATATTCTTCACCGGCTGCACAGAGGCCTACAGGCTCCAGCCTTTGGCCGTGGCAACCGCAATGCTGCTCGACAAGGCTGGGGTGAAGTTCAACATCCTCGGCGAGGACGAGTGGTGCTGCGGCTCCCCTCTGCTGAGGACAGGCCAGAAAGGACCCGTCAGAGACGAGCTCGCGCCTCACAACGTCAGAGAGATGGACAAGCGCGGTTGGAAGGTCATGGTCACCGCTTGCGCCGGCTGTTTCAACACCATGAAGAACGACTATCCTAACCTGACCGGAAAGCCGGGGTACAAGCTGTACCACATCTCGGAGTACCTCGAGAAACTGATCAGAGATGGCAAACTCAAGTTTACCAAGGAGTTCAAGAAGAAGGTCGCGTACCACGACCCGTGCCATCTTGGGAGGCACGCGAAGGTCTATGACGCGCCCAGGAACGTGCTCAAGGCGATTCCGGGACTCCAGCTCATACAGATCAAGGAGGAGCGGGATGATTCAGTGTGCTGTGGAGCCGGCGGCGGCTTCAAATCCGCCTTCAACGACATGGCCGAGGACATCGCAGCCGAGAGGGTGAAGCAGTTCGTCAAAGCGGGTGCCGAGGTCATAGCGACGTCGTGCCCGTTCTGTCAGGTCAACCTCAATGCCGGTGCGAAGAAAGCCGGATTGGATATCAAGACGATGGACGTGGTCCAGATAGCACTCCAAGCGGCCTAATTGGCCTGGCGGCCACTTCTCGAGATTCCAAGACTAGATCCCAGTCCACGGGACACCCTTGTGGGCGCTCATGACTATCTGCGTGTCAGTCTCCTTGATACCGTCCATCTTCAGGAATGTGTCAATGAACTCCTGAAGCTCGGTCATGCCCACGAACAGCGCAACAACAAGCAGGTCGTACTCACCAGTTACTCTGTAGACCGCGACAACCCTGTTGTGATTGGTCAGGTGCTGAACGACCTTGTCCAGCTTGTCCGTGACGGTCTTGACATGGATGTACGCCTTGACCGTGTTCTCGATGAGCCTGTAATCGATGTGGATAGAGAACCGAAGGATGATGCCCTTCTCTATCAGGTTCTTGATCCTGCGCCTGACCGTCGCCTCCGTGACATTCAGCTTCTTCGCGATCTCAGAGTTGCTCATCCGGGCGTTCTCCCGGAGTTCGCACAGTATCCGGATGTCCGTCCTGTCGATCGGGAGCATCTTGAGATCGAGGCCCTTCCATCTTTCGTAGATCTCGCATGGCATTTCTGACGAAGGTGCTGATGTCATCGCAATACCGGACCTCCAATAAGCAGGCCCTACTTCAAACTAACGGAATCCATCCAAAAACGTGGTTCACAAGCATCCAATTCGTATCCATTTTGTCGAACGATTGACGATAGACGCTCAGGAACATGCCGAAAAGTGCCTATGTCCCGTATCGGCGCTTCCTCATCTGGTACGCCCTCACAGCCCTTAGGAAGTCGATCTTCCTGAATCCCGGCCAGTAGACATCGGAGAAATATAGCTCGGAGTAGGCGAGCTGCCACAGAAGGAAATTGGAGATGCGCTCTTCGCCACTTGTCCTCAGGATCAAGTCCGGATCAGGCATGTCCTTGGTGTAGAGGTACTCGGAGAAAGTCTTCTCCGTGATGTCGTCCACTTTCAGCTTGCCGTCCTTAACCGCCTGCGCGACGTCTCGAATCGCGTGCAGTATCTCCTCCCTTCCCCCGTAGCCGACAGCGATGTTGAAGAAGTACTCATTGTAGTCCTTGGTCCTG
>Ga0315295_10005680_pt1 | contig 10640 bp, 9 predicted proteins | sample YL17G14_0_MG_FD_204453 | JGI IMG/M metagenome (GOLD analysis project Ga0315295, IMG submission 204453) | Sediment microbial communities from Yellowstone Lake, YNP, Wyoming, USA - YL17G14_0 | ecosystem: Environmental > Aquatic > Freshwater > Lake > Sediment | place: USA: Wyoming | collected...
CCACGGCGCCGTTGCCGTGGGCATGTTCTTCCCTCAGACCGCAACCATGCCCACGCGAGAAGCGGCGTGGGCATGCCGCCCGGCCGTTCCCCCGGCACTCAGGCACTTTCACTGCAACCGGCGCTACCCCCTGTTAGAATCGGCAGGCGCTGGCAGGGCAGATTCCGCAAGACCCGGTCTTGATAGAAGCGCGCATGCTTCGCCAAGGTCTGCCAGCAGTTTCAGTACGGTGTTCATAGCCGCACCAGTCATAGGACAAGTGGCCCGCAAGGAATTCCCTTCCACATGGGCCGCTATGATTTCGCAGCGTTTCTGAACGCTCAATTGGTTCATGCTCGTATCCGCTAACTCGATCTAACTGATATCATGCTTGCGCGGGCTACCTGGTCCGCAAGAAAGGGATTGCCGGCAAAGAGTTTCTTGGCTTGGTGTGCTTGCTTGAGTGGTTGCCGCAAACTGTTGACAAGTTGGTCAAGGGAACTCACGGCCGCGTGGCTGGGGTGATCTTCAAAACTCGGCGCATCATGGCGAGTTTGGGGGTGACGGGAACAGTATCGGGATCAGGCCATTGAATCTCCATATCCAGCGTAAACAGCAGCCTCGCAAGGTCCGCATCCGTATAACCCAAAGGCCCTGTGTGCACGGCAATTAGTTCCCGCAGAACGGTAGGCTCCTCAACTGGAACAGGAATAGGCTCATTCGCGCGGTAGCCAAGCGCGCTAAGGCCAGCGCACAACCTTGTGTACTGTCGCTCTGTGATTTCGCCCAAGTCTTTGGCTCGCCTTATCAAGGCCGCCATAGAAACCTTCCAGCGCGGCTTGAGTAGCGCAGCCCCCTGGAGAGTGATATTGCGCAGGAACTTACGGATATCCTCTCTTGGCATCAGTAGTTCAGCAGCAAATTGGTCGGCTTCCTGTTCCATCTTTTCTCTAGGCATCGAGTGCATGATGGCATGCCCCACCTCATGTGCCAACGTGAACCGCAAGCGGTCGCCAGATAGGTCGTGGTTGACAAAGAACAAAGGTGGCAAGTCCGAAACCCAAAGATGTAGGGCGTCAATTCGGCGCGTCTCGAAAGAACGCTTGATTACGATTCCACCCGCCGACTCGATGGCCGCAGTAAGATTCGGAACTGGCCCTATAGGCAGTCGCCATGCCGCACGAACACAATCAGCCACCCCTTCTGCCGCTCCACCGCAAGCGTCTATATCCAGTTCCTGAAATCGAAAGGTATCTTTCACTTCGGCCCCCCGCAAAAGCCGCTCTATTTGCATACGCATAATATTAACATTAGCCTGTAGCTTGCGCTGTATAAATATGGGAACACAGCGCCTTTGGCGATGAAACAGAATACTGCTGCCGAGACCATATACCTTGTCGCTCTGAAAGAACAGTTCCTCCGAGTAGTTCAGGGTCTTGGCCATCCCGGCAAGGTCGTCATCGGAGACAAGCAGCATTCCGTTTTCGTACTTAGAGATTTTGGCCTGCGTTACGCCGACGGCCTTTGCCAATTCGGACTGGGTCAGTCCTCTGGCCTCGCGAGCCAGAATGAGCATCTGTGTATTGACTTGTCGCATGATTTATGAACTGCTCCTCTTTAGGTTCTTCTTCGCCCCCTCCCTTGCGCCAACTTCAGGGCCTGGCGTCGGGTGTTCTGCCAGCGAGACGGCCTCTGTGGCATTAAGGGCTTCAAGGTCGGCGCGCCAAACGGACTTGTCCCACAGTTTGCCGTTCTCATCCTCCTGTTGCAGATAGACCTGATTCAGATAGGACTCCAAGCCCCGCTCCACCACGGTGTAACCCAAATTCACAACTGCCTTAACGGGTTCGCCAAAATCCCAAACCAACTGGTGGCTGTCGAGTACGTTGGAGGTTCTAAGGTCTTCGTCCAACTTCTTAACCCGGAGAAGAATCGCTCCGTCCCTGCTCGAAATCTGAACGATACGAAGTAGGCCCTGTTCCACATAGCGAACATCATCATTTCCGACAAACGCAACCTTGAGTTGGCAAGTTGTGAGGGCGTGCATTACGTTGGCTCGCGCGCAACGGTGGAACTTGTGGCGAGTCTCTAGCGGTATGCTCTCTAGTTCCCGCCATCCGGTCCTTACGCAGTCGATCAACGTGGGTACGTAAGGCTCAAGTGCTTGCAGTATCTGTTCCTTGTCCATCGCCTTCTCCTTTGCAGCGAACTCCGATTCCGAGCAGATAATACGACGCAACCGAGGGACAACGCAAGAAAAAAGGGCGAGAAAATCGGTATAATATTCCACCGGCTACGCCATGCCCCTGTAAGTCTTTTGTGGCCAGACACTTAGCCCCAACGGGCTCTTGCCGCCTTCTTGGCGATTTGCTTCCGCCTCTTTGGCGAGAGCGCCCTTGCGCGCGCCTTGCCGCCCTTGCTGGCCCCAAGTTTGCCGAGAGCAACAGCGGCGGGATTCTTGGGGCGCGGTGCGGGAACTGGATCGGGCGGAATCTGACCTGTGGCTACCTGCACGGTGTACAAGGCGCGTTCGTTGGCATCGCGCCGTCTCTTTTGTGGCTTATCCATGCCCGCATTCTAACGCGCGTAAGCATGGAAAAAAAGGGGAAACCAACTCTTGTACCGGATCATTCGCGTCGTGAGGCGCGGCTAAAGGTCTCGCGGCCTGGTCCGGCTAGGTCTCTGTAAGGGCTTGGCCGACAGAATGGATTTCACGTCGTCAAAGTTTGGGCAAAACGTCCTCGTAGTGGTCGTTCTTGTAAGGTCCCCAAGCGGGCCGGAAAATCCCTGAATCTGTAGTGACGCACCCGGAAACTCAAAGGTGTCCTTGTTCTCCATCGGAATCATCGTGTCAACCTCCTGCCTTCAAAACCGAAATCCTGCGCTCCATAATGAGGTGCGATCCAGACCGCAATTGCAGCCGATACTCTCCTGGAGTCGGAAAGACCAGATTCCCTGCGGCGAAGTCGATTTCCACTACCGCTCTAGGATCGGTAAAAACCGCCTCGCCCTTGAGTTCAAAGATCGGAAGCCGTTCTTCGTCCACATCCGTCAAGCGCAAGTCTATGGGTACTTTACCGTGCCCGTCGGTTATCGCTGCAAACACGCACATTAAAGGGTGCTTGGCCGGAAAAGCCGCTGCCGTTATCGCCGAGAAGCAGCCGAGGATTGTGGGCTTGTGCGTGCTCGGGTCCCGCCAGATCAAGTCGCAGACAACCAAGGCGAGCGCGTAGGGCACAATGCCCGTTGGTTCCCTTTGTTCTTCTTCGGCCATGACAGTCCCCCGCAGACCATGAAAGTATACATCCGATTTTGTGCTGCGTCAATTCCCGGCGTCAGGAAAAGCCAGTTGACGTTTCCTGGGCGCTCGCTCGTCAGACTGAAGCACTACCCAACCATGCCCACGCGAGAAGCGGCGTGGGCATGCCACCCGTCTTCGTCACTTCGTCACTGCGTCACTTTGTCACTTTCATTGCAACCAGCCTTCGTCACTGCTAGAATCTCCTGAAGCATGATTCCCCTGCGGCTCGAAAGAATCACAAAACGTTTCGGCGCGGTCACGGCCGTCGGCGACGTGTCGCTGGAGGTCGAGCCGGGGGAACTCTTTTTTCTGCTGGGCCCGTCGGGCTGCGGCAAGACGACGCTCCTGCGGATCATCGCGGGCTTCTACGAGCCCGACTCGGGCCGCGTGTTTTTCGGCGACACCGACGTGACCGGCCTGCCGCCGCACCGGCGCAACTGCGGCATGGTGTTCCAGAACTACGCCCTCTGGCCGCACATGACGGTGCTCGAGAACGTGGCGTTCGGGCTGGCGGTCCGCGGCCTGGCGAAAGCCGCGCGGCGGCGCAGGGCCCTCGACGTGCTCGGCATCGTCCACATGGCCGAGTACGCCCGCCGCAAGCCCACGCAACTTTCGGGCGGCCAGCAGCAGCGGGTGGCCCTGGCGCGGGCCCTGGCAATCGAGCCCGATTTCCTCCTTCTCGACGAGCCGCTCTCGAACCTCGACGCCAAGTTGCGCCTGGCCATGCGGACCGAAATCTGCCGCATGCACCAGGCCACACGCGTCACCAGCGTGTACGTCACGCACGACCAGGACGAGGCCCTGGCGATGGCCGACCGCCTGGCGGTGGTGCGCGACGGGCGGATCGAGGCCGTCGGCCGCCCGCGAGACTTGTACCTCGACCCGCCGACCGCGTGGGTGGCGGGGTTCCTTGGCGCGACGAACCTGCTGGAAGGCGCGGTGACCGGCCGCGACGGCGAGGCGGCCGCGGTCCAGACCCGTTTCGGCCGCGTGCGGGCGACCCGCGCCCCGAAGGACCTTGAGCCGGGGGCGGCCGTGCTGCTCAGCGTCCGGCCCGAGTCGGTCAAACTTCTGGCCGCCGCTCACCCAGCCCCGGCCGACAACGTCTTCGACGTCAAGGTGCTGGTGCGCACGTTCCAGGGCGAAACGGAGCAGGTGCGGGTCAGCCTGGGCGATGGCGAGGTGGTTCTGTCGGACCGTCCGACGGCCCTGCCCCGGCTGGCGCCCGGCGCATCGGCCCGCGTGCACTTTCCGCCCGACGCCGTGCGCGTGTATGCAAGGGCCGCCGAGAAGGCGGCAGCATCGTAACGGCCGCCCTTTGGCGGGCATCCGAAGGCGGCCGCGCGGCATGTCGAGGAACGGAAGCGACACAATGAAACGGCAATACGAAGTAGCGGCGGCCACCCGCGCCTTGGCGCCCGCCCTGTTCATCGCGGCCCTGTGCCTGGCGGGCTGCGGCGGCGGGTCGGCGCCTTCGGCCGGCGCAGACTCGCTCATCATCTACAGCCCGCACAGCGACGAGATACGCTACGAGTTCGGCGAGGGTTTCCGGGCATGGTACAAGGCCGAGGCCGGCCGCGACGTCGACGTCAAGTGGCCGGACCCCGGCGGCGGGGGGTCGGAGGTGCTGCGGCGGCTGGAAGACAAGTTCCGCTCCGGACGCTACGACATCGACATCGGCTTCGGCGGCGGGCCTATCTACGAGCACATGAAACAACTCGGGATGCTCGAGCCGTACCGGCTGCCGCCCGAAGCCCTGGCGGCCATCCCCGCCAGGGTCGCCGGCCAGCCGGTTTACGACCCCGACTTCGCGTGGTACGGGGCGGCCGTATCGTCATTCGGCATTATCTACAATAAGCCCATGATTGCCGCCAAGGGCCTGCCGCAGGTCAACGACTGGGAGTCGATGGCCGACCCTAAGTTCTTCGGCCTGGTCGGCGCGGGAGACCCCGCCAAGTCCTCGACGATGCTGAAGGCGTACGAGATCATCCTGGAGGCGTACGGGTACGATCGGGGCATGGCGATCCTGGCGCGCCTGGCCGGCAACGCCCGCGAGTTCTACGGCTCGTCGTCCGACGTGCCGCGCGACTGCGCCAAGGGCTTCATCGCGCTGGGGCCGTGCATCGACTTCTACGCGTACCGGCAGATGCGGAGCGAGGGCGGCGGCGACCTGGGCTTCGTGGCCCCGTCGGGCCTGACGGTCATCACGCCGGACCCGATCGCGATCCTGAAGAAAGCGCCGAACCGGCGCGTGGCCGAGAAGTTCGTGGAGTTCGTCATGCGGCCGGAAGGCCAGCGGCTGTGGATGCTGCCGGCCGGCGCGCCGGGCGGCCCGCGAAAGTTCACGCTCGGGCGGCTGGCGATCCTGCCGAGCGTTTACGAGGAGGCCGCCGCCAGGGGCACGGTCATCCCCTTCAACCCCTTCGAGGCCAAGCCGGCCGATTTCTATGACCCGGCCAAGGAGAGCGTGCGCCAGTCGGTCCTGGCCGACTACATGCGCGTGGTGCTGGTCGAGAACCTCGACGCCGCCAAGAAGGCGTGGAAGGCGCTCGTCGACGCGGGCCTGCCGGCGGGACGCGTGGCGGAGTTCTCGAGGCCGCTCGTCACGGAAGACGAGATGCTCCGCCTGGGCCGCGAGGTCTGGACGGGCGTTCTCGTGCCCGACGGCGCTTCAGCCGACGAGCGGGCGCGCCTGACGCGCGAGGCCGAGGCCCGCCGCCGCGCGAAGAGCGACACGCTGACCAAGTGGAGCGCGGCCGCCCGCGCCAAGTACGAGGCCCTGGCCAGGTAGTTCTACAGCGCCGCTTGACGCCGTGCGCGGTGGGCCTGCCGACCCACCGCGCAGCAGGTGCCCTGCGGCGACCGGAAACCGCATGCGACCCGACGCAAGAACCTGGCTCCTGTTGCTCCTGGTGGTCGCGTTTCTCGGCCTCCTGCTGTTCTACCCCATCGCGTACGTGTTCAAGTCGGCCCTCTGGGAATCGACGGGCCTGACGTGGCACTACGTCGCCAACGTCCTCAGGCAGGAGAACTACCGCGAGGGCATCCTGAACGCGATCCTGCTGGCCGTGGTGACGACGGTCTTATCATCGGTCCTCGGCGTGCCGCTGGCCTACCTGAGCGCCCGGACCGACTTCCCTGGCAAGCGTCTCCTGGCGGCGGCAATCCTGGTGCCGATGGTCCTGCCGCCGTTCGTCGGCGCGATCGGCATCCGGCAGGTCCTCGGGCCGCAGGGCGTCCTGAACGCGGCCCTCCTTAATCTGGGTCTCATCGACAAGGCCCACGCCGTCGACTGGCTCATGGCGTGGCCGCTGGCGGGCATCATCATCCTCCAGGCCCTGCACCTGTACCCGATCCTGTACCTGAACGTGGTGGCGGGGATGGCCAACGTTGACCCGTCGCTCGAGGACGCGGCACGCAGCATCGGGGCCGGGCCGTGGCGCGTGTTCCGGCGGGTGACGTTCCCGCTGATCCTTCCGGCGTATTTTGCGGGGGCGGTGATCGTGTTCATCTGGGGCCTGACGGACCTGGGCACGCCGCTGATGTTCAACTTCCGCCAGGTGATCGCGGTCCAGATTTTCCAGCGCGTCGGCGAACCGACCTCGAGCCCCGACGCGAATGCCCTCGTGGTCGTTCTGCTGGCGATGGTGGTAGCGCTGTACCTGGGGGCGCGGGCCCTCTTCGGCCGCCAGGCCTTCGGGATGATGTCGGTGGCCACGCGTGCGGCCACGCCGTCGCGGCTGGGCCGCGGCGCGACGGCCGTGGCGTGGCTCCTCTTCGGCGGCGTGACGCTCCTGGCGCTCGTGCCGCACATCTCGGTCATACTCTACAGCCTCAAGACCGAGTGGCGGTGGACGATCCTGCCGGCGGGCCTGACGCTGGAGCATCACCGGGCGGCGCTGGCCGACGCGCGAACGCTCGGCAGCATCACGAACTCGGTCTTCTACTCGCTGGGGGCGGCGGCGGTGACGGGAGTCCTGGCGGTGTGGCTGGGGTACGTTCTGGTCCGGAAGAAGTTCGTGGGCCGGGGCCTGCTTGACGCCGCCGTGATGCTGCCGCTGGCCCTGCCGGGCATCGTCCTGGCGTTCGGGTACCTGAACTGCTTTGCCGACTGGGGCGACCGGCTGGTCGAGTCGGGCGTGTGGCGCACCAACTACCTGTATCCGCAGGCCAACCCGGTGCTCCTGCTGGTGGCGGCGTACGCCGTGCGGCGGCTGCCGTTCATGGTGCGGGCGGCGGTGGCGGGGTTCCAGCAGACGAGCCGGACGCTGGAAGAGGCGGCCCTGAGCGTCGGCGCCCCGCCCGGCCTGACGCTGCGCAAGATCACCGTGCCGCTCATTGCCGCCAACCTGGCGGCCGGGGCCATCCTGGTGTTCGCCCTGTCGATGCTCGAGGTCTCGGACAGCCTGATCCTCGCCCAGAGCGACGAGTTCAACCCCATCACGCGGACGATTTTTCGTATCTATTCTGGTGAGTATAGCATCACGGGCGAGGCGATCGCCAGCGCCCTGGGCGTGTGGGCGATGCTGTTCCTGGCGGCGACGCTCGTGGCTGCGAGCCTGCTGATGGGCAAACGCCTTGGCGCGATCTTCAGGGCGTGAGAACGTGTATGAGAACCCCGCAGCCTCTGTGGCACACCCGCCCTCGGGTGTGCAATTCCGGCAATAAAGCGATTCGCGCGCACAAGGCGCTCAGCCGAGGGCGGCTGAGCCACAGGGTTCTCATACACGTTCTGAGAGGCGCGCCGGCGGCGGCGTACTACTCCGAGGCGGCCAGGCCGGACTTGGTGCCAACTTCGCCCGCGCCCTGCCAGACGACGACGCGGTTGCCGCCGGCCCGTTTGGCGGCGTACATGGCCTGGTCGGCCCGGTGCACCAGTTCGTCGACGGTGAGGTCATGGCCGGGCGCCATGAGGCTCAGGCCGAGACTTGCCGTGAGCGGAATCCGGACGTCGCCGCAGACCACCGGCGTCTTCTGGATCAGGGCGCGCAGGTCTTCGGCGACCAGGGCGGCGCCGTCGGGGCCGGTCTCGGAGAGAACCAGCAGGAACTCATCGCCGCCGTACCGGGCCACGACGTCGCTGCCGCGCAGCCGCTGGCTCAGGAGCCGCGCGACGTGCTTGAGGGTGGCGTCGCCCGCCTCGTGGCCGTGGGTGTCGTTGACGGCTTTGAAGCGGTCGAGGTCCATGAGGACGATGCTCAGGGCGGTCTTTCCGCGCCGGCTCCGCATGATCTCTCGCTCGAAGAGGGCGGCGGCCAGGCGGCGGTTGACGAGGCCCGTCAGGTAGTCGGTGGTGGCCAGGCGCTGGAGTTCGGCGTTCGCGAGTTCCATTTCGACCTTGGCCGTCTCCAGGGCCTGCTGCATCCGGCGCTGCTCGGTCACGTCTCGGCCGAAGCCGGCGAGGTGCATGGCCCGGCCCTGGCCGTCGCGACACAGGGCGTACGTCCAGGAGATCAGGCGGCGCTCGCCCGACTTGGTGATAACGCTCTGTTCAAGGGCGCCCACCTCGCTGCGTCGCCCGGCCTTGAGATCCTCCCGCACCTGGGCGGACCTGGCGCGATCCTCGGGCGCCAGAAGGACCTCCCCATAGCGGCGTCCGATGACCTCGCCGCGCGAGTAGCCGGTCATTTCCTCGGCGCCTCTGTTGAACATCATGAGCCGGCCGTCGTCCAGTTCGAGACTCACGATCATCACCTCGTTGGTCTCGACGATGCCGCCGATGAAGTCGCGCTCTCGCCGCAGGTCGTCCTGGGCCTTCTTGAGTTCCTCCAGCGCGGCCTGAAGCCGGCTTTCCTGAAGGTGGGCCGCCTCGGCGCGGGCGTGCTCGCTGGAGGCGGCCTGCCGGTCGCCTTGCTGAAGCACGCGCACGTCGCGCATCAGCAGGAGGAAGCCCGCCAGCGTCAGGAAGTAGCCGCCGCTGTAGACGGGCACGCTGATGTCCGCCGCCTCCAGGTCCCAATCGGGCGCAAGCGGCGCCGCCAGGCACATGGCCTCGGCCATTATGAGGAAGGCGATGCCGCACGCCATCGCCGTGTAACTGACGGGCGTCCCGCCGACCCTCCGGCGGACCACCGTCAGTATCACGACTACGGCAAAGACGAGCACGGCCAGCCGCAGCAGATGGTCGTAGAATCGCCAGTCGCCCAAGGAGTCCCCCAATCCCATCCCACTGAGCGCGCATTGGACCAGGCCGAACAAGACGGTGTATGGGTATCGGCAGAATGCAGTCGGGACTTAAGCCAACCTCGGCGAATTGCCGTGCCCCCTATGCCATTCGGCGATCCGCCATATACCCAAGTCCATACCTTGGCCTCGCCGCATGCTAAAGCGATGCCAGGCGTGCGGCAATGCGCTCCCAGTGCGTGCCGCGCCAGAACAACTTCGCGCACCGCTCGCAGCGGAAATACTCATCGCACCAGGCAAACGTGCGGGCAGGGACTTCAGGCCGGGCCGAGTCCCGCGGAACGGCCGTCAGCCGCCCCCCGCAGGCCATGCATCGCGGCGGGCGCAGCGGAAGGCGGAGGGCTTGCACGACGAACTTCAGTTGCTCGAACTTGCGCTTGCCGGGCGGAACCAGCAGCGCCCGCACCAGGCCCGCCTGAACGGCGCCGTGCCGGGCCACCCCGGAGTCGGACGTCAGGAGCAGGCGGCGGTCGGCGATGGCCCGCCGCACGAGTTCGATATCGTCGATGCCCTCGACCCAGGCCGCGTCATAGCCCGCCGCGCGGAGCCACCGTGCCAGGCCGCCCAGCATCGCGTCGCACCAGAACGCAGGGGCTTCGTCGCTGTTGGTTTCGGTGGACACGTGTTTGGGCATGGTTCACCCCCGCCGGGGATGAGCACCCAGTAAGCCCCCGGCACCGCCGGGGGATGCCTCAACCCGGCTCATCCCCACGCGGTGCGTGGGGCTTGTGAACCATGCCCGTTTTTGGTCTTTGCCGGCCTGCCGTGAGACGCGTCAGCCGAATGGCATGCCTGCGCGCCCCGACTGGCGGGCTGAATGGCGCGCCCCCGACCGCGCGGTTCACGCCCCGAACTTCGCGAGGCGGCCGGCGTGCGCGAGCGCTAGCGGCATCAGGTGCGTGCTGGGCCTCATGCCCAGGCCGCCGCGAAGGCACGCGATCTCGTTGAACTCGCGCAGGCCGTCGCGCCGGGCGGTCTTCGCCCAAAGGAGCACCGGCACCGGGTGCCACGAGTGCGACTTCATCGCCGACGGCGTCGAGTGGTCGGCCGTAACGATGAGAACGGCGGGCCCGAGTCGCTCGAGGGCCGGTATGCCCGAGTCGGCCTCCTCGATGTAACGGACCTTCGCGTCGAAGTCGCCGTCCTCGCCCGCCTTGTCGGTGTGCTTGTAGTGGAG
>Ga0315295_10005682_pt1 | contig 10639 bp, 13 predicted proteins | sample YL17G14_0_MG_FD_204453 | JGI IMG/M metagenome (GOLD analysis project Ga0315295, IMG submission 204453) | Sediment microbial communities from Yellowstone Lake, YNP, Wyoming, USA - YL17G14_0 | ecosystem: Environmental > Aquatic > Freshwater > Lake > Sediment | place: USA: Wyoming | collected...
TTGTCTCCTCGGTGCCATTGATACAGTGGGGGCATTCTACCACAGGGGGGCGCGCGTGTCCATATCAGCGGGAGGGTGGGAGGGTGTTTGGACCACGAAAAACGCGAAATCTCGCGAAAGGCACGAACGGGAACCGGCGTCCAGCGACGAGTTCGCCACGACCGTCTTGTTGCCCACGGAGGCGTTGGGGCTGAGCACGGTCAAGATCGAGAGGTACGATGAACACGGATTGGCAGGATTGGCGGATTGGGACCGGGTATCTGTTCGGCTGCGTGGAGCAGACGATGAGCAAGGCGCTGCCGATCACCTGCTGGCGGTCGAAAGCACGACCAGCGACACGAGGTACAGCGTCAGCCTCAACGGCCAGATACTCGCCAGCGGCCTGCTAGGCCGGAGGGAGCCGGCGGTCAGTCTGGAGATCCCGGCCAGCCAGATGGCGCGCGGCGCCAACCGGTTGCGGATCGAGCAGGAGGGAGATGGCCGCCTGTACTATGTGATCGCCAGCCGGATGTACCTGCCGCAGGAGACGATCGCGGCGGCGGGCAGCGTGACGGTCACCCGCACGTTCCTGGACGGGGAGACGGGGCGGCCAATCACGAGCACGGTGGCGGGGGCGCTGGTGCAGGTGCGCTTGGAGGTCACGCTGCCCAGGGACGGCTTTTACGTCATCGTCGAGGACCGGCTGCCGGGCGGGCTGGAGGCGCTGAACGAAGGGCTGAACACGACCAGCCACGAGGCGAGCGCCTATGAGGAGCCGCGGTACTATTGGGGGGAATACGGCTACAACAACAAGGAGGTGCGCGGGGAGCGGGTGAGTTTCTTCATTACGGAGATGGGGGCAGGCCTGCACGGCCTGACGTACCTGGCGCGTGCCACGCACGCGGGTGAGTTTGTGGCGATGCCGGCGGAGGTGTATGCGATGTACGACGCGACGGTGTGGGGGCGGTCGGGGAGTGGGAGGTTGGGGGTGGGCAGGGAATCGAGGTGATGCGTCTGGACCACGAGAGGCGCGAAATCTCGCGAAAGAAGACGAAACTGGCCACCACTAACTACGTTTGCGCGTTCCCCGCTATTTTGTGGTAGTGAATTGCTCTGGCGACACCAGGTTTGAGTGATGCTGTGGGGAACGGCGGGGAACTACACGCCGCCAGGGTATAGGGTCGAGGCAATCCACGGTGCGAATCTCCGAGTGTGTGCGCTGTGCAAAGCAGGTTCCTTCCTTGGCTGCAACTGAAGACAGCATCAGTGTACAGTACATTCTGGAATCTGCCAATACCCTGTTTTATGCTGATGGGGCTTTTCCGAAGCCGGCTGTTCGTCGCACTGAGACGCGCTAGAGCCGAAGCATACTGCTCATTGCGCCCTGGCGGCCACCGCCTCGGCCATCGCTTGCACAAACGGAAAGCCCTGGCTCACAAAGGCCGAGGTTTCTGGTGTGGAGCATTCTTCCTGTTCTCTACGAGGGAGCCGTTATATGCGGCTTGGGAGTGTGAGCAAGGTAAGGGATGGCCCCGCATATCATGACCTGGGCCACCGTCCGTCGTGAACACCGCGCTCAGAAGTCATTAATGCTCAGTCCAAGGACCGGGTCAAAGGACAACCTCTTGATACATTCCGATGGACGGGCAACACGAACTCCTTGTATGATACCGACTCTTGATTTGATGCCGATAACCTTTCCGCTGTATTGCACTGGTTGAGGGAGCGTCTTGTTGATAATATCGTTATCGTTCGTAAGGAACCAGGACGCACCTAATGCGATTGCTTCAGCCAAATGCCATCTGTCTGCTGCATGCCTAAGTTTGAGTGGACGAAGTGATCTTTCGATTGACGAGATTCTCTCTTCATCGGCCTCAGTACACTTCTGACGCCCAAGTTCGTCCCAGGTTTCCCGAAGAAGAAGATATGCATGTCGCTGGCCTTCCGAGGGCTTGCCAGAGAACAACTCCTTCACCAGATGGGCCGGCGCAGCGAAATCCCACCTGTTCTCAAAATCACGTTGCTCTATTTCCAATTCAAGTTCTACAAGTTGGCGAAGCGCTATCAATTCTCTACGCAATTTGGCCGCAATCGTGGGAAGAAGTCTTCCACCCCCGAAAATGAAACCTTCGTGATCCGCACAGTATTGGACTATATTGGCATCAAGATAGATAAGCATAATTCTAGAATACTACGCTGAGGCTGACAACTTACAGTGAACGCCTTCGCGGTCATCGCGGTAGGATGGTCAGTTACCCGCCCCTCCCCTCCCACGCAGACCCCAGCGTGTGGAACCGACGCACCAGGCTCTTCAGTGACAGGTCGCGTCCAGCAACATGTAGACCAGACGCCCGGACCAGTCGCACAGCCGAGGATTAGCTGACCAGCACTTCCTACCGATTGCCCAATGCAGAACGAAGAAGTGCGATCGCACTGGAAATAGTTCTTGGATCCGCGAGCCAGGCGATAACCAGCTCGCGGTACTTGGCAGCTACTTGCGGCAACACTTTGATCTTGACCTCATCCGCGAGATGCTTGGAGAGCTTTAAGATACCGCTCTGTGCTTCGTGACTCCTGAGCCAGTCCTCATACTCTCGCGGCTCTATGAGCGAAGTCTTTATCTCTCCGACGATCCACGACGCGAAAGCGGATGACAGAAGCCTATACCCGTTATGCGATAAGATCAATCCTCTGTTCTCAAGCTCAAAGAGAGTTTGCTCAGCTCCGCCTATGTACTGCCGAAGTTCGTGCACACTTATGCCATAGCGCGGCCTCCTGCCGCAACCAAATTATGAAAGGTGGCCTGTCTGTGGTATAACGAAGGCTGAAGTAACGCCCAAGTGGGCGCCTGTAAGAAAGCCCGCAGGCTTTACACCAACCGCTACACCACAGGACAGGCCATGGATACATTTCTGAGTATACACCAAAACGACGTGATTGGCACACTCTCGATGTTCGACCGTATGATCTTCAAGGGTTATCTGACCCACTTTTTCCCAAAAGGTGCCTTTGGCCGGTTCCTCTCCAGTCAGGGTGTTCTGCTCAAGGAGTTTGGCCAGTACGTAGAGCGAGCCACCCAGGCCTTGAAAGAACACGCCCGGCGTTTGGCAGAAGACGCTAGCCGTCCATTTATCTACCTGGCTTCGGCCACCACGAGAGCCAGCGGACAATCCAAAGAGGACTTGGCCCGCTCGATAGCCGCTCGCGATGGCATCACCGAAGGACTGATATGTGTGTTCTCCGTATTGGAGACCTGCATGTCTTTCATCGTGCGGGGCAATCATCAGACCCACAAACTGGAAATCGTACGACAACTGCGCAAGTGTCTGCATTTCTACTTCTACTACCTCGACCCTGAGTTCGGCCTCATGCACATCCGTCTACAAAGTTGGTTCCCATTCGATATCCAAATCTACGTCAACGGGCGAGAATGGCTGGCCCGGCAACTCGACCGGCGCGGCATCGCCTATGAGCGATACGACAACAAACTGCTGCACATTGCCGACCTGGACACCGCCCAGGCTTTGTGCGACCAGTTCGCGCGCCGCAAGTGTAGCACCGCAAGTGGCCTCGGCTGCTCAACGCTTTTGCCCGGCTGGTCAACCCGCTTCTGCCTGTCATTCGTCAGACCGGTTTCGGTGGTTACTATTGGGTCACCGATCAGGCCGAATATGCCACTGATGTCTTCTTTCGTGACCGGGCTGCGTTAGAGGCCCTGTTCCCTACCCTGGTCGAATTGTCTATGACCGCCTTCGGCGCAGAAGACGTGCTGCGCTTCTTGGGCCGTAAACTGCACGGTAACTTCAAGGGTGACGTCACGACAGATCGCAAACGGCGTCCTGAAGGTCGCCGCGTGAAACACCGCATGAAAACCAACTCCCTGAAGATGTACGACGCTGCCAGCGTGCTCAGAATCGAAACCACGATCAACAATCCGCGCGAGTTCCGTGTCCTACGGGTCGTCCAGACTCCTCAGGGCCGGCAGCGGCGGTGGTTGCCGATGGGCAAAGGCGTGGCTAACCTCTGGCGCGTGGCGCAGGTCGGACGACAGGCCAACTCCCGTTACCTGAATGCCCTGGCATATGCCCAACCAACAGGCAAAGCAATCGCAGAACTGGATCGCTTGTGCCATCCTCACAAAGCAAACGGTAAACGCTATGCCCGCTTCAATCCGGTGACGACCGAGGACTGTGACCTCTTCACGGCAGTTCTGGCCGGTGAACACGCCCTGAACGGCTTCCGCAACAAAGACCTCCAGACTCGCCTGTACTCCACCCCTCCTGTCTCCCCTCCCGAACGCAGACGACGCAGCGCTCATATCACCCGCTTGATCGCCAAACTGCGCGGACACGGCCTGATCGCCAAGGTGAAAGATAGCCGCCTGTATCGCGTTACCGAACGTGGTGCGCGTCTCATGTCAGCCGCTATCCATTGCCGTAACAAGGAGTTTCCCAACTACGCCTGGCAAGCCGCATAATCTTCGCGGTTGGGATAGTTTTTAAAGAGCAATACTATACCATCCACCCTAGCTCCCGACCGCCTTGGTGCTCGCAGTCGTCATCGCCCCTCATGGTTGGATGACCACCCTTGTCGGGGTGAGGCTACATTGTCCCAAGAGCTTCGTACCACCGGATTGCTCCCGTCGCACGTCTTGGTAGGGTACCAATGGCAGAACATTGGGTTACGTCCTGATTGTTATCAGCCGTAACAGATTTGAGCGCGACCTCGTGTCGCAATCGGGTGAACGGATCACAGAAGCGCGTGTTAGCCCGCGCCACACTTGATTGAGACATGACCTGTATTACTTCAGAGCGCGTTTCAGCTCATCCGGCGTGATCTTGCGTAGATGCAATAGAGATCGTATGGTGCAAAGGATCCCTTCACTAGCCCAATCACTCCTTTGCTCGTCTATCATCCTGACGATTTCAAGGCATTGTTCTTTGTTGCTGGTGTCGAAGAAAATCAGTTCCCAGCTTTCGTGTCTATCCGGCGCAGCCATCCAGTGTTGCTTTACATCGCCCCTCGATAACGGGGTAATGATATGGCCGAAAAACTTGTAATCAAGAATACGGTTGTCCCATGCAAGAGAGTGTAAGACAATGATCCAGTCAGTTCCTTTTTGAAACCGTATCCCCACCTCTTCAAAGAGCCCTCTTTTTGCTGTTGTCCACGGCGATAGCCTTGTACTTCCTTCATATTGACTGTTGTTGCTATCCGTATCGGTTGGCGTCATCATTTCTCCCACCGCATTGAAAATGGTGTCGCCGAACCATAGACCCCCACTTGATGGTAGTTTCGTGCGGCGTGTCAATACAAGACAGTTACCCTTTTCGCAGAACAACGACAACCCTATACTTAGTTGGTTTGGAAACTCGGGTGCTGGCTCAAGATAATGCCGCCCATGCCTCTGCAAAATGCTTTCGATGAAAAGTCGATCGTCTTGCGGCGCATTTGGTAATAAGCATCGGTGAGTGGAAAGAAAATCGAAATACTTGCAGATGTGTCCGTGGATGCGTAACTCATGGCTGGTAGAGCCCTGAAAAGCCACCTCGTCGGATATCCTGCGTGGATCGATTGCGGCGATGCCGTACTGCTGGTTGTTCGTTAGATTGTTGGTTTCCCACTCTTGAATGTGACGATCTCGGATGTTTGAAGCTATTTCTCGAGGCAATTCAAAAGTGCTGTCGACTGTGAGTACAACTTGATCTTCCGAGAATGCTCCATCCTTCCAGCCAGTCTGAATGACTTCAAGACCGTAGGACAATGACTCATACTTTTTCCATGTTCGATGTGCTTGTTGCCAATACTGGCGTTTGCGAAGAGAGAAAACACGCTCGCCTAAGGCGTCGAGTATTTTCTCAATGCAATAACCGATAACCGCTCCAAATATGGTTCCTGCTATGAAAGATGCTATTTCCATTTGGGCTCCACTTGTTGCGTGATGGAGACTGCAACTGAGATAGCGGTCGCCGCGGTAGAGAGGGCGGTCACCTGCCCCCCCTCCCCCACACAGATTCCTTCGGCAAGCTCAGGATAGGCTTCGGCGTGCGGTTTCTCGCCCTGGGCTCTTGGCGTAGGAGCGGAGTCAGCAATGGTTCCGTCTATCGTACCTTGGGTGGCCGTGTCTTGGATATGACGCACTTCATCCATACCTGTTTCTCTTTCTGTGGTACCTTGATGCCCCAAGTATAACTTCGCTCTCTTTTCCCACGTTTGACCCAAAGTACCGCTCCTTTAGCCAACTTGAACTCATAGTTCCAAGGCTCAGAAATGGGTGGCCGTGGGTTGACAGTAGCGGGTAAATACTGCTGTATCGTTGCGTTTATCCTCCAGTCTGGAGCGGGTTTCTCAAAGCATGCCCATCCAAGACCAACATCGCAAAGCTGCCAAAGGCAACCATCGTCAGTCTCAAAAATCTGAGCCAATTGGTTAGCTGCTACTTCTGCGTCCCATACTGCTGCGATACGCTCCTGTTTCTTGGGCGACCTTTGAATGAGTGGTTCTTCTTCTAATTCGCCAGCAATCAGTTCATCGAAGGATTGCTGCACCAGCTCGTCAGTAATCCCAAATGCTTCTTGCTTTGGTTTGAGATACTCCGCTATGTTTTCGTCCAACTCGACAAACAAATCGCTGAGTTCAAGCAGCTCCTTCCGCATTTCTAGCAAACCTTGCTCGCTATACATTAGGTGACAGCGGTCGTACCAAAAGTAGTGTGCCAGATAGTTCCGCTTCTCTAACGCTATCTCGAGTCGTGGTTGCAGTTCAGTGGGGAGCAGGCTTTTCGTTTCTTCGATTATCCGGCCCAAGGTAAGTGAATACGCGCGAACGAGTTTCTCCTCAACACGCGGCCGAGTAATGATATCAGCACTTTCAAAGGTCATCAGTGCATATACGTTGCAGAGTCCTCTGTGCAGAACTTCACTGTGATAATAGGCCGCGCCGAAGCGGGCAAAAACTTCCTTAGTTAGTTCTTCCAGATCACTCATCGGATACGCTGCGGTTTCGCGCGTGTGCGCTGTGACATAACAAAAGCCATACAACGACTGCGAAACAGCCGCCTGCGTTGGGTGGCACGTTGCTACTAACTATACAATGGCTCCCAACAAATGCAGACAACCGCGATACAACAGGGCGCCGAAGGCAGCATTGGCTCCAACTGCTTATCGGGCGTGCTTCGCCTTGACCATCCGCCGTTTCGCACTCACTTGACGTAGGCCTTCAACTTTCTGAGCAGGGCAGTGACGGAGGCATCAACAGCCCTCGAGGGTTTGTCGTCTATGCCATAGATTATGGCCTGCTGAGATTTGAGCCCATCATCAAGCTGCGAGTTTCTCTGACCGCTCTTTGCTCGTTTGAGTTGCGTGCTGAAGTATGCCTCGATAGCCGACCACAACTCTATGAAGGCATGCTCGAAAGGTTGAAGCAACTTTCCGACATCTTCGCTTAGAACGATCTCAGCCTCCCAACTTGCCTCTCGTAACTTTCTCATAGACTCTTGGAGTGGCTCAAGCCTCTTCTTGCGCGCAAAGCACTCGTCGAGTAACTGAGTTTCCTCCTCCGTTTCGCCGCCAAACTTCGGTCGTTCTGCTGCTTCTCCACCAAATGTGAGGGGACTTCTTGCCCTCCCGAATTCGTCTCTAAACTGGAAGGATAATGTGACTATCTTCCGGGCGACTTCGAATTTTGCCTTTCCTGTGAGTTCTTCTCGCCATTGTCTAAGCCCGATGAAGCCAATTATCGCAACGGCAAGCGCAGAAAGCGCGACAAAGGCATCACTAACAACTGAGATAGTCTCTACTAAGTACGATGGTAACATACTTGGCCCTCCCCACAGATCAGCCCACCTAATAGCACGGCAGATGAACCGCGAGCTCGGTACCATGGCTGGCAGCGTGTATATAGTGTACTGCAATTTTGCGCGGGAGTCAATACCCAATTCACCAAGTCACCGGGCGGCTTGGTGCCAGAACTCACCGGTCCCGCCAACTTCTGCCGCAGAAGTTGACCGCGACCTTCTGCACCCTGCTATCATCGGACCAGGAAGGTGTACGGTGGCGAGACACCGGTTCCCCTGCTACAGACAAAAACGCTCCCCCTCGATGCGCTTGGACAAGCCCTGTTGTGCTGACTGGCCCGTGGCCAACCACGTGCCGGAATTTTGCCGCAAAAGCTCACCGCCAACGAGGTGGAGCGCCGCCCGGTTCGTGCGGGGAGAGATCTCAGCCGCTGGAACGGGCGGCGGCAGTGTCATTCGACACCTGGAGGTGCGCTACCGGTCCGAGCGGCGTACCTTCCAGACCAGGAGCGCGTAGACGAGCAGGGCGCAGGCCAGCACGATCGCCAGTTCCGGCGCGACCTGCGCCACGGTCGCTCTGCCCGAGAATGAGACAAGCCCGCCGGGCGGCGGCCTCCGGCCAGCGAGAATAGGCGCGTCTCCCGGTCGTACTGCCGGTGGCGCGCTACTCGCCGATTTGCCTTCCTACCCAGGCCCGGGCGTTCTCCATCATTTCTGCTACGGTGCTGATGTCGGTCAAGGCAATCTCCATATCCTCGTAACGGATTGCTACAGTAAACGGGTTCAAGCGCTTCAATTGGGCTCTGGACAACGGCAGATCAAGGCCCTGCTGCTCAAGCAAGTCTGCCAACTTCTCCAGGTCGTGGGTGCGACGAAAAACCACAGCATTTGAAACCAGCACCGCCTTCACGACTTTTTCCAGGTATTGCTGGGCGTGCAAGCATACGCTGGAAACCGGCGCGTCAGGATGCAGTAGCAACAGCTCGACTGTTTTCCAATCCCGTCCCGCGGCGTGCAGCAACGCCCGCGCTTCGGCTGTGGCTGGCTTGGGTTCATTGGGCGGCATAGAGCGTTCTCCCTTCCCGCAATGCCCAATAGATGGGACTGGTGCACCAGTCTCGACGCTCTTCCATCTCCGCCTCCGAATACACCAGCACGTCCACCCCCGGGCCGACGCTGCCCACCGCTTCGTGCAGGCGAATCATCTCGGCGTACCGGTCGGCCACTTCCGGCTCGATGACCATGAGGTCCAGGTCAGAGCCTCCGTCGGCGTCGCTGCGCCCGTAGGAGCCAAACAGGATCACCCGGGTTGGCCGGGCCACGGTCACGATCCGTTCCACGGCCTCCTGTAGCGTCCGCTCGTCAATCATTATTCCAACCCAATCATCAGTATCCTATTCTCCAGGCCACACGTTCGGGAATCTATTGACACCAGCGTCTAGTTGTGCTAACATGTAAGCGAGCAGATGCCGGCAGGCCCTCTGCTCTTCAATTGGCAAAAGGCCGCAAGGCTTTCTCCCGCCCCGCGAAAAGTCGCCGAGTGTGGCGGCCTGCCCCCCTCTGGATGGAGTGAGGGATCGGGCTAGCGGGGCGGGTTTGCCATCCCTATCCCCGAAACTCCAGCACCCGTTGCAGCTTACTGGTCACGTAGTCGTAAGCGTCCACGTCACCCCTTGCGTCACGCCGCAGGATTGCCCCGGCCACCAGATCAGCGATCTGGATCAGTGGTTCGCTTCTGGAGCGCTTGATCAAGATCCGTTTGAACTGCCGAGGGATGTCGCGGACTTTCATGAATCGGCGCAGTTCGCTCCGCACTTGAGATGCCGAACCAAACTCGTCCAGGATCAAGGTCGCCCCCTCACGTTTGGCAGACGGAATCAGTTGCATCAACTCGGTCACAAAATACAGATAGAAATCCAGCCGGCGCATGACCTTGAACGGGTCTGGGAGGGTGGTTTTGTCCACAACCACGGCCCAACTTTCGAAATCGGCCCCTGCTAAAGCCGCAAACACACGTCGTCGCAGCGGGGTGGAGGATAGCGCATTGAAGCTGAATTCATAGTCCGTCGGAAGCCCGGAGCATTGACGAAGGTCGGCCAGCAGTTGGCGCAGGGTTTCAGGGGCAGCCGTAGCGATCACCGCCACTACGAAGTAACGTGAGGCTCCCTTGCCAAACGAAAAACTGACGTCGCCTGACTCGTCTCCGGCAAAAGTCAACGTTACCACGTTATCTCCTTCAGTGCCGATAGTGTACTGCAACCTGGCGCGAAAGTCAATCGGGGAACAGGGATCGGGGATCAGTGATCAGTGATCAGGACTGCTCCCTGGTCACTGATCACTATTCCCTTATCACCATCCCCCCCCAGTTGACAATCTCCCAATCCCGTGTACAATATGACCGTGGTCATTTTTGTTCCAGGGTCACCAATATGGCGATAGAGGATCATCTTTCCCGGCGCGAACGGAAGAAACGGGACACGCACCAGCGGCTGATGGAGACCGCGCTGCGGCTGTTCCGCGAGCAAGGGTACGACGCGACCACCGTCGAGCAGATTGCCGACGCGGCTGACGTGGCCAAGGGCACTTTTTTCAACTACTTTGAGACCAAAGAGGCGATCCTGCCCGCGCTGGTAGAGTGGCACTTGCAGCAGGTCGAGCAGGCGCTCCTGCCTGAGCAGGGCGCGCCGGTTAGCCCGGTGGCACGCATCAAACTGCTGTTGGGCCTGGTGGCACAAGACCCTCTCTCGGAGCCGGCCATGGTACAGCGGCTGTTCGCGGCGGGGATGCAGCGCCAGGGCGTCCACCCCGGCCGCGCGTTGACCCACCTGCTGACCGAGCAGGTGTGTCAGGCTCAGGCGGCTGGAG
>Ga0315295_10005683_pt1 | contig 10639 bp, 3 predicted proteins | sample YL17G14_0_MG_FD_204453 | JGI IMG/M metagenome (GOLD analysis project Ga0315295, IMG submission 204453) | Sediment microbial communities from Yellowstone Lake, YNP, Wyoming, USA - YL17G14_0 | ecosystem: Environmental > Aquatic > Freshwater > Lake > Sediment | place: USA: Wyoming | collected...
GCCGGGAAGGGAAATGGAATAAATACAAACCATTCAGCATCAATATAAAGAGTGAACCTGTTGATCCATGGATAGTATACCGGCTTATCGCTCCCGGGTATGAAACATGGAGCGAGATGGGAATATATCAGCGCAATCTCACCTCTTTCCATCAGGAGCCGATAATAAACAACCGGCTTTTGCCAGGGGCCTGTATGAATTGCCATTCATTCAGGGCCAACAATCCGGATGACATGATGTTCCATATCAGGGGTAATGTCGGCGGCACTATTCTTGTTCAGGACGGGAATCCCTTAAAGCTTAATACCAGGGTAAAAGAAACTATTTCAAACTGTGTTTATCCATACTGGCACCCTTCAGAAGATTTCATAGCCTTTTCTGTCAATACTATTCAGCAGGTTTTTCATTCAGTGAAGAATAAAAGGATTGAGGTATTTGATTCAAAATCGGATATTGTAGTTTATGATATCAGGAATAATAAGCTGATTACCACTAAGGTAATCTCATCTGAAGAGAGCTTTGAGACATTTCCTGCATTTTCTCCCGATGGTAATAGTCTGTTCTTCTGCAGTGCTAAAAAGGGAATTCAGCCGGATGGCTATGATAAGATAAAATATAGTTTGTGCAGGATTGAATTTGATGCCTCATCAGGTTCTTTCGGGGATAGGATTGACACGCTTGTAAGCTCATTCCAGACCGGGAAAAGTGTTTCATTTCCAAGGATATCGCCTGACGGAAAAATCCTGGTTTTCACGCTTTCGGATTATGGCAATTTTTCGATATGGCACAGGGAGGCAGACCTTTATCAGCTCGATCTGCTGTCAGGTAATTTCCGCCCCATAGACGCCATAAACAGTTACGAAACGGAGAGTTATCATTCCTGGTCATCAAACTCCCGCTGGATGATATTCAGCAGCCGCAGGATGGATGGATTGTACACCCGGCCCTTCATCACTTATGTGAACGAAAATGGTTCATTCAGCAAACCATTAATGGTACCTCAGAAAGATCCGGATTATTATGAAAAATTACTCAGATCATTCAATGTCCCTGAATTCGTGACAGGTAAAGTCGGGACGGATGGACGGTCGATGCTGAAGGCTATTGGTTCTAAGGCAAAAGATGTTAATTTTGAGCTCAAAGATTGATTTTTATGTTGAAGAAATATATTGTGTACCTCCCTGCGATTCACGGGAGCATTCAAGAGGAGTGGGAACAGTGCCGGAATATGATTGTCAGTGATCTGTCTGCAGGGATCAGACCTATTAAACTGAATATTTTTATCAGCCTGCCAGATTATCCCACCTATCAAGAAATCAAGAAAGTTATTGCAAGATCAGTGATTGATACATTTGGAGACAATTGTCCGGCGATTAATGTGTCGATTCATCCTCCTGAAAAACCAGGGAAGGTAACTGTTGAGGCCTTGTTTGTTGCTGGAAGTCCGGCAGGGATAACGACGAAATTCTACAATTCGTTTCCATATGTGGTTATTGAATCAGATGTATCAAAGGAGGTATGGGGTGCCGGACTCGGGAACGATATATTCCAGGATGATACGCGAAAAGCTGCTGTTGCCTCTTTCGAAATGGTTGCAGAGATCCTTCATCGGGAGAATCTCACAATGGATAACCTGGTGAGACAATGGAATTTTATCGGTGATATCCTGAGAATGAAGGAAGGATTTCAGAATTACCAGGTTTTTAATGAAGTAAGGAGTGAATTTTACAAACGATACAGGACAATTGCAGGGTTTCCTGCTGCAACAGGGGTTGGAATGAAGTATGGAGGTGTTTTCCTTGATTTCTGTGCGTTGAAGGCTGATGATAGTGTAAAGCTGAAAGCCATCAATAATCCGAACCAGATAAACGCTTATGAGTATGGTCAGCAGGTTTTGAAAGGAGTGACAGGGAGCGCTGATTCTGTCAAACACCCGCCTCAGTTTGAACGCGGACTGCTTCTGATCAATAAAACAGGCAGTACCCTGTTTGTATCCGGCACTGCTTCAATCATCGGTCAGGAGACAATTGGAAAGGGAGACATTAATGAACAAACCATCGTGACGATTGAAAATATAAAGAAAGTAGCTGATATTGAACGGATAAAACAGTTGGCTGGAAAGCAGGATATGAGTGGTGGAAAATTTTCACTGCTGAGAGTATATATAAAAAAACAGGAGGATTTCAATTCTGTAAAAAGTATCTGCTATAAGCACTTCAAGGACTCTCCGGTAATATTTATAGAAGCAGATATCTGCAGGGATGATCTGCTGACCGAAATCGAGGCAGAGGTTTTAATTTAGAAACCACCCCTTCCTCCATCCCGATCTACTCTCAATACACATCATGTTAATATCTTGATTTATAGAATTATAAGCAACAGGCCACCCCTACGGGGCTTGCTATCACATCCTCTTATCATTTCTACAAACAGAATACCGCTACGCGGCAATAAGTCCCGTAGGGACGATCTGTTTGTAGATAAGATTAATAACAATAAGATAATGAGCCCAGTATGGGCGACCTGTTTTAACGAGATGTATATAAAGGTGGTTCCTTACAATCCTCCCGGTTTGCAAGGCTTTTCCACATAAGGGGAAATGGAAAGGGGGTAAGATTATAGTTAATAAGAATAGCTGAATCCACAAGTTTTAAAAACTCTTGATATCTTGCAGGTAACTTTTTTCATTATTAACCGATAATCCATTAATTTTATTACAGATTTTTTATTGATTCAACTGATTCCACCTGTACCGGATTGTCAAATAATATTCACAGATCGATGAGAAAGCTATTCTTATTTCTCCCTGCAGCAGTCATGTTGTTTTCCATGTGCTCGCAGACCATTTGGGAAAAAACAGATAACGGAGTAATCATCAAGCTCAGATCAGGAACCTCAGATATCCCAAGGCAGATGAAGCTGGAAATTGTAAATGATGAGATTATTCATGTTATAGCATCTCCCGTAAAAAGTTTTTCTGAGGAAAAGAGCCTTTGTTTGATTGACAGGTATTATCCAATTCCTCCCTTCAATGTGAAGCAGGAACAGGACACACTGATTGTTTCGACGGGCAGGATAATGGCAAAAGTATCCATTGTGACAGGTCAAGTGATCTTCTGTGATGAAAATGAAAAGGTAATATTGTGTGAAAAAGCAGGTGGAGGAAAATCATTTGCCCCGGTAAGTGTTGAGGGAACCTCTGGCTACACATTCAGCCAGCTATTTGAGTCACCATCTGATGAAGCGTTTTACGGACTTGGCCAGCATCAATCGGATGAATTTAATTACAAAGGACTTAATGAAAGCCTTTACCAGTACAATACAAAAGTGTCGGTTCCCTTTATAGTCTCAAGCCGCAACTACGGGATCCTGTGGGACAATTATTCACTGACAAAATTCGGTGATCCACGTGATTATTCGCAGATGGATCTTTTCAGTCTATATGATAAAAATGGGCACGAAGGCGGACTAACTGCAACCTACTTTATCAATTCTGACACTTCAAAAATCTTTGTCGAACGCAAAGAATCATCAATAGATTACGAAAATCTTACAACAATTAAAAATTTCCCGGAGAAGTTTCCATTTGACCGGGCAACAATAACCTGGACAGGTGATATTGAACCTGAAGAATCTGGTCTCTATTATTTCAAGCTTTATTATGCTGGTTATACAAAGCTCTATCTGGATGACGAACTTGTTGTGCCGGAACGCTGGAGAACTGCATGGAACCCAAATACATACAAATTCAGCAGGAATCTTGAAAAAGGACATAGATACTCAGTGAAACTTGAATGGAAACCCGATGGAGGTGTCTCATATATCGGACTTAAAGCTTTGAGTCCGCGGTCGGTTAAAGATCAGGGCTCCTTATCTCTGACTTCTGAAATGGGGAATCAGATTGATTATTATTTTATCCGCGGAAAAAGCATGGACGATGTTATCAGCGGTTACCGTACACTCACTGGTAAAGCCCCGATAATGCCCAAATGGGCACTGGGATACTGGCAAAGCCGTGAACGATACAGGTCACAAAATGAGCTTATTGATGTGGTGAAGGAGTACCGTAAAAGGAATATACCTATTGATAATATTGTGCTTGACTGGTCATACTGGCCCGTTGATTCATGGGGCTCCCATGAATTTGATCCGAAGTTTTTCCCTGATCCATCCGGCATGGTTGATTCTGTACATAAGCTTAATTCAAGGATAATGATCTCAGTTTGGCCGAAATTCTACTATACCACAGATCATTACAAAGAATTTGACAGCAGGGGATGGATGTACAGGCAGGCTGTCAATGACAGTGTGAGGGACTGGATAGGAAAAGGATATATCGGATCGTTTTATGATGCTTACAGTCAGGATGCCCGCGACCTGTTCTGGGAACAGATAAGTGAGCATTTGTTCACAAAAGGTTTTGATGCATGGTGGATGGATGCATCAGAGCCTGATATTTTGTCAAACGCAAGCATTGAATACAGAAAAAAGCTCTCCACTCCTACGGCCCTGGGACCTTCCACAAAATACTTTAACACATATGCCCTTGTCAATGCAATGGCAATATATGACGGGCAAAGAAGCGCTGATCCTGACAAACGGGTGTTCTTACTGACACGTTCGGGTTTTGCCGGCTTGCAGAGATACTCTACTGCTACATGGAGCGGAGATATCGGCACCAGGTGGGAAGACATGAAAGCTCAGATACCTGCAGGACTGAATTTTGCTTTGTCAGGAATCCCATACTGGACTTTTGATATCGGTGGGTTTTGTGTTGAGAACAGGTATACGCAGGCTCAGGAAGGATCTGAAGATCTTAATGAATGGAGAGAGCTTAATACGCGCTGGTTCCAGTTCGGATCATTCTGTCCTCTTTTCCGCAGTCATGGACAATACCCCTACAGGGAGATTTTTAATATTTCACCTGCCGGTAGTCCGGCCTATGAAAGCATGGTTTACTATGACAAGCTTAGATACCGGCTTATGCCGTACCTTTATTCCCTTGCAGGACTGACCTATTTTAACGATTACACTATAATGAGGGCTATGGTTATGGATTTTGGCGGTGATAAAGCTGTCAGGAGTATTGGTGACCAATATATGTTCGGTCCTTCCCTTATGGTGGCCCCTGTTTATAAATACAAGGCCAGGTCGCGCGAAGTATATTTCCCTTCTTCATGCGGTTGGTATGATTTTTATTCCGGTATTTTTATTCTGGGGGGCCATAAGCTTCAGGCAGATGCTCCATATGAGCAGATACCACTTTTTGTCAGGGAAGGTTCAATAATACCTTTTGGCCCTGAAATCCGGTTTACTGACGAGAAACCGGCTGACACGATTACACTATATGTCTATACAGGAAGGAACTGTGCATTTACTTTGTATGAGGATGAGGGAACCAATTATAATTATGAAAAGGGAGAATGCAGCACAATAAAATTCAACTACAATGAATCTTCCGGGGAACTGACAATTGATGAACGGAAAGGAGAATTTAAAGGCTTGCTTAAAGAAAGAACCTTTAATATTGTATGGATAACCAGGGACAATCCTGTTGCATTTGATCCGGATATTATTCCTAATAATTCAGTTACCTACAGAGGGGAAAAGATTATGATTAAGAAATCAGTTAAATAATTCTCATCATTTAAATTTTATGAAAAAACTATCCATTCTTACCGTGATTTTCCTTTGTCTTTATCTGATAAGTTCACAGGCCGATGCCCAGATTGCATCAGTTAAGGACTCCCTGGGCGGAGCTCCGGTTCCTCCCGAAATTGAGGATCCTGAATGTATCGGTATAAATAAAGAACCGGCACATGCCACTCTGATGCCCTACGCAAATATGAAAGAAGCCCTTGCGGCAAACAGGCATGCGTCTACATTCTGCAGAAGCCTTAACGGAATGTGGAAATTTAACTGGGTATCGTGGCCGCAGGCCAGACCGGTCGATTTCTACAAAACAACCTATGATGTATCGGCCTGGAAAGAGATACCGGTTCCGTCGAACTGGCAACTGCAGGGATATGGCACTCCATATTACAGGAATCTTGGATATACATTTAAACGGGACTTTCCCAAAGTGATGAGCACTCCTCCCAAGAACTTTACGGCCTATGCTGAGAGAAATCCGGTTGGAAGCTACCGGAGGGATTTTGAGGTACCGGCTGACTGGAAAGGCCGTCAGATATTTATTGCATTCGATGGCGTGGATGCCGGATTTTTCCTGTGGGTCAATGGTCAGAAGGTGGGCTACAGCGTTAACAGCCGGAATGTGGCAGAATTCGATATAACAAAATACGTTAAGCCGGGTAAGAATATGGTTGCCGCAGAGGTTTATAGGTACAACACCGGAAGCTATCTTGAAGATCAGGACATGTGGAGGCTCAGCGGCATATTCCGTAATGTTTCGATATGGAGCTCTCCGCAGCAGCATATCCGTGATTTCTTCGTGAAAACAGATCTGGATGATAAGTACATTAATGCAAATGTTGAGGTTACCGCAAAGGTTAAGAACTATGGCATCAAACCTGCCAAATCTTATAAGCTTTCAGCTAATCTTTATAATGGTCAATCTTCTGTTGCTTCTGCCAATGGAAATGTTCCTGAACTGAAACCGGGGGAGGAGGTCTCCGTAAAGCTATCATTCCCTGTTCAGAACCCTGAAAAATGGACAGCTGAGACACCTAAGCTCTATACCACAGTGCTTACTCTGACTAGTGGTAAAAAAGTTGTTGAAACGCTTTCTTCAAAGACAGGATTCAGAGAGGTTGAGATAAGGGGACGCTTATTCCTTTCAAATGGAGTACCTATAAAGCTTAAAGGAGTTAACCGTCACGAAAACTGGCCCGATGTTGGTCATGCAGTTACAGAGGCACAAATGATCCGCGACCTTGAACTTATAAAGCAGAGCAACTGCAATCATGTCCGCACCTGCCATTATTCAGATGATCCCCGATGGTATGAACTGTGTGATGAATGGGGAATATGGCTTGTTGCTGAGGCTAATGTCGAATGTCATGGCAACTCCGGAAGGTTTGATGAGGAACCAAGGATGAAGGCAGCTATTATCGACAGGAATATTGCAAATGCCGAGAATTTTAAGAATCACCCGTCGGTAATAATATGGTCCCTTGGAAATGAGAATGGCAGGGGAGGTTCGAACTTCAGGGCAGCCATGGCCGCTGTCAAAGCTGTTGACAATACCAGACCTGTTCATTATGAGGGTTTTGGTACCGGAAAAAACAATCCGGCTGACCTCGACAGCCGGATGTACACAAATGTTCCTGAGGTTGAACGTATAGCAACCGATACTTCTTACCATAAGCCATTCTATATGTGCGAATATGCACATGCTATGTTCAATTCAATGGGAGCAATAGGAGACTATAACGATGTTTTTGACAAATATGAAACCTTACTGGGAGGAGCAATATGGGAATGGCAGGACCAGGGTATCTGGAACAGAAGGGACCCGAAACATGTAATTCTTGCATACGGAGGAGGATTTGGTGAATTCCCGAACGACCGTTATTTCATTCATAAGGGGGTTGTTGCTTCAGACCGCTCCCTTAAGCCACACTATCCTGAAATGAAGCATGCATATCAGTGGATCGCGATTTCGGAAGGGAATCTCGAAGCAGGTATTATAAAGATCAGGAACAAGTATCAGTTCATAAGCCTTAAAGATTTTAATGCTTCATGGTCACTCTCAGAGAACGGAACCGTAATCGGATCGGGTACTTATCCTTCATTTGATGTTAAACCGGGAATGGAAACATCCGTACAGGTTCCTTTTGAGATCGGCAATCCAAAACAGGGAGCAGAATACTTCCTTCGTATCTCTTATACGCTGGCAAAAGATGAGATATGGGCAAAGAAGGGATATGAAGTCGCCTCCCAGCAATTTCAGCTGCCGGCCAAATCTCCTGTTTATGTATCCTTCGCAATTGGTACAAGGCCTCTGAAAATGGTTCAGAATGAAAAGGAGATCACTCTGAAGGGAGAAGGATTTACTGCTGTTTTTGATATGGCAGCCGGTACTTTCTCGAGGCTCGAGAGTAACGGGTTGAACATCCTGAAGTCAGACGGCGGTCCCAAACTGCATCTGTGGAGGGCTCCTCACCGGAACGATGATATGTATGCTGACAGGGGATGGGTCAGCACCGGTCTGAAAGACCTTAAATGGACCACACAGGGTATATCCGTCGAGCAGTCAACGGCTTCAGAAATTAAGATTTCAGTGAAACTTCTAGGGGAAGGTAAAAACGGTTTTACAGTAAATCATGAAGCTGTCTACAAAATTTCAGGGAATGGGATAATTACTGCTGAAAACACCATTAATTCAAGCAACCCCCAGCAGGTAGCCGGAAGGATTGGGGTCAGGATGTTCCTTGATAAGCAATATGGCCAGGTGGAATATTTTGGTCGCGGACCTATGGAAAACTATGCCGACAGAAAGCGCGGATTCGATGTAGGCGTTTACAAAAGTACTGTTAAGGAACTTCTTACGCCATATGAAAAGCCAATGGATGCCGGGAACCATGAAGATGTCCGCTGGGTGAAGGTCACGAATGCAGGAGGAATCGGAGTTATGGCTCAATTTGATACATCGCTTCTGCAGTTCACCGCCCTTCCATTCAGTGATGAGCAGATGGAAAAGGTGGAATACAAAATTGACCTTCCGCAGAGTGACGCAACAGTATTCTGTATAAGTTATCGTACGCTCGGGGTAGGATCAAACGGATGCGGTCCGAGACCTTTGCCTCAGTACATGGTTTATTTGGCACCTGCCACATTTACATATAAACTGAACCTGATGACCGAATAGATTATTAAGTTTTTATTCTTTGATATTATTTATTGCAACTTTGTTACTATTTCAACATTATTTCAACATTATTTCAACATTATTTCAACATTATTTCAACATTATTTATTAACTAAAATATAGGTCCTGTCCAAATTTGAAATTACTCTTAAACCTCACAGCTACAGGGTATTTAAAGCTGAATAGACCTAAACCTAATATGATATTATTATGAGACTAAGAATCATCGGACTTTTTATTCTTATCGCATTGGCAGGATGTGGTAAAAAACCTTTTGGACTTGAGCTTCCTTCTCTGATTACCGATAATATGCTTCTTCAGCAGAAAGCTGATATTGAAATATGGGGTAAAGCTTCCCCTGGTGATAAAATTGAAGTATCTGCCAGCTGGCAGGACAGGAACCAGACAATTGCAGGAGACGACGGCAAATGGTCTGTAACACTTGCGACTCCCGAAGCCGGCGGCCCGTATACTATTTCAATTGCAGCAAAGGATACGAGTTTAACGATTAACAATGTACTTATCGGGGAAGTTTGGGTCTGCTCAGGCCAGTCGAATATGGAGATGCCTCTTGCAGGATGGCCTCCGAATGATACTATTATGTATTCGGCACCCACGATTGCATCAGCGTCAGTACCAGAAGTACGCCTTTTCATTGTTCAGCGGAAAGTTTCAGGTGAACCTCTGGATGAATGTGTTGGAAGGTGGGAAGTTTGTAATCCTTCAACAGTCAGCCAGTTCAGTGCTACAGCGTATTTCTTTGGAAAAAAACTTCATGATGAACTGAAAATCCCGGTCGGACTTATCGAGTCGGCATGGGGCGGTACACCTGCTGAAGCATGGATATCGTCAGAAGTTCTTGAGAATTCTGGTGAATTCATTTCTGAAATTAAGGGAATAAAAGAATCAATTCCCATTCTTGAAGAGTACCAGTCGTGGCTTAATAGTCACAAACAACTGGTCGCCGAAAAGAGCGGAGAAGAGCAATGGAAGAATCTCATTTTTAACGATGAGAAAGTCCCATTGCCTGAATTTGATGACAGCAGCTGGCCGGTGATGAAACTTCCGGGACTGTTCGAACCTTTAACAGGCGATTTTGACGGTGCGGTCTGGTTCCGCAAAAATATTGAAATACCTCAGGAGATGACAGGAAAGGACCTGACCCTTGTGCTTGGACCTATTGATGATATGGACAGGACCTACTTTAACGGAAAGCTTATCGGATCTCATGAATTACCGGGTTTCTGGCAAACTGAGAGGAATTATGAAGTGCCTAAGGATCTTGTGAAAGCAGGAACCAATACTGTTGCTGTCCGTGTCCTTGATACTCAGGGAGGAGGAGGAATATGGGGTAAACCGGGATCCATGAAGCTCACTTTTAAAGATAATATACCGGGGCAGATCAGTCTGGATGGTGAGTGGAAATACCTGCCTGCAGCTGAACTTATCGGGAACAAATTTTACATATTCGATCTCACAAAAAATGAATTTTCAGCAGTCAAAAGGCCAAAAACGATCGGAGCCTCAACTCCTTCATCCTTATTTAATGGAATGATAAACCCACTTGTTAAATATCCGGTCAGGGGAGCGATCTGGTACCAGGGGGAGGCAAATGTCGGAAGGGCAGAACAATATTCGAAGATTTTCCCATTGATGATCCGGAACTGGAGGGAGGTATGGGGGATACAGGATTTTCCTTTCTATTATGTCCAGATAGCTCCTTATGTTTATGGAGGTGTGGATTCAACGGAATCAGCGTTTCTTCGTGAAGCCCAGGAAAAAGCTCTTCAGCTTCCGAATACAGGAATG
>Ga0315295_10005685_pt1 | contig 10638 bp, 5 predicted proteins | sample YL17G14_0_MG_FD_204453 | JGI IMG/M metagenome (GOLD analysis project Ga0315295, IMG submission 204453) | Sediment microbial communities from Yellowstone Lake, YNP, Wyoming, USA - YL17G14_0 | ecosystem: Environmental > Aquatic > Freshwater > Lake > Sediment | place: USA: Wyoming | collected...
CGCTGGGGGATTTGACGAAGCACCAAGTGCGGGCGATGGCAGCCGAGCTGGGGCTGTCCGTCGCCGATAAGGCCGAGAGCATGGAGCTGTGCTTCGCCGCGGAGCAGGACTACCGCCTGGCACTGGGCGATGAGGAAACAAGCCGCCCGGGCGACATCACGGATATGCAGGGCAACAGAATCGGCGTGCACAAGGGGATTGCGAACTATACGATCGGCCAGCGCCGGGGCCTCGGCGTTGCCGGCGGCAAACCTCTCTACGTGGGCCGGATCGATGCTCTGACCAATACGGTCGCCCTGGGCACGAGAGAAGAGGTCAGCACCCGCATCGTGCGCGCGACGTGCCGCAACACTCTCCTGCCGGAGAGACTGGCCCCGGAGGCAAAACTGCTCGGCAAGATTCGCTCCTACGGTGAGCCGCGCCCCTGCACACTCATTGACCTCCCACCCGGCGGCATGACTGTGGAATTCGAACAGCCGCAATTCGCTCCGTGCCCCGGCCAGCGGCTGGTCGTGTACGATGGCGACGAGAATGTCGTCGCCGGCGGCGTGATTCAAGGGCAAGTGTGAAGTGTAAAGTTTGAACTGGGAAGGATGAAGCCCACTTCACACTTGAAACTTCGGGTCGGCGCCTGATCCAAGCCGTCGTGCGGATTATCACCGGGTGTTGAACCGCGCATCGAGCTTGAACATCCGTTTCATAGGAAGGTTCAGAACGTCAGATGCCTCCAGGGACAACGCCGTGCGAATCTCGCGAAGGATGGTTTCAATCCGCGCGCCGTCGGCCGCAATGATCGTAAACCAGATATTGAATTCGTGGTCACGCAGATAGCTGTGCGTCACCTCCGGATAGCGGCCGATTATTTCCGCCGCCCGGTCCACAACTTCCGGCCCGACGCGGACCGCCGCCAACGTGCTGCAATAGCCCAGCCTCCGGGAATCAAAACTGGCCCCCAGCCGGCGAATCACGCCGTGCTCGAGCATGCGCTGCACGCGCTGCCAGAGCAGGTCGGCATCGAGTCCCAGTCGCTCCGCCAGGATATCGAACGGCCGCTCGCTCAGCGGGAAGTCATACTGCAGAGCCTCTAATATTTTGCGATCCAAATCATCCATACCCACCGGTCAATCCACGTACCTTGGCGCAGCCTTCTTCAGTTCCCTGCGTGTGGACAGAATCCGATACTCCGACACGCCGGCGGCCTGGCTCATGCGCTCCACCGTCCGCCGGACGGCCTCTTGCGTCGTCCCGTGCACCATCGTGTAGAGATTATATTCCCAGCCCGGTGCCGTCTGCCGTTCATAGGCGTGACTGACTTCCGCGAAGCCGGCGAAGAGCGCCCCGATTTCTTCGGTACGCTCGGCCGCCACTTTCCACACCACCATCGCCCCCTCGCCGAACCCCACCTGAAAATGGTCCACAATGGCCCCCATTCGGCGAATCGTGCCGTCTTGCTGCCACGCCTTCAGTACGCGCAACAACTCGTCTGTGGAGATGCCGATCCTGCGCGCCAGATCGCTGTAAGGTGTACGGCTCCGCGGCAGCCCCTCCTGCAAAGCGGCCAGTATCCTCTGCTTAACATCATTATCCGGCTTCTTCACTTCTCCTGGAATCTCCGAAAAGCACAGTTAGCCACCACCCCAAGTAGCTTACATCCGCCAATGCCCACAATAAGTTTATTGTACCCCGACAGACCTGTAGATACAAGCACTCTTGGCGCAGCTATGTGATCGCGGACCTTGATGTCGCCTGTGCTCAGCGGTAAAATGGCGTGAGGTAAAAGAACAGGATTGTAGATCTCTGTCTCGGAGGGCAAAATGGCTATCTCATGTCATAGACTGTGGGTGGCCGCGGGTTTTCTCCTCGTTTGCGCCGTGCTGCTCACCACTTCCAAAGCCGCGAATACCGGTCCTCAGTGGCTGTCTGACGCTCGTGGTGCCGGACTTGACGACAATGATGTTGAACAACTCATCCGGGATAAGATCCTCGTCACAAATCAGACCTACAAACAGGTGTTTACCCCTTATCTCGGCAGCAGGCTTCCCCTTTTCGTGACCTCCGATTCTCTGCTCAATGCCTATCATGTTCTCTACGAGGAATCGATCCAAAGATTGGAGCAGGCCAATGCAAAGAAGCTCCCGGATATCCTGCGGTTCATCCTGGAGAATCTCAACGGGGTCGAAGAACGGGTACCAGGGGAGCCGCAACTGCTCCCCGGGGCCAAGAGACGCGCGGTGATTGTCGTCGGCACGGCCTTGCGCCTTCTCGATCCTGGATATGAGCCGGCTGATGAATCCGTCCGCTCGATCATCGAAGAGGAGGTAGACCGGATCGTCACGGCAAAAGCCGAGTTGAAACCCGCTTGGCTCGGTCCCGCAGAAAGCGATTTCATGGCGCTCGATTATGACCGGTACAAAGTCAGGGGCTTCTATACGCAAAGCGAGACTCTGACCCGGCACTTTCGTGCCGTGGCGTGGCTTCAGTCGATTCCGTTTCGCGTGGCAAAAGATGAGGAGCTTTTGTCTATCCTGATGCTCGGTAACTGCATCGCGCCGGGCCGCTTCGGTGGCAATGACGCGAAATATCGGGAGTATCGGGATTTCTTCAGCACGTATAAGGTCCTCATCGGCTCTGGGGATGACTGGGACTTGGTTACTGCTGCCGATTACATTAATCGAGACGGGAAGATCCACCTGGATGAAGTGCGCCGGCAATTACTCAAGGAAGCTGCCGATGACGGCAACAGGCCCCAAGTCAACGATCAGGTTCGCTTCGCTCCCGAAAACGCAAAGGTCACAAGCGAGGCCAATTTCCGGATTATCTCCGCCTGCCGGACTCCGGATGCCGTGCTCTTTCAGCGGACCACGGACGTTCGCCAGTTCCAGCATCGAATCGCCCCCAACGGGCTCGAGGTTTGCGTAGCGCTGGGTTCTGCGTTCGCAAGAGACAGAATCGAGGACGTCGAAAAGGCGAAACTCCTCCTGGCGATTGAGAAGGCAAAGCCTCTTCTTCAGAGTAATAGTCTCTACAGTGACTACATGACTGCCGTAGCTGCCCTGTTGGATGCCCCTGACCCAAAGGCTCCCGCGTTCATGAAGGGCGAGGCATGGCAGGCCAAGAGCTGTGGCACGGCGTTGGGCGCCTGGGCTCAGCTCCGTCATACATGGATCCTTCAGGCCAAATCAAACGCGTTCTATGCCTGTGCGAGCACACCGCCCAAAGGGTTTGTGGAGCCGGAGCCTGATTTCTACCGACGGATGTCGGATTTGGCGGCCAAGACAAGAGAGGTTTTGCGGTCTGCACATATTTTTGACGCGGGCTATTCCGAGGCAATCAACGCGCTCACTGAATCAGCCGATCTGCTTGAGAGACTGGAGAATGAACCGGACATCCAGAAAAAGATTCCGTCGCTCCAAGACGACACATCCGATGGACCGATGCGAATTCTCTCCTTCGTGCTATGCTTCCAAGAGGATAACCAAGCCAGACTCCGGCGCATCCATCGCGCAGCCGAGAGTCTCAAGACCGGTACGGTAGACCCATCGTTCGCACACATACTCACGACTGCATACGGTCTCGATCTGGAATCTCACTGGCGTTCACTCGAGCAGACGAGCCAACGCCTCGAATCAGTCGCCCAAAAACAGCTTGTCGGAGTGGCTCTGAACAAAGAAGAGGAAGCCTTCCTCGGTAGATATGGCGCGACGCTGGCGGTCATTATGCTTTACGGCGGCAACTCCTTCTACACGCCCAGGGATGATGCTCCTAAGGTGGCCGACGTGTTCTGGCATTACCGGGCAGGCAATCTACACGTCGGGATCGGACGTCCACGGGCACTGTACGTGCTCTATCCATGGAAGGGAAAGGAGGTCCTGTGTGCCGGCGCGGTCCTGCCATATTACGAGTTCTTCAATCAGGAGAGGCTAACGGATTCCGAATGGAGGAGCATGCTCGATAGTAAGACAACTCCGGACCTCCCCGGCTGGCTCAGACCGATCATTTGCAGGGATGGATTATCTGCACCGGATGTCCGTTAGTGCGTGAGCGGTCCCGCAAAGCATTGTAATCGAGAGTCCACTGAACGCGGCCGATGGGAGCGGAGCGGTCCTTCGACGAGGATGTCCACTTCGGCGGCGGAGGTGAAGGGGTGGCCTTCGACCTCGCTGAGGGCGACCAGCTTGATGAATCGCGCGCTTTTCGGCTGGTCGAACCGGACCGTTTTGAGATTGCTGTCGTTGGGCCACTGGCCCGCCGCGACCGGCTCGCTCCACGCCGTTCCGTCGTCGCTGAGGCGGATTTCGTAGCGGGCGATTCGGCCATTGGTCATGTCCTGACGCGGCTGGTACGTCAGGCCCAGCAGACGCAGAGGCTTCTTCAGGTCCAGCGTCAGAGAGTGCGGCGGCGGAGCCACGGGCTCCCAACTCGTATGCCAAATCGTCGTCGGGTCGCCGTCGATGGCCAGCTCGGGACCGTAGCCCTGATGGCTGCTGTCCGCCGTGGCGGTGGCGCCGAGTTTCTGCAGCAGGTCCGGTTCCCGTAAGAGGTCGGCCATCTGCTGCATCGTCATGCCGTACTTGGGGTCAAACCGGGCCCCGGCCATATAGGTCAGCAGGCTGTAGCGCATCTGCCGGGCGACCGGCCGCTTGTCCAGATCGCTGGTCAGATCGCAACTGCACGCCAGGAGCTTGCCGTTGCCTACGCGGGCCTCGAACACGAGGGCGAGCTTTCGCGCGGTCACCCAATCGTCCACCACCTGGACCACGGGCCGCAGGTCCCGGTGGGCGGTGAGGATGAACGGGGCGGCATTGTGAACCAGCTCCCACCATTGCCAGTTGGAATGGTATTCCGTGGGGAACTGGGCGAGGGCCGGATGGCTCGGATCGCACAGGATGCCGAGCGTGTGAGGGGCCTGCCAGTTGGTCCACACTGTATTCCAGAAGATGCTCGAAAAGCCCATCCGAACCGGGTGATGGGGGTCGTTCTTGATCGCGTTGGCCGGCACAAGCAGCAGGACCTTGCCGCCCTTGCTCAGGCGCTCGGCCGCTGCTTCGTTCAGCTCGCGCGCGATCAGAATATCCCCGGCCGGTTCCGCGGGCAGAATCTTCGGAAAGACCCAGATATCCCAGTCATTGGCGGCTTCCGTCCCGAGGAGGGCGACTTCGAGATTGAGTTTCTCGGCCCGGGCAATCCGATCGAGCGGGGCCCGCACTTCGCCCAGCGTGGTCAGCGTGCCCGTCCTCACCGTCTGCGGCGCGAGGCGGCCGCTCTCGACAATCTGTCCCGACGAGTCACGCAGGGTCCAGACCGGCTGGGCGTTTTCCAGGTCCGCCGGACCGAACTGCGCCAACTCGATGCGGGCCTGCAGCAGGTCGCCGGACTCGAAAATCCGCCGCTCCAGGCGCGCCAGCGGGACCATCGGGCCGGCAAAGCGGCGGTACTGCTCGGCCGAGATGTAGCCTTTGGAATCCCAGAACGGATCGAGCACGCCCACCAGTGCGGTGCCCTGGCCGGGGAAGTCATGCAGGTCCAGCAATTGGAAGCCGCCGAAGCCGGGGGTGCGCAGGGCCGACTCGATATCTTCCTTGTAGAGCAGGGCCTGCAGCTTGCCCGAAGCCATGAGAAAAGCGCGGGCCTGGGGCAGCATGCCGTGGCGTTCGAGCAGCTCCCGGAAGATCTCGAAGTTCCTGGGCTTCAGCAGGCCGGTGTACTTCTTCATCTCCTCGAAATTCGGGTAGACGCACCATTGCCCGATCTCGTGGCTGATCACCGGCGCGTTGCTGTGCTGCCGGACGAAATCGCTGTAGTCCGTCATCGTCTCCGGCGGCTTGGCGTTCACGCGGCTCTGCAGGTCCTGGCCCCATTGCTGAATGCGCGGCGCGGGCGTGCTGTAGTAATCGTTCTCCGGCAGCAGCGGCCAGCCCGCGCCGGAAGTATAAAGACGGCGTGGGTCCTGTTTCTTCCAATAGTCCACGAATTCGCCGAGGAAGCGATTCTGGTTCGCGCCGCCGGGCTCGTTGCCGTAGGCCATGAACGCGAAGGAAGGATGGTTCCCGTAGGCTTTGACGATGGCCTCGCTCTCCTTGTAGAGCCACTGGTCGAAGGGACCGCCGCTGCCGACCGTCGTCCAGGCGCAGCACTCGACGTGGTAATAGAACCCGAGCTCATCGGCGGCGGTGAAGGCCGCTTCCGGCGGGCACCAGGAATGGAAACGAATGTGGTTCAGGCCGTGGGCCTTGCAGATGCGGATGATGCGCTTCCAGGAATCAACGTCGGTCGGCGGGTGCCCCGTCAGCGGAAAGATGCAGCACTCGAGAGTGCCGCGTATGAACGTGGGCTTTCCATTGATGGTGATGCGCGTGCCCTCGGTGCCCATTTCGCGCATGCCGAAACGGACACTCGCCTGATCCTGGCAGTTGCGGCCCGATGCCTGCCCTTCCAGCTTGACGGCCGCCTCGTATAGCGCGGGACGAAACTCGTCCCACAGTTGGCAGTCGTCACTCATCTTGCACGTGTGTCGGGACTGCCCGCCCTGCGCGGTCCACGACACCGGCACAGACAGAACCGGGCCTGCCTGCTGACCCTGAGTGTTCGTGACGCGAATCGCGAGGGTGCCCTTTCCAGCCGCACCGGTAAGATTGCCGACTCTCACCGCAACGTCGGCTGTCTTATCTTTGATATTCGGGTAAACGCGCACGTCCTCAATCCAGACGGGGTCGGTCGTCCGCAGTTCGAGACGTCCGGCGATTCCATTCCAGTTGCCTTGCGTGTGGTCCGATACGCTGTGGGCATTGCGGCCGACGTCCACGATCATGCGGTTGTCCACGCGAATCGTCACGCGGTGCGCGCCCGGGGCCAGGTTCGTGCCCAGCTCGTACCGATGGGCGGTGGCCAGACTGTCCTGGGAGCCGAGGCAGCGGTCGTCGAGCCAGACCGTGGTCTTCCAGTGAGGCCGCTCCAGGAACAGCGTGACCCTCTTGCCCCGCCAGGTCTGCGGGACCTCGATCTGTCGCTGGTACCACGCGGCCCCGACATAGTGGCGGTCCGGCTGGAGCCAGAACGGCATTTTGAAATTGTCCGGCGTCTGGTACTGTTGGTAGTAGGGGTCGCTGGACCAGATGCCGTTGATGTCGCCCGTCCACTTCGTCTGCAGGGACGGCGGATCCCCGTACCCCTGGGCCGTCAGCACGCCGGGCAGCGAAACCTTGTCGGAAAGCTCCCGCCCGAACCACTTGTCCGTCTCCCCGCCATCCCCGCGATCCAGTTGGAACGACCACGTGCCCGCCAGATCCATTCGCTCCGCCCGGACCGTCCCGACACCGCCGCAAACCAGCAGAATGCAGACGAACACGCCGACCAAACGCCCTGACCTCATAACTGCCTCCGTTTTACCGTTAGTCCAATCTGGCCCCGTCGCCCTCGGCTTCAGTCACCCCCAGGGGCGCCACATGACGCATTATATACGGGACCGGACACAAAGCGAGACAATCGCGCGGGAGCGGGGCGCCGCGCCCTTTGTCCTGCATCTTCATCCCCCGGCTTTGTAGACTATGGCACGCCGCGACGGCTTGCGGTAGTATGGTGAACCGACGAAGTGAACGACGCAATGTGACCAATGGAAAGGGGAGTGCAAAATGATCAAGCTGGGCATGCACGTGGACAACTGGCGGCATTTCGACGTTTCCTATGAAGTTCCCTGTCAGTTCGCCAAAGACCACGGCCTCAAGTACGTGGAGTTCGGCACCATCGACGGCGACTACTTCATTCAGGCCCTCGGGTTCAATCCGCACATACCGCTCCATTCCGACCCTCTCAAGCTCAAGCAGTACCTCGACTCGCTGAAACTGAAGACCTCGCAGCTCGACGCCGCGTATCCGATCTCCTGTCCCGAGGGTCAGTACCGCGGCATCCCCTACACGCTGCGGGCCATTCAGTTCGCCCAGGCGCTCGGATGCCCGTGCGTGGACACCACGGACGGCGCCCGCAAGCCCGAAGGATACTCCGACAAGGAGGTCATGGCGCTGATCAAGCAGTACTATCGGGTCGTGCTGGAATGGGCTCAGAGATACGACATCATCATCAACGTCGAGCCCCACGGACCCTATACCACCAACCCGGACACCATGGAACAAATCCTGGGTTTCTCCGATTCGCCGTACTTGCGCCTGAACCTGGATACGGGCAATACGTTCATTGCGGGCCACGACCCGGTGAAGTTCCTCAAACGCTTCCGGGACAAAGTCTCGCACTGCCACATCAAGGACGTCAGCGAGGCCCTGGCAAAAGCGGCCCGCGGCGAAGAGACGGGCATCGCGTCCTCCGTCGTAGCCATCGGCGAAGGCGTCAACGCCGAGAACATCGCCGGCTGCATCGAGCTGCTGAAGGATGCCAAATGGGACGGCGTCTTGTCGATTGAGTGCGAGGCCGCCCCCGGCAAGGTGGAGCAAAGCCTCGAGTGGCTGCGAAAAGAGATTTCCCGTTAAGCACCGGCGTCCGCCCGTATGAAGAACTGTGGATTCACTGCTCTGGTCATTGTGATGGCTTTCTCTCCAGCAGTCTGCCTGGCGGCGCGGAGCGGACGCACCGGCCCGTCACAGGACGCGCAGGCGTCTGTCCCCTGGTATGCGAGGTGCCTGGTTGGGATGGAGGTCGGCCCGACGGGTGCACAGTTCGGCCACAGCGACCCCAACGATGCCCGCTACTGTGCCGGGTTCGACGGTCGAGAAATCGTGCGCCGCTGCGTCGGCGCCGGTTGCGATTATGTCGTCATCTGGGCCCGCGATGGCGATTATGCCTACTACGACTCGAAGCTGCTGCCCAAGGCCCGGGGCCTCGGCGGCCGCGACCCGCTCCGGGAGGCGGTCGAAGAAGCGAACCTGCATGGCCTGCCGGTCATCGCCTACTGCGTGGTGCAACAAGGCGGACATTTCCTGGCCGCACATCCGGAATTCGAGATGCGCGATGTCGATGGCAACCGCATCGGGCGGTTCTGCTACAACTCCGGATATCTCGACGTGATGAAACAGGTCGTAACCGAGCAACTGGCGTACGGCATCGCCGGCTTTCACATCGATATGCTCGACCAGGGTTTCGGTCCACCCTACGGCTGCTGGTGCGAGCACTGTCGGCAGAAGTTCGAGGCCGAATTCGGCCGCCCGATGCCCAAAGGTGTAACCTGGGACGAGGACTGGGACCGGATGCTCGAATTCCGCTCCGCCACAAGCGTCCAGTTCGAGCAGGCCCTGCGCGACCACATCCGCAAGCTCGATCCGCGTGTCACGGTGGATTTCAACTACCACGGGAACCCGCCCTTCTCCTGGGAAGTCGGGCAGCGGCCGGTGCCGCATGCCCGTCAGGGCGACTTTGTCACCGGCGAGACCGGCGTATGGGGCTTCAGCGCGCTGACGGTTGGGCTGAACGCGGAGTTCTACCGGGCCGCCACCCCCGGGCTGCCCTTCCAGGTGGCGATGCAGCGGGGCGTGCGGATGTATCACGACCAGACCACGCGTCCGCTCCATGACATTCGTTGGGAGCTGCTGACGCTGCTGGCACACGGGGCCTTCGTGACGATGGTCGATAAGACGAGCTTCGATGGCCGGCTTGACCCGGTCGCGTACGAGCGGATCGGCGCGGCCTTCCGGGAGGTCCATGCCAAACGCGAGCACTTCGGCCCTACGCCCGTCTCCGAAGTCGGGATCTACTTCAGCACCCGCACGCGCGACTGGCTCGGACGCGAAAACCCCGGCGCGTATTTTCAAAGCTTCCAGGGCGCACACAAGGCCATGGTCTATGAACATATTCCGTGGAGCGTTGTGCTGGACGAGAACGTCACAGGGGAACGGCTCAGGCAACTGCCGGTCGTGCTGATTCCGCATGTAGCCATTCTCTCGGAGCGTGAGGTGGCGCTGTTGCGCGGCTACGTTGAGCAGGGTGGAAACCTCATCGTGACCGGCTGGTCCGGGCTGCTCGGTTGGCGGGGCGAGCCGCGGGACGAATCGGCTGTCAGTGAGCTGGTCGGTGCACACCTCGTGCGCCGGCTCGATTCATTCGACAACTGGGTGCGCTTGGTCGCGAGCACCGAGCCTTCGACAGTCGCTGCTCAATTAGGCCATGGCATCCCAGGCGACTGGCCGTTCCTGGTCAAAGGCCCCGCTGCTATCTTCGAACCGAGGGCCGCCACAGCGATTGGTGAGCTTCTGCAACCCTGCCGCACGACCCGCCAGCGTGAAGGCAAAGAAAGCACCGATTGGCCCGTGAGTGCCGATTCTCCGGTCGGCCCGGCGATTCTGGTAAACCACGTCGGTCAGGGCGCCGTGCTCACCTTCGCCTGCTCCCCGGACTATGCCACCGCCAGCGAACATCACATTGCTGAGGCCCGCCGGCTGCTCGGCAACGCGGTCCATTTCCTGAACCCCAAGCCGCGCGTCCGCATCGACGCCCCGACCACCATGCAGGCTGTCGTCACCGATGATCCCTCCGAACGTACGCTGCGCATCCATTTGCTCGGCTACAACTCACCGCCGCAAACGACCCCATCGAAGGGCCGACCTTACCTCCTGCCCGGTCTTATCGAGGACCGGCCGATGTACCGTGCCACTATCGAGTTCTCCAGGCCCATCAAGCGCGTGACAGCGTTCAACAAAT
>Ga0315295_10005688_pt1 | contig 10633 bp, 5 predicted proteins | sample YL17G14_0_MG_FD_204453 | JGI IMG/M metagenome (GOLD analysis project Ga0315295, IMG submission 204453) | Sediment microbial communities from Yellowstone Lake, YNP, Wyoming, USA - YL17G14_0 | ecosystem: Environmental > Aquatic > Freshwater > Lake > Sediment | place: USA: Wyoming | collected...
AGAGCCGTTATATCGAGGCCTTGAATTATTATGACGAAGCAATCAAGATAGACCCTGATTCAATTGCGGCCTACTTCAACCGCGCGATAGCATTAGAGAGTCTCGGCAGGAACAACGAAGCAATTAAGGCCTACGGGGAAGTCCTTAACAGAGATTTAGCGTATCTATCTGCGCGTAAACGCCTGGGCAAGCTCTACGCAGCACAGGGTCAGAAAAATCAGGCGGTTACCGAGGCAACACACTTAGAAAAGCTTGCTCCGGAAGACGCGAATGTCCTTTCAGATGTCGCATACATTTACTCCCGAATCGGTCGTCCCGACGAAGCACTGTCGCGCCTCCGGAAGCAGATTCAATTAGAACCCGAAAACGTGACCGCCAGGTATAACCTCGGCGTCGTATATGGCAAACTCAACAAGATTGAAGATGCCATCAGTGCATATAAAATCGTTGTTGAGAAACAGCCCAAACACTGGAAGTCGCTGCTTAATATGGGTTACGCATATCTAAAGACAGGGCAGAAAGAACAGGCCATGAAGTGTTTTCAGAGTGTAGTGGCGATTATGCCTGATAGCGCAGAAGCAAAAGGAGAATTGGAAAAACTAAAAACTCAAAACTGAGGAGACCCTTTGGTTCGCTCAGGCCTGCTCTGAGATTGTCGAAGGGGTGACAGGTTTGAGATAGTTTCTTACTTGTTATTGTAGTCGGCGGCCATCTGTGCGTACAAATCGATTTCCGGCAGGGTGTTGCCGTTCTTATCGAAGAATGCTTCGTACATCTCCTGCGCTGCAGTTAGATTTGTTCAAACAGCCGGGTTTTGAGCAAAACACTCAGCCCTATGCAAATCTACCTTTGGCCGCACCCGGCCCCCATGTCTTCCTGTCGGAAGACGGGAGGGGGCTAAAAAGGCCCCGGAGCAATCGGGAGTGCCTTGTGAGCGGCCTGTTGTATGCCTCCCAGCGACGAGTCGTACGGGTGCAGACAAAAACGGTACGCACACTTTTTGTTGCCCGGTATCACAAACTCCTGGTGTGGTCGGGCACCCCAACTGTCGTCCCCGCCAACACCCATCTGATGCCAGTCCAGGTTCAGGTGAACATCATCACGATACGGCACCTCGTATGTATGGGAGGGTCCGCTGTGGCCGTCGGTCGTGAGGTCTTCGGCCGTATAATGGAGTGCACAAACACTGAGCAGCGGCATGCCCACCGCGAGCAGTCCCACGCCCTTGTCATTGGTCAAAGCCACCCAGCGCACATCCACCTTATTGCCGCTCTCGCCTGGCTCGGTATAGTTGAAGTACTGCTCATTGACGACACCCTTATACAAATCGATACGGGCATCGCAGCGGTCCCAGTAGGTTTCCTGCGGGCCGCGTCCAAACCAGCGAAGCGTTTCAAACCCCTTCGGCATCGCCATTCTCATCCCGAACCGCGGCATCTCCGGCAACTGGTCACGTTGGGCGTAACTATTCACATCCACAACGACGGAGCCGTCACCATATACCTGATAGTTCAAGGTGTAGTCGGCCTGTACATCTTCTATGCGAGAAACCACCGTGATTTGGACATCCTGCGGTGATAGTTGTTTTGCCTCGACGCTCTGAGGCTTCCAGCTATTCATGGCGGTTTTCCAGATACTGCAGCGACGCGACATATCGTTACCGCGGTCGTTGTCGGTCGGTGCACGCCAGAAATGAGGAGCTAACGGCTCTTTTACTAACTCGATGTCTTTGTAACGCATCGAACTAAGGAATCCGGATGTGCGGCTGATGGCAACCGAGAAATCTCTGCCTTCCACCCGGATGATGCCGTCCTGCTCGGTCAGTTTTAGCGGCGGCATCTTGACTTGGTCCTGGGCGACCGCCGGTTTCTCGACCGGCAGCTTGAACTGTTCCCAGGCCACCTCGTGTCCAGCCGGCGCCCAGGGTTGTTTTTCCTTCAACACAAAACTCAAGTCTAGGAAATATTCAACGCCGGGTTCGGAATTAATCGGTTTAAGTTCCAGAGTGATTTGTTTGGACTCGCCCGGCTTGATACCTAAATCGTCGATAGTGCCGCTCTGGATAACCTTGTCATCTGCGCGAACCGTCCATGTCCCTTTTACAAGGTCGCTGAGCGTGGTAAAGAAATAGCCATTCTTGATTTCAATCTGATTCTTGGCCAGGTTCGCTGCTTTGATATGTATGTTCTGATAGATTTTCTTAATTTCCGACAGACCCGGGTGAGGCGTGCGGTCACCCGAAACCAGTCCGTTACAGCAGAAGTTCTGGTCTGTGGGTATTCCTTCGGGGCCGAAGTCGCCGCCGAAGGCCCAGAACCATTTATCACCCAGCTTAACGGGCAGGAATCGGCCATTGCGGTCCGGCACGATGGGCTGGAAGAATGACTGGTCAACCCAGTCCCATATCCAGCCGCCCTGCAGGTAGGGTTTGGTATAAATCTGGCTCCAGTAGCTCCAAACGTCGCCGTTGCTGTTGCCCATAGCGTGGGTGTATTCGATCAGAATGAAAGGCCGGGTCTGCGGCTTTGATGAATATTCCCCCAATGTTCTGGGGCGACTATACATCGGGCACACAATATCGGTATTGGGGCGACTGTCCGCTTCGCAGGAGATGACAAGCCGGTTGGGGTCTCGCTGGTGCATCCAGGTGGATGTAGCATTAAGGTTGCGTCCCCAGCCGTTTTCGTTGCCTACCGACCATATAATGATAGATGCGTGATTTTTGTCACGCTCCAGCATGCGGACGGTCCTGTCCATATAAGCCGCCTGCCACTCGGGATTGTTTGTGAGGCGTTGGGCGCCGTGGCACTCAATATTGGCTTCATCGACCAGGTATATTCCATAGCGGTCGCACAGGTCATACCACGCCGGCGTGTTCGGATAATGGCTGGTGCGCACAGAATTGATATTGTGCTGCTTCATTAGGCAGATGTCTTGAATCATGTCCTCGGGGAGCACGTATTGCCCCCGTTTGGGGTGAAACTCATGCCGGTTGGTGCCCTTGATGAAGATACGTTGGCCATTGACCAGCAGGTTACCCTCTTTTAGCTCCACCTTGCGGAACCCGATGTTGACCGGAATTACTTCCACGACTTTTCCGTCTGTGTCCTTAAGCGTCAGCAGCAGACGATACAGGCAGGGGCGCTCGGCCGACCAGTTGCGAATATTGCGAACGTCGGCGGAGAGGGTTTGCCTGGTTTCCTGACCGGCCGGCACGTTACAGGACGCCGAAACCACAGGTGCGACCTGACGGCCCAGAGCGAAGCTCTGGGCCGGGTCAAGCCCGCCTTCGGCGGGGCCGTCCAGCAACTCGGCTGTGACTGTCACGGTCCTGGCCTGGGTATTAGTATTCTGGAGGGTCAAATCAACTGTCAGTTTTCCGCTTTTGTAACCGTCATCAAGCGGGGTCTTGACCTCGAAGTCCCTGATGTGAAGTCTGCCGGGCGACCAGAGGTACACATCGCGGAAGATGCCGCTGAGCCGCCAGAAATCCTGGTCCTCAAGCCATGAACCGTCGTTCCAGCGGAAGACCTGCATGGCAATCTGGTTGATGCCCGGCTTTACGACATCGGTAATATCGAATTCTGCTACGGTACGGCTGTCTTTGCTCAGACCTATCTGTTTGCCGTTGACCCAGAGGTAGAAAAAGGAATTTACACCGTCAAAGATGATGTGGATTCTCCGCCCGTCCCAATCTAACGGAACCTCGAAGGTCCGGCGGTAAGAGCCGACATGGTTATTGAAGCTGGGTATATGCGGTGGCTGCGGCTTTTCGCCGTCCTTCAGCCACGGATACTTTATGTTAGTATAGATAGCGACTCCGTAGCCCTGCATCTCTATGTTCGAGGGAACGGGGATGGTCTTCCATCTGCTATCGTCGAAATCCACTCTGAAAAAGTCTGTTGGCCTTTCGTCTTTGCTCGGGGACCAAAGGAACTTCCATTCACCATTGAGCGACCGGAACCATGGAGACCTCGAGCGGTCTTTGAGTGTGGCTATCGCTTCGACCTGCTTTGCGGTTTCAGCGTCGGGATATATCATCATTGTCGCGTGTGGGGATAGGCGGTTATGGCCGATGAGTTCCGGGTTCTCCCAATCAGGGCGGGACTCGTTCGGCTCTGCTGCCAAACTCCTCGAAAGACACGCCAGCACCAACATGCCGCTTAAAGATAATTGAGCGATTATCCGGTAAAGACTCATACTCACTACTCCTTTCTTGTAGGGGTTGTCTGAAAACTAACTGGGTCGTCGTTCGTTGCCCGTGACCCGCGCTCTATTTTACCTTTTCCTTTTCTGTCACTCAATTGCTATCTAACTTGTTATTGTAGTCGGCGGCCATCTGTGCGAACAAATCAATTTCCAGCAGGGTGTTGCCGGCCTTATCGAAGAGAGCCTGGCCCCAGGATGTCGGCTCCCAGATAAATGTGCCAAGCCCTTTGCCGTTGGGCAGATTGTGCACAATGTCATTGACCTGACGCTTGTATTGTGAATACTCCACGACAATAAGGTCCTGCTTATATCGCCCGGCCAAATCGTTCAGGTTGTTGCGAAGGTCATCCAGCGTGCCGTGCCACCGCGGGTAATAGGATTGTCCCAGGATATCGAACTGGACGCCGCGTGTCAGCACATTGTCTATGAAAGTCCTCGATGCCGTGTTTTGCCCGCCACAGGCAATATGAAGCATAATCTTCGCCGACGGTTCAGCGTCTTTGACGCCCTTGATTGCTGCTTTGAGCAATGTCGTGAATTTGTCCCAATCATCAGGTCTGCCGTCGGGCCAGAGAAAGCCGTTATTGATTTCATTGCCAATCTGCACTATATCGGGAGGCGTCCCTTGCTTCTTGAGCGTCACAATTACTTCTTTTGTATAGTCCTCGACCGCTTTTGTCAGCTCGTCGAAACTCAGATTTTGCCAGGCCTGCGGTTTGAACTGTTTGCTCGGGTCGGCCCATGTGTCACTGTAATGAAAGTCCAGCAGGATTTTTATTCCTGCCGCCTTGATTCGCTTAGCCATCTGCAGGGTGTGCGGCAGGTCGCAATAGCCCTTCTGCGAATAACCGTTGGGAGCTTTCGGATTGTGAAATATCCTCAACCTTATGTAGTTGAAACCATGACTTTTGAGAATATCGAAGATGTCCTTCAAGACGCCATTGTTCTTGAATGTTCGGCCTTCATCTTCCTGTTGCTGCACAAAGGAGATATCTGCGCCGAGAATAAACGTGCCACCTGTGGCAGAATCAGGTGTTACCTGGGATTGCGCTGATGTTTCTTTGGCAGATATGGGTGCTTGCGTTTTTGGCGTACTCGGCCTGTCAGGAGAGACAGGCCCGTCCAATTCCAGCTTTATGACTGTATCGAGAGGGTCTTGCTCCTCTTTGCGGACACCAAGTGAAATCCCTTTGTCGTTCTGTTCGATATTCGCCTGGCCTCCGGTCAGCACAGAACTTCTAAGAACCTTTTGCTTTAGTGGAGGTAGTTTCAATGGCCCATCCGGCCAGTCCAGCACGTGGACATAGATGGTGCTTTCATTGTATGTGGTGCCGCCCCATTGGCCGTTGTGAAACGGCCCGCCGCGCGTGCCGTAGATGCTCTCTCCGTATTTTCTCAGCCATGCGCCGACTCCTTTCAAGACTTCCACCTGGCGTGGCTCGATTTCGCCGGTTGGCATCGGACCGACATTGAGGAGCAGATTGCCATCGCCGCCAGCGCATCTTGCTAAGATGCGGATGGTGTCCTCGACCGACTTGATTGTGTCGCCCGGTTTCCAGGACCACTGCGTGCCCAGCGTCATGCACGTCTCCCACGGCGTCCGGTCGTCATAGCCGCCGATGTGCTGCTCTGGCGTGCAGTAGTCCGCCTGCGGGCCGACGCGCTGCTCATTGTAGTCGGCGAGACTGCCCATATCGAGACGGTTGTTGATGATGATGCCTGGCTGGAGCGCTCTCACGAGCCGATAGGTGGCCGGCTGTTCCCAGGGAGCCGGCCCACCGTCGGTGTCGAACCAGAGCAGGTCCACTCGCCCATAATCGCCCAGCAGCTCGCAGAGCTGCGCCTGCATTCGCTTCACATAGGCGGCGTTGCGCTCTGTGCGGCAGTCCGGGTCGTACCAGTCCATCGGCGAGTAGTACCAGCCGATGCGCAGGCTGGCCTCGTGTGCCGCCGCTGCCAGTTCGCCACAGATGTCGCGGCGGAACGGCGTGCGACCGATGTGGTAGTCGATGACCTTCGTTGGCCAGAGGCAGAAACCATCGCAATGCTTGGCAGTGAGCACCACGTAACGCATGCCAGCAGCCTGGGCGATATGCATCCACTGGCGGGCGTTGAAATTCGTCGGGTTAAACTCCTTGTAGAGGTTGTCATAGACCTCAAGCGGCACCTGGCCCGGTGTTTGGTCAGGCGCTCCGCGTCGTGGCCCATTGCGGGACCAACTGATCTCGGTTCCTTTGAGGCTGACAGGTCCCCAGTGAATGAACAGGCCGAATTTCGCGTCCTGCCACCACTGCATTTGCTCTGTAGTCGCATGGAGCGGAACGGCTGACAGATTCGGGTCATCCGTCAATTTGGCGACAGGAATATTTGAAATATCGGAGCCAATCTTGCGGTGGTTGGCAGGGTCGCGAGCAGCGATGGGAGTCCCTTCATTGGTAGAGAGGGCGATATTTGCTCCCGACCACGCAAATGCTGACAATAAAGCAACAATCCAGATAGATTTGAGCGAACTTTTCATAAAAAACTCCCCGTGGTCAGGCTCAATATCGTTACCTCTACAACGCACTGCCGAAGATTTAGTATATGTTGTTTGTGCACTGCCGATTTATGGAACTGGTTTAGACTAATCGATTGAGCGTTGAGTTGCAACAGCGATTGTTATCTTGCCGGAGAACAATCCGTATGAAAAGATTAGACAGGAGAAAATCAGTGCCAAACCAGTTAGGTATGTAACTCCGAGGCGGCTGATATAAATCCGCTTTGCGTGCTAACTGTCACAGTTACAGCAACTACCACAGCTCATTAATTCTCTTGATAGTTTCGTTAACCAGCACTTGTCCTCCCTCTGGTCCGACGATGTACTTGTCGGCGCTGTAGCCGCCTGCCTTGGCAGCTTTTTCGGTCGGCAGATACCCGCTATGCTGAGAGGACAGATTCACCAGGAAAGTAAGCACCGCCCGGCTGCGGGCTTTAATACGAACCCCGTAGTCGAGATACATCTCGAACGGATTGGTCGCTATCGCAACATCTCCCAGCCGAATCACATGAAATTCTATGGGCTTGACTGAATCGGTCTGGTAGAACGGCAAAACGGATGGCTCCGCTTCAGGCAGCTCCAGATTCACTACAGTATGTCTAAACGTCAGCTCCGTCTTGATATCAGCTTTAGCGCAGGAAAAAACGTCATCAACCGCATTGGCGATACGCCGCGCTATCTCCTGCCGCCTTGATAGACCTCTTCTTTTCTGCATAATTTGTTCTGCCTCATTGCGAAAAAGTGAATGGGGCGAAATATCTCCAGCCGCGGCGCACTGTGGAAAGATAAACACATCCTTGTAATATCTTCTCCGAATCTCCTCTCTTGTATCATGCCAGAAATCGGCCGAGATTTCCCCCAAATTTTCCGTCTCCTGGGCGGTGCAGGCGAGGTTGATCACTATCCCCGTCAATTTCTGATTCGGCTCCCAGAAAAATAACATTTCGACTGCGTGGTCTTCGTATCCCTCAATGCTGGAAAGATTCTCTGTGTTTGTGTTGCCATACATTACTGAGGAACCATCAAAATAGTGCGCGCGTCTATTCATTCCAACCACAGCATGACCGAGTGCCCAGCTCACCCCGGCAGGTTTTCGGTTTTGCCAGGCTGCCACCACAGCGTTGGCGACCTGTTCCAAAAAGAAATCGCCATATTCGGATGCCTTCATTACACCTTCATCCTTGCTTACGTCGTAGAGGTCCCCAAAGGCATTGTCGATGAAACCGGGGCCCGTATGAGTGTGGGTAGCATTCAGAAATAGTTTTCGGACATCAAAATCCGGCATTCGGGGTTTTACAAGGTCCCTCAGCCGTTCTTGGATTGGCTTTCGGATATATAAAACGTTTACATTTTTTATGTTTTTTATAAATTAATGATACCACGGCACTTATGGAATGAGCATTTTTGCTGAATTAGCAGATAATGGGCTGTATGGTTGTATAATGGTTGTAGTTCTTTTTTAGTCTGTTTTTCTTAAAACCATGTCACCATGCCAGCAGTTCATATTTCATAACTCATTTTGTCCGCATTCGTTTTTTTAATCTATTGCTAATAGCGAGGGCAGTATATGTAGAATTGAAAAAGAGTCGACTAATTCAAAAAACCAATTGCCTGCAAGGCCACATTTTCTACAAACTTCAATTCGGATGAGTTTTTATATACTACGGATTCTGCAGTTTGCTTTTCTGGCTGTGAATTTCTTGTCTTAGCGAGGATTGGGCAGTGAGGCCGCAAGAAGGAGATTGATGGGGATTCTTTTACCTGGGAAACAACAAATCCTTTGATTACCCTGGTTTCATTCGTTAAACTATAAATAAATATATAGTTGCCTATTAAGACAACAAAAGGCGGTAGTGGCATGATGACAACGAATGTCTCCAGGCGTGCATTTCTCAGACAAGCAATGACGTCGGGCTCTGCACTGGCGTTAAGCGGGCTGTCTTTTGCGACGGACGAACAGGGCGTGAGGTCCTGCGTCTCTTTGCGACCGCGGAAGCCGAATGTTTTATTCATCGTAGCCGACGACATGGGATATTCGGACGCCAGATGCTATGGCGGCGAAATCAAGACGCCCAATCTTGACCGGCTGGCAGACAACGGAATTCGCTTTACTCAGTGCTATTCGTCGGGCCGTTGCTGGCCTTCGCGGGCGTCACTTTTGACGGGCTACTACGCACAACAGGTCCGCATGGATCCACCTCAGGGGCGATTGCCAGCTTGGACCCGTGTGGCACCACACTATCTCAAGCCGTTAGGATATAGGTGCTATCACTCCGGCAAGTGGCACCTAATGGGCGCACCAAAGGTTGTCGCGGACGGTGGATTCGACCGTTCCTATGTCCTGCATGACCACGACCGGTACTTCACACCGAAAAATCATGAACTGAACGACCAAAAGCTTGTTCCTATTGAGGAAGGGACCAACTTTTATGTTACGACGGCCATCGCGAATTACGCCATTGATTTTCTTAAGGAGCACGTTGAGAAGCATCGTGATCAGCCATTCTATTGCTATCTGGCCTTTACCTCGCCGCATTTCCCGCTACATGCTATACAGAAGGACATCGCTCGGTACCGGGACCGTTACCTCGAGGGATGGGATGTTGTGCGTAAACAGCGATGGAAGCGGATGCGCAAACTGGGCTTAGTCAATTGCGACTTGGCGCAGCTTGAGCCTGACGTGATCCCAAGCTGGAACCTTTCTAGGGACAAACTGTGGGAAATGATCGGGCCTGGCGAAGCAGACCGAGCTGTGGCGTGGAAGGATCTGACCGAGGAACAGAAGAGATTTCAGGTGACGAAGATGGCGATTCACGCAGCGATGATTGACCGTATGGATAGTGAAATCGGGCGAGTGCTTGATCAGGTCAACAAGATGAGTGTTTTTGAGAATACTGTGATATTTTTCGTCTCGGACAATGGCGCAAGTTCCGAACAGATCATCCGCGGAGACAAACATGATCCCTCCGCAGCGCCGGGATCGGCGCGCTCGTACCTGTGCATTGGACCTGGGTGGTCTAGCGCGGCTAACACGCCCTTCCGTCTGCACAAGTCTTGGGTACACGAAGGCGGTATCTCGTCTCCGCTTATCGTTCACTGGCCAATAGGTATTGAGATTCACGGTGAACTGCGTCACAATCCATGCCACTTTATTGATATTCTGCCGACCATCATTGACTTGGCAGGAGGCAACGATTTTTCTCCAAAGTGGAACGGTGAGGCTGCTCCACCGCTTCCGGGCACGAGCCTGTCACCAGTGTTTATGAAAGACTACGCCGTCACACACGAATTTATCTATTTTCACCATCTGGAGAACCGCGCTATTCGAGTTGGCGACTGGAAGTTGGTAGCCAAGGGGAACGATAGTCTGTGGGAACTCTATGATCTGAAGACGGACCGCTGCGAATCAAATAACTTGGCGGATAAGCATCCGGACAAAGTCAGCGAGATGTCAGCGCTGTGGCAGAAGTGCGAAGAAGAATTCAGACAGCAGGCGGGGCTGCCTCTCACCAAAGGAGGGTGAGTTCGAAAGCCGGCGTCCAAATAGAAAAGAGGCATTACTTAGTATCTTGATGTCGCTCTAATTGAATAGGCGAGCTTGACTGTGGCGTGCCGGTAGAGAAGGGTAGAAACAGGTTTTGCGTCCCCCAGACCAGTATAAAATAAACACATTAAACCGTTCTTCTCACGAAGGATGCGATTGTGCAAGCCCTATGTTGTTGTACCAATTGACAAAACTCGCTATCTCCTTCTCAAGCTCTTCGGGCGATTGCCAGACATGCAGATAGATTCGTTCTTTTGTTGAGCGGTGATACTTTTCTAACTTGCCAGTGGTCTGAGGGTGAACTCTCGACGAATAGCTTTTTTGATTTGTGTTATGACATCCTT
>Ga0315295_10005692_pt1 | contig 10628 bp, 8 predicted proteins | sample YL17G14_0_MG_FD_204453 | JGI IMG/M metagenome (GOLD analysis project Ga0315295, IMG submission 204453) | Sediment microbial communities from Yellowstone Lake, YNP, Wyoming, USA - YL17G14_0 | ecosystem: Environmental > Aquatic > Freshwater > Lake > Sediment | place: USA: Wyoming | collected...
CGCACCGTGGCCCTTGGAACAGCCCCAGTAGATTGCGAGGTTGCAGTACTTGAAATCTGGAATGACGGACCACGAGGCGTGATAGATGCCGCCTATCATGTGAGCTCCGTTCCCGCAGTGGAGTCCCCCGCCACCGGTGTAGTAGTTAGGAGTCCCGAACGCCTTCCTGAAACAGAGAATGTTGAAAGCTCTCTCAGCAGGGAAAGTGGGGCTGCCAACGGTGTAGAGCCCTCTCGGGTCCCGTTGCATGCACTCTCTCAGCTTCGAAGTCAGCAGGTCCATGGCTTCGTCCCAGCTAATCCGTTTCCATCCGGGATCAACGCCAATCGCTTTCTCGGGATTTGTCCGAATCATGGGATAGTTGAGCCTGCTAGGGTCGTAGAGCATCATCGGGGCAGAGATGCCTTTAGCGCAGATGTTCCCGTAGCCTTGCGGCGAATCCGGATCGCCCTCGACCCCCACGACGATCCCATCCTCCACCTTCACGTCGACTGTGCAGGTTCCATAGCACATGCCGCAACTTGTCTTTACCATTCTTCACCAGCTATCTCTTGAGTGGAAAGCCCACAATGTACTTAATCGTGACCATTTGCATTTCGAATGACGTTCGAACCCGGGGGGAGAAATACGAGGTGCCAAGGCTCGTCGAAGGGAAGCACCACACGACGATATGCTCATTGAATGAAGTGCAGGGACCCGCATGCGAGCCCGAACGTCTCGCTCCATGCCCATCAGAGGATTATTGCGCCGAGCTGAACTCATCTTCCTCTCTCGGTCTCTTTCAAGACCAGCTCCCCTCTCCTGAGAGCTTCTCTCTCTAATGTGGGGACTTCGTGTTCCTTCAGTAGCTTCTTCGCAATCTTGCGCGCCTGAGGCAGCATCTTGCTAGACAATGTAGCCTCGAGGGATAGGTTGCTTCTATCCCAGACTTTCAGCTCCTTCCTGAAAGTCCTCCCGGTGTGGGCATGCGAGAGATAGCTGTTGCCATGTCCGACTTGCCTCATGACTTCTAGGGCAGTCGTTCTGTCGTCGATCGTGAAGTCTCTCAGGAACGCCCGGAAATTGTCCCACACGATCGAGTCCAGCACCATCTGGTCCAATGAGCATCCTTTGGCATGGTCGAGTCCGCCGATTCCGGAGATCGTATCGCTCCCGGAGAACGCGCTCGAGGCGTAGGCAAAAGCCTCAGAAAGCGACACCTGAATGCCGGGCCCCCTCCCTCCCATGCCCCAGTTGGCTACCATGCAGGGTCTCCTGTATCGTCTGGCCATCTGCCCCGCCGCGGCAGATATCAGCATGCCCTCGGGTGCGTGGAAGTTGATGGCTCCAGTCATCAAGTCCATTGGCATCGAGCATGATCCGTATATGTGAGGCGCCCCGGGTGACGCACATTGGGATATGACGATACTTGCGAGGTTCTCGGCGTTCAGGTTCACGATGGTTCCTGCCAGAGTGACAGGCGCAGACATGCCTGAGATGGACATAGAGTGGCAAAGAACAGGAACCCCCGCTCTTGCGAACTCAACCTGTGCCTCCACGGCCCCTTTGTCAAAAGACAAGGGGGAGATAGGGTTGGTGGCGCACGAGAATATCGGCCTTCTTCTGAGCTCCTCCTGTCCGCCAACGATAAGGGACGCGAGCTCTATCATTCTTCTCGCATCGAGAGCACCGGTGCAGTCCCCCTGGACATGTAGGCTGCAGTTTTGAAACGCCGTCCAGAGCTCGTACAAGTTGTGACTTCTTGATGGGACGTCGGATATCGTCACGATGGGCCAGAAGAAGTCTACAGCATCAAGCGCGTCGGCGAGTCTTGCGAATTCTGCAAAGTCATTTCTGGTAGCGTTGCGCTTCTCGCCTGTCTCAAGGTCTCTCGTGTAGAGCGTGAGACCGTCTGTTGTGAGATAAGGTACTCCTGTCGTTGGTACCTCGATGTCGTTCTTGCGGTCCCTCGCGCACATCTTGAAGCTGGCTGGCGCGCTCTTGAGCGCATCCCTGACCATCCCTTCCGGGATCCTCGCGATCCGACCCTTCTTGTCAACATTCGCGCCCGAATCATCCAGAAGCGATATTACGGATTCGCTCCTCACAAGCACCCCGATCTCGCTCAGAGCCTCGAGACTCTTCTCATGGACAAGCTCTTCTTCGCTAGAGCTCAGGAATCTTAGTCGCGCAACCGCCACTTCTCTTTCCTCCTTCGTTCCCTCGCCGATCTGTTCGTCGATTCCCATTTCTGGGCACGGTCCAGGAGATGGCCATCACGTGCGGCGCACCATGACGGTCAGGCCTTTGCGGCTTCCTTCACTATCTGATCGAGTCTCCCCCTGATGTCTCTGTCCAGCATGACGGGCTCGTGGTTCTTGAGTATCCAGTCGGCCTTCTCCTTAGCCAGTGTAAGGTCATCCTTCTTTCCCTTCTTTTCCCACTGTTCGAAAGGCTCGGAGTTGAAGATCAAAGACTGGTAGAACTGACGCACCTCTGTCATGGTTGCCCTCTCCCCAAGGTAGCTTCCCTTCTTAGGGCCCATTCCGAGGATGCCGACTTCCCTGATCAAGTCCAGATGCAAGCTCTCCTTCGTGACAGGAATCTCGCGGCCGGCCGCAATCGCTCTGCCGACCATATCATCGTCGATGATCATCTGCTCGTAGGAGAGCACAGTCGAACAATCGAGCATCCCGATTCCATTGTTGATCTCCTGGCCGAATAGCGCGCTGGCAAGGGCTAGCATGCCATTCTCCAGCGAGCTCTGCATGCCCGGCGTTTTTGCGTTACATCCGATGCCGCCATATGACGGCATCTTGACGTATCTGGCCATCTCGCCCGCTGCCGCGCATAGGACTAGCGCTTCTGGCGAGGCCAACTGGATCGCCCCCGTGCGCGGGTCCATATTCGAAACGACCGAGCCATAGATAACCGGAGATCCTGGAGTATGCGCTTGCATCGCCGCTGCCAAGGCCAGAGTCTCAGCATGGTTGACGACCAGATTTCCAGGGATCGTCGCTGGTGAGCTGACTCCCATCATCGCCATTCCTGTGATATGCACAGGGACCTTTGCCGCCGACCACACCATGGCTGCATCCGTTGCATGTCCGTCGAGAGTCAGGGGGGACATCGTGCAGACCATTGCTGACATGATGTGTCTCTTCATTAGTTCCTCAAACCCGCCTGTGATCTCCGATGCCATCCTGATCTGGAGTTCTGCCTCTTCAGCGGTCGATGTGGACTCGCTGAGAATGTGCTTCCTCGTGATGCCGAACGACTCCTTCATTCCAACGAGGACGTGTATTCTCTGAGGGACGTCCGAGGGGACAACCATCGGCTCATATATGCTGAGGTGCGGCAGCCAGTCGCTGATGATTGCTGTATTTGTTATGTCTTGCAGGACTGAGAGCCTCCTGCTGCGAGTCTTCTGATCCCAGACGCTGATCCCGCACCCATCGGTCGTGTAGTAGCAATGCCGGCCGTCAAGAGGAAGGTCATACTCCTTTTCGCGACCCGCCAGTACAATTCCCTGCGGTGCTTTTGAGATCAACGACTTCGTCAAATCCGTCGGGAACTTGACGACGCCAGTTCTCTCATCGATAATAGCTCCTGCCTTCCTGAGTGCGTCGCGGGCAATCTTGCTGTGTATCCTGACACCTACGGTTTCCATGACTTTCAGGCCGGCTTCGTGAATCTGCTTCTTGTCATCTTCTTTCAGTATTGCCACTGGCGTCCTTACTCTGAATCTCTCCGAGAAACCCCCCATGATCCTTCCCCCTGGTAGTCTTCCCTAGGGACATTTCACCATTGATGATAAGGATTTCTGTGGTCATCTCAACTGCATTCGGAGAGGCTCGTTCTTGAAATCAAGAAAGGGATTTATGATCGAATCCGCTGCATGCTGCTTATTGGCACCTAGCATCGCCTTCATTTGATGCATCTTCAACCTGTCCTTCCCATTGCGACCACTTTCCCAGAAAGACAATATACAACGGAATGCATTGAACATCTTACGGTCCAGGAGCCCCTCGTCCCGAACCGGCAAGAAGGTAGACCTATGGGGTCCGACGCTACAGTAAACCCGGAGATAATCAAGAAGCGAATGTGGCTCGCCTATCAATACGCATGCAGCAACCCAGCCAACGAGCGTACGGACTGCATCCACGCGCTGATCACCAAGCTCGCAGACCCGGACATCGACATGCACGCGTTCCTGCAAGAAGCTGCGGACACAATCAATACGAAGCTTGCAATCAAAGAGACCACCATAGGTCTGAGGTCCCCCTCGGACGGGATCTACAGATACGAGGTCATGTCTGGTCTATCCGACTCCGAGTGGGATGCCCACAAGCACCTGTCCTACAAGCACGAGGACTTCTACAGCCAGGATGTCTACAGATTCATGCAGATAAGCAAGTACACGCGCCTTCTGCTCGCAGAGGACAATCCATATGCAAATGGTGAGGAGACCACGTACGAACGAGACCTTATGCTGCAGTCGAAACGCAAATCCCTCGACGACACTATCGAGGGAGACTACCTCGACGTCTGCATCTTCGGGAAGAACGACGACCTTCTCGGGTGGATAGAGATCTCCGGAATGAAGAACGGCAGATTCCCCGATACTGAGACTATCAAATGCCTCGAACTGCTCGCATCCGTAATAGGCGTCGCCCTGGCGAGACACCAGGGGCGGTGAAGAGAAGGCCAGGCGTCCGAGTTCTCACAGATCATCATGAGCAATAGACTCAGTGAAGAAGGACTGAGGAAAAGGTTTGACGGAGCTCCCCCTCTTCCGCACAATCGCATCAGATGCTCTCTTCACACATCACCAATCCCTCGCCGCCCTCACGATTCCTGCCTGCTGAACCATTCCGCCCCTTGGACCTCGACAACTCCTTAAACCCCTTGCGCAATCTAGCGGTCGGACGTATGGGACAGATGAGAGTCGTTCAACTAGGATGCGGAATAACCGGTCTCGTGTGCGCGGAATATCTCGAAAAGAACCCGAAAGTGGATGAACTAGTCCTTGCCGACATGCAAACAGACGCTGCGGAAGGGATGGCTCGGCGCGTCAAGAGCGACAAGATGTCGGTCGTCAAGACCGACGCCTCGGACAAGAATGCACTCAAGAAGCTGCTGAGAGGCACGGACCTCGTCGTTTGCTCGATCACATCTGAGCTGCTCGGGAAAATCGGTGAGGCGGCGATAGGAAGCGGAGTCAACTATCTCGATTTCAGCTTGTCTGTGGACTTCACGAAGGAGTTCGAGGCGCTAAGAGAGAGGTGCAAAGACAGTGGCATGACCTACATCACCGCAATGGGAGCCGACCCGGGAATGTCGGACGTGTTCGCCAGATATGGCGCGGACATGCTCGACAGCGCTTACGAAGCTCATGTCAGAGACGGAGACAACGCCGTTGCGAAAGGATACGACTTCTTCACTCTCTGGTCGCCCTTGGACATGGTCGAAGAGGCGACCACGCCAGCGGCTGTGTGCAAGAACGGCAAGATAAGCTACCTGCCGCCCCTCCACAAGAAGGAGACCTACGAGTTCCCCCAGCCGATTGGTCCTCTGCCCGTATATAACACGACCCATGAAGAGACCTTTCTCATGCCACGATTCATCAAGGGCATCAAGAACGCGGACTTCAAGATTGCCATCGACGATGAATTCGCAGCTAAGTGCAACATGCTGCGGAAGATCGGGATGCACAGCAAGGAGCTCGTGGATGTAAAAGGCACCATGGTCAGACCCTTGGACGTGGTTGTCGCCACAATGCCGAGGCCGGTGGAGCTTGTCGGAATGGTCAAAGGCTCGGCAGGTATCGTCGTTGAGATCCTTGGCAAGAAGGACGGCAAGGACGTCATGGCCAAGGTGTGGACAACCCTGTCTCACGAAGAGGCCTACAGGATCTGCAAGAGCAATGCCACTGGCTACCTTGTTGGCGCGGCAGGAGCCGTCGGAGCCGAGATGATAATCTCTGGTGAGCTCAAGAACAGGGGACTGCTCGTGCCCGAGCAGCTTCCTGCAAAGAAGTTCATCGAGAGGCTGCCCCCAAAGAGACTGGAGACAAAGAGCAAAATCACACCTCTCGGGTGACACAAGGCCGAGACTCCAACTTCGGTCATCTCTCGATTGTAGTGGGTTCAGATCCTCCTTGCCTGAGCGATTACAGAGAGAGGAATGATCAGGGCTCGGCGCAATAGTCCGCTTGTTGACGAAAAGCCAGATGTTCGAGTCCGTACGCGGCTCCCTTCAGACCCGTCCAAACACATTCCCCGGACAGCACGCTGTCAGTACTGGATGAGATGTCGCTCCGCAAATCCTCAACTCTTTCTTGACGGCACAAATAGTGCGAGGGCACGGATATTGGCCCGAAATCCACCTATGGTCAAAGCCGGATGCGAAAATTCCCGATTACTTCCACCATCATTTGCGAAGCTGCTAGGGCTGGAGCAATTACGAACTAGGTTTGCTCACCCGGCGCAATCATCTTAGTATCCAAGAGCCGTTCCTTGGATCGGGAGGCTAGCGAATGGCCAAGGAAGCAGTCGTAGCGATTGTGGACATAGCACATGATGCGGTTCATGCGTTGGCAGAAGCGATCCACCTGATCGGAGGGGTCAATGATTTGAACACGCCCAGGAGACCCGTGACAGTGAAAGTCGGGGTATTCAATCACAAATCGCAAGCCCATACGACAGTCGAAGTCGCGGGCGCGATCACGCGAGTGTTCGACAAACCCAAGAAGATATTTCTGGTTGAATCCGACAACTACAAAGGAACCGGAACTGAGAGACTGAAGATCTGGGAAGCCCTCTGCGACAAGCGGGTCGCTGCCTTCAACCTCTCCGAAGACAAGGACACGAGGACTGTCGAGGTCGCTGGCGAGAAGGTGCCCCTCTCGCACGTGCTGTTCAAGCCCAGCGTCCTCATCAGCACCCACATACTCCGCAGCTTCGACAAAGGGAGCATACTGAAAAACATGCTGGGGTTCGTGCCCGACCGAAGGAAAGCTAGGTTTCACAAGACCCTCGAGACCGCCCTGTTGGACATCTACGAGGAAGTTGGAGGCATAGACCTCGCAGTACTCGACGCCACCTACGCGTACAAGGGCACAGGAGACAACCCTCACGCAAGGCCGGAGGATACGAAGTTCCGGACCCGGACAAATCTGCTCGTGGTCGGGAGAGATGCGGTCGCCGTCGAGACGGTTGGGGCGAAGCTAGCAGGCATTGACCTGAAGAAGATGAAGTTGGTCAATGAGGCTGCGAGAAGGGAGCTCGGGGTCTGTGATCTAAGCAGGATCAAGATACTCGGGATCTCTCTAGACGAGGCCCAGCAGAGAATTCCCAAGAACCTGTAGTTCTCGACGACCAGTTGCCCGTTCCGATTCAATAGCCGCCGTAGCGCAGATTATGGTTTGAGCACCGGTCGTCTTTCCTCCCCTATGGGCTTTTCTCAAGGACGGGTGTAGAGACGATAGTTTGAACACGAGAAAGCTGCCGCCCATGGATCGCTGCCATATCTATGATTTCCGCGAACGAGGTGGCATCATTCATTGCCGGCAGAGATTTCCTTCGCCCGGTCGGATCGGAGCTCGTGGGCAAGGTCACGAACCTGGACACATATGTGTATCTCGGCATCGACTCGGAAGCCGGAGCGTTCCAGGTGTCGAAGCGATACGGCGCCTATATTCAGCCGCCGCTCTGTCGAAGTCGCGGAAGAGCCAGGACGATGGCAAAGAGTCCGACCCAAACCAGGAACAACACGACCAGCAGAGGGACGTTGCCGGGGTATTGTCTGTTCAGCAACCATATGGCTCCTACCAAGGCCACCGTTCCGCCCCAGAAAATGATGTACGAGGAGCTGCTTGCCGCTTTTGGAGCCTGCTCCCTTTGTCGGGTGTAGATCCCAAGGACCGCGTAGAATACTCCTGCCTCAAGCAGGAATACGGGAATCACCAATATCCAATCGTTGAGTGTCCAAGCGATTGCGATGGAGACCGCAAACGCTATGATGAGGTATCCTACCGACAAGCTCTCGTATCCGCTGCGCCGCGAACTGCTCATTCTACCATCATCCTCTGTATTGTATTGCGGGTCGTGCTTAAGGCTTTTGTCAGCAAGAAATGGTTTAAGTCAGTACGGATATTCGGGAACGGGGGAGTACTCTTGAATCAAGGGAAGCTATTGACGATTCTGAGCATGATAGCGATAGTTGTTCTGGTTGCGCCATTCCTCGCAACCAACGTCGCTTCTGCGCCGGTGCCAAAGAGACCAGTGACCACCTACAATCCGTACTTCGGAGATCTGCACACCCATACTGGGTACTCTGATGCCTACGAAGACAGCACACCGTGGGACGCCTACGAGGCGGCCATCGCTGCTGGTGCTGACTTCATGGCCGTTACCGACCACTGGGCGATCTGGCACGACTACGAGGCATGGGTCATGGATTCGGAGCAGTGGAAAGACGAGCTAGCCGCTGCCGACTTCTACACGTCCAAGAAATTCGTGGCGATGGCGGGTTACGAGGCGTATCTGCTCGGGCATTGCGGGGAGATCAACGTCTACAACGCGGATGTTCCTCCTGCGGAGCCCGAAGGATACAAGTTCGACAGACTGTCCAACTTCTACGACTGGCTTGCTCAGACTCCAGGCGCGATCGGCCAATTCAACCACCCGCTCTATGTCAGTGACAACTTCTTGGACTACGCCGACTACACTCCGACCAGGGACACTGGCATGGGCATTATCGAGGTGTACAACGATGTGTTCTACGAGGACAGCTATATCATGGCGTTGGATGCTGGCTGGCACCTGATGCCCTCCGCCAATTCGGACACGCACTATGCCGACTGGATCGCGGGCCGCGAAATGAGGACCGTGCTTCTTGCGCCGAGTCTCACACCAGAGAACCTCTATGCTGCCATGAGTGCCTCCCGGGGCTACGCGACGCTCGACAAGAACCTGCAGATCTACTACACGCTCAACGGAGCGATCATGGGGTCGATCCTGTCGCCCAAGAGCACATACGAAGTCTCGGTTCGGATCTCGGATCCTGATGGTAGAGCGGACGCAATCAAGCTTGTCGAGATAGTATCCGACGGTGGAACGGTCGTTGCGAGCAAGAGCTTCAACAGCGCAACCGTCGAATGGACGACCACGCTTACTTCGGACAGTGCACACTACTACTACCTGCGGGTGACAACAGCATCCAACTTGGACGGGGTCCCCGGCGTCACTGCCTGGACGGCTCCCGTGTGGACCGGGCGCTAGACGCTGGCACCATGGGCAAGAATCTGCGAAGAGACCTAACTAGCCTTCCGTTCGCTTGATGATCTCCTCGAACACCGGGATGTTCTTGTCAGGCAGGTACGAACAGAACTTGACAGGGTCGACCGCCTCCGGGGGCTTCACTCCTCTGAGGTCAATCTCCCCGCGAGCAAACATCTCGACAGCGACAGCGACGGGCATCGCCGTCTGATATGCGGTCGCATGGATTCCGGATAGCTCGTACGCTTGCTCGTGGGACATGTAGGTCCATGTCCTGATGACCGTCTCCTCAGCGTTCATCATACCCGCGACCTCGGTCAACACACAGCAGTTGCCTCTGAGCTTTCCCGCCAGATCGTCTGGTCTCGGCATCGTGGCAACAACGACCTCGATGGGGGCTATCTCTATGTCCCTGATCTTGACCGGCTTGAAGGACAATAGACCGAGCTTCTTGAGGAACTGGACATACTCGATGAAGGTCTCGTCGAGAGTTATCATGAAATCGCATCGCTTCACCTTCTTGCCGATGAACTTCGGGACGAGCTCGCTCTCCTCGTGGTCGGTCATATATACCTTCATCGGGCCTATCGGGTCAGGGAATGAATAGACCTCGCTGGTGCTCAACGCTGGAGCTCGCTTCCACTTCCCATTCTCGTAGTAGAGCGGGTCCCTGATGCATTCCTCGATCATTGCGTCTGGCGAAAAATACGTGGCGAACTCGTAGCCTTCGAGCTTGCTGTTGTCCGCGTCACGAACTCTAATGTAGTCCACTGACTCCATCCTGTCCGCTGCTCGCTTCGCGAACAAATCGGAGGCGCCTGGATCTATGCCCATCGAGCATAGGGCGAATATCCCAGCGTCCTTGTACTTCTTGTCGAATGTCTCCTGATCCTCGAACATCGGATGGCCGAACTCCTTGTCGCCCGTGGCCATGTCAACGTAGTTGGCGCCTCCCTTGAGACACCCTTCCATTATCTTCAGATTGAGCGCAGGGACCGTGCCGTTGACGAGTATGTCGACCTTGTCCGCAATCTTGGCGACCTTGTCCGGATCGGATCCGTCCGCCTTGGCTATCTCGACCTTGTCGCTCTTGGTCCTTCTCTTCACCGATTCAGGGCCCTTGAGGTTGACATCTGCCAAAATCAGACTAGAGACCACCTTGCTCTTTGCGAGGTCCTGAGCGATGCACTGTCCTACTCCGCCGCACCCGAATATTGCCACATCTATTTCCTTAGGCATGATTCCCCTACTGATGCTCTCATCATTTCTCTGACCCGGCTACACTGGGCGGAGGAGATACCGAGATGGGCGATAAATAGCTTTCAACCGACGCCAGGCATCTGGTTAATATACCCTCCCTCCGGACTG
>Ga0315295_10005693_pt1 | contig 10628 bp, 11 predicted proteins | sample YL17G14_0_MG_FD_204453 | JGI IMG/M metagenome (GOLD analysis project Ga0315295, IMG submission 204453) | Sediment microbial communities from Yellowstone Lake, YNP, Wyoming, USA - YL17G14_0 | ecosystem: Environmental > Aquatic > Freshwater > Lake > Sediment | place: USA: Wyoming | collected...
AAGATAGGCCATAAAATGCAGGTGGGGCCCGTCGGTGTTGCCGCTATTCCCGAGTTGTCCGAGTTCTTCCCCCGCCTCAACCCTATCGCCGAGCCTGACTTTAATCGAGTTGGTTTTAAAGTGGGCCATCATGACGTTGAATCCGTCACAGGCGACAATCACCATATTTCCTGCCGGGACTTTTGTGTTTTTGATTCCGATGGGCTGGTCGGCAACTCCGTCCCTGACGGATTTCACCTTGCCTATACAAGGGCTATATATGGAGGTGCCGTATGTGGGATCGGCATCCAAACTTGTTTGCCGGAATTTTACAAGAGAAGAAAGCGTCGGATACTTGATAATATCCAGAGCGTATTTTTCTATAGGGAGGGAATGTCTGCCCATAAATTTACCGCTGATGGTAACGAAAAACTTCCCGTTCTTTAAAGGAAACTCAAGCGCAACGGAATCCGGGGGAGCGGGTTTGCCCTCCTGATATTTTTTGAGAACGAGAAACGAAAAAGGAATTACCAGCAAAACTAATGTTAGGATGAGTGCTTTTCTCATTGGTTTCATTATATAATCAAGAAGAGGAATTGCCCGAATGTTTATTTCCAAAAAGCGAGCTTTGGTTTCCGCAATAATCAGTCTTCTTTTTGAAATTTATGCTTTCAGTTTCGTTCCCAGGAATATAAACATTATTGCCACACGAACTCTTCCCAGGCAGATTTTGGATTATGTAATCAATTTCGTTCTTTTCTTCGTTGTGGCTTACCTGATCTTGACGCCCCTGTCTTATCTTCTTAAAAAGAAGAAGTAATCTGCCGGTATTTGGCTTCGCTGTCTTTTATTGATTTCTCGCTGACAGTGTTTATCTTCGACATGTCGGTACGGAAATCGTCAAAATTAAAGCGGGTGTAAAAAATCTTCTCCGCGCCCGCGGCTATCGCGCCTTCGGTACTTGATTTGGTCATGGAATAATTTTCCTCTGCGGAGGAACCCCCAAAAGCTTCGGCTTCCGTTACCCAGATGGGTTTGGATAGGCGAAATTCCGACAGCAATTTTTTGTAGGGAGCAACATTAAAATCGTGCGTCTTTTGATCATTCGAGATGCAGTGGATATTGCCGATATCAAAAGCTTCGGCCACCCCGGGGATGGCCAATACCTGACGGAAGAAGTTCAAAAACCTTTCATCGGCTCCGGCGGCTGCCGCGATAAGAATTTTTGCCTGGGGGTCGACTGCACGGATAGCATCCGCGGTTTGAATCAACAGTTCGGCATAGCTTTCCGGGCCTTCTTTATAGAAAACCAATCTTGAATCCGGCTGTTGCCATCCCAAGTCCGGCTCGTTCATTACTTCCCAATATTTGACCGGAATCTTCAAGCCGGCCATGTCGTCTTTGCCATCTCCGTCGTAGCGCTCAACGACTTTCTTGACCCATTCTTTATAAGCCAGCCAGTCTGTGGGGTTGCATCTGTGTAGCGGGAGGTATTCTCCCCGGCCCTTGTTGTCGTTTCTGCTTAAAAATTCATCCTCCGCACTTACGGAACAATCGCCCGAGCTTGAGTGGTTTTTTTGGTCCCACTCCGCAAACGGCCAGAGGGTTGCCAATATGCCGTAATTCTGTTTTTGCTGGATTTTAACGATATTATCCGTATTGGTGAAGGAAAGAGCCGCAACTTTGTCTTTTTGCATATCGTCCCAGAGAAACGGTCCCGGGTGGGGCCTGACCCAGGCCGCCCCGGCATTGCCGACAAAGGGATTGTCGGGTTCCCCTCCGGAGAGAAAACCGAATTTATTTTTCAGAACCTTATCTGGAATTTGAGCGGAAGCGGAAGTAAATAATCCTTTGGATAAATAAACACCTATTCCGGCCAGTACGAGAAGCAAAAGGACAATAGGCAGAACATTACCTTTTTCGCCTCTGGTCTTAAAAGAGAAGTCCATGGCCTTTTTCATAATAACACTATTTCTCTGGCTTAAAGTATAATTTACCAAGCCATTATTGTTCAGATTTGGATACGAAATTGATTAAGAAACTATTCAAAATCCTGGTTGTTCTTGTTGTCTTTTTGGTTGCTGGTGACTTAATTCTTCAATTGGGCTACCGAATAGTCAAAGGAAAATTCACTTGGGAGGTCATTTACGGACACGAAATCTTCGTCATCGATTTCCTGGAGCCTACAGGCGATGAGCGCTTCGTTACGCCGATTAAGGATTACCACCGCTCCAGAAAGATGGGGCTTGAAACCGACAAGTATGGATTTAGAGTTGGAAACGGGCTACCTTCAACAACAGAGAAAAACATCGTTTTTCTGGGGGACTCGATCCCCTTTGGCTGGATGCTCCGGGGAGAAGAAACGGTTCCGAGTATGCTTGGGGCCTTTCTTAAAGATTCAGGAGAGGATAAGCCAATTATCAATGCCGCCGTGCCTTCATACTCGTTAAACCAGGCGGTTTATCGCTACGTCTATGATATTGCAGGCAAATTTCCGGTAGAGACGGTTATTCTTCAGGTGTATGACCCGGCCCAGAGTTTTTATACTTTGAAACACGAGTGGGACGTCACGCGTAACTGGTTTACGGGTGGCTCGCGGGGGGATATCGGGGTTATCAAACAATTCGTTCGTAAAGATAACCCACTAAGATATTCTTCTTGGTTTTACCTTTACTGGAGATTTAGCGGATTCTATTTCCAGTCCGTATACAATACCTCCAGCTATACGGAGGAGGATATCGCCCGCTACAAAGATTCCATTACCAGTTCGTTAAACGTGCTTCTGGAGAATTCTTCCGAGGCCAAAAACATTATTTTATTGCCGATAACCAGACCGCAAGAAGTGCTGCAGAAAATTTCAGACATCGAAAAAATACCAATAGATATCTTAAACGAAACTTTTTATGCCTTTACCCAGAATAATCCAAAGGTCCACTTTCTCGATACCGGACCCTTGTTTAAAGATTATGCCGATGAAGAGATTTTTCTTGATTCTTGCTGCCACTTAACAGCGCTCGGAGCCAAACTTCAGGCCAAGCTTATTAAGGATTATATTTTTCAATTGGAAGAAGGGAATGAACGTGAGTAGTACTTTTCAAGGAGCAAGGTTGTTAACGAATAAATCTACGAACTTTTACAGGAAACTTTTTGTTATTGCTTCGGTGTTATTAATTTTTGTTGCACTATTAATAAGATTTCTACTCATTAGAGTAGATATGGCTTGGATCAGTGATATTTCCCATAGCCAGCTAATTTCTCGTCTAATTTTACACAACAAAGGATCACCGCAGTTTGGACATTGGAACTCGGGCCTGGAATCAAACTACCCTCCATACTTTTACCATACAATTGCTTTCCTAAGAACAGTCTCGGATACATATTATTGGGTTCTAGGCGTTCAAGCATTATTGAGCCTGGCGGCAGGATTGGCGGTTTATAAGATAACAACACTTATTGGTTCCAGAAAATTTGGAATATTTGCCTTGTTGTTGTATTTAGTTTCTCCACCGATGGCGGAAGTATCTTCAAGTGTGTGGCAGCCTTGTTTCGCAGTCCCCATAGCCCTCTTGTCTTTTATTGCAGTTGCACAAGCGTGCCTTAATAAACGGATTTCTCTATTTAGGTTAACTCTTTCAATTGTTGTTTTGGCTTTTTCTACAACGATAGCCTACGGAGCAACATTGCAGGTTTTATTGGTAATTATTCTTTTTTTGCTTTTTTTACCCAAGATAAAATTGAAATTGTTCTACGCACCATTTACGCTTATTGCTTTTTGTATATTTAACGTCCAACCAATAATTACGAATGGAGTCGGTAATTATATTCTTATGCATATACGAGCCCTCGGTTATGGAAAACCGCAAATAAACCCCCTCAACACATATAACAATTTTAATTTGGTTTTGCACTCCACCTTTAATGAATTTGTCCCCGTTGCGACATTTATCTTCCTGGTTATGGCCCTTCTGGTTTATTTGTGGCAAGAAAAAAGCAGAAGAAAAAAAGTATTTATTACAGTTTTGTCTATTTATTATTTTGCATCGTTGTATTTATCGGCAAGGGTAGGGCAGATACATTACGGGTTAGTGCAATATCCAATACTCTATATTCTTTTAGGAGCTTCCTTGAGCAAATTCTTCAGAAAGGGATCTGTTGTCCTAGGCACAGCCGGAGTATTTCTAATTATTTATTTTACCGTCGCATTTTTCCCAAAGAACTTAAACAAATTATTCAAATCTGAGGTCGGTTCCCGGAATTACATACTATTTAACGATCTCACAAAGTCAATTCTTTATAATGTCGGCAACAGGAGCAAAACGCTTTTTCTTGTTGTAGAAAATGGAAAAGACGGAAAGGGTTATTCGGACTCTACGAATTTTTGGTATTTTCATTCATATGAGAATCTTGACGCTTATGTCCTGGAGCCATCTGATACATTTTGTCCCGTAAACATTGGCGGTATTTGCTATAAAGACATTCCAGGCAACATTGTTCTGGTGTGTCCTCGCATTGACTCCAAAATAAGCAAAATGTTCCGCAACAGACACATCGAATATGAAGATTGCCTCGGAGAGTACAGCAAAATAGCAGGCACAGTTGGGAAGCGAGTAGACAAGAAGAGTCAAATCGGGGAAATAAACTTTATAGCTGTCGACGAATTTAAATATAAGAAAATGAAGTTCCCCATTATCCAGGGCCTTTAATGCAAGAGACCTTTAGTGAGCCCTTTTTGCCTTAACGCAAAAAACGCCAGAATGATGAGGGATAAGGTCGAAACCGCCAGTCCCAGTTTGAAACTTGTCGGTTTATAAATCATTTCGATATTACTCTCTCCGGAACCGACCTCTACTGCTCTGAAAATTCCGAAAGCGCGAAAGAGCTGCTTCTTTTCACCATTCACCAAAACCTGCCAGCCTGGGTAGAAAGTGTCTGTTAGGAGCAGATAGGCTCCGTTTTCCGTCTTTGTTTCGACCGTCACTTTATTGGCAGAGTAGCTGGTAATTTGGGTCGTATCGTTTTTCCCTACCGGACACTCTCTTGGGCTATCCTTATCGATGATAAGTTTCTCCCTGAAATTAAATCCGGCTACCAGTTTTTCTACAGCCTTAGCCGCGTCGGTTTCCGTTTCGGCGGTGTAATAGAGAAGGACGCGGGGAAGGGCAGTCCTATTTTCCAAAAGAACGGTTGTCCCGTCATCGAAAACAGGATTATACCGCTTAAGATCAATGTTGGCTTCGTTTATTTTGCCCCACGGTCTTATCCTTCCCGAATCCATTTTTAGTGCCAGCAGATATTTAACTCCTAATAAATCGAGAAAGGGAGAGTTAAGGTTGAAGAGATTAAGATAGCGGGTGAAATATCCTTCGGCCAGAGAGCCGTTTATTTCCTGGTCCTTGTTGTATCCGATATTCACTCCGCGGAAAAAGACAGCGTAGTCTTTGATAAGGAGAGGATCATAGCCGGTAGGGGAATACAATCTTGGGTATAGCCAGCTGTTGGCCGGCAGCAGCGGGCCCGTTTCGGCGACCACTCGGTTTAGTCCGCCCTTTTCTTTTACGAATTCCAAAACCGACAGCTTGCGGGTCGTGTATTCCGGGCTGGAAAACGGAGTAAATTTTATTCCGAAACGACCCAAATCAATGGCAATCAAGGCCAATAGTAGCCAGGTTGCCCAGACTCGATTTTTGATAAACAGAACGATAAAAAGAGCAGCTTCGATAAACACCAAAGGTAAAATAAGGTTTCTAATTACAACTGGAATAAAGGCAAAATTAAGAGGAATAACGGCTGACCAGACCAAAGCCCCGACTGTTAGCAAGACAAGCAGACTGGCCGAAAGAAACAGAGCAATCTTCTTACTGTCCAACTCCTCGAAAGCCTTTACGGCAAGAAATGCTCCGGAAAAAGCCGTAACAATTAGCCAGCGTGAGGCGTATCCGGTTGAGAGAAGAGGCAGCCCAAACTGATAAATAAGACGGCTGAGGGGGTTATCGAAAGCCAATACCAGGGAAACAACAAATAGAACCGAAAACAGACGGGTCCGCCAATCTTTTTTTCTGGAAAAAAGAGCCGCTAGGGCCAGCACGAAAGCCACGACGGAGAAATAACCGGTTGCTTCCTGATATTGGATAGCCCCCCAGAAGTTTCCGGTTACCGGGTTGCCGAAAAAGTCTGGGGCAAGAAAAGTGATTAGGTTTTTAAGAGGCAGGAGCCCGTAGTGATATTCGAGGATGTTATGGTCTAGATTCCTGATGGATAATCCGAGCAGTTCGGCGGTTGGGACAAGCTGGACAGCTGCCGTGGCCATTCCAATTAAAATAAAAACCAAACCCAACAAAAGAGGCAGTTTTTTATCGGAGCCCTTGTCGGAGATTGTCCTGAAAATGAAGTAGAGAGAGGCTATCAAAAGGACATAAAAAGCCGGCTGGAAAAATCCGCCAGTTAGAACCGGGAAGAGGCATAAGCCGGAGAGAGCCAAGAAACGGATTTGCCTCTTTTGGAAATATTTTTCGAATAGATAAAGAATCAGGGGCAACCAGGCCAGTATTTGACCGATGGTGGCATATTCCAGATAGGTCATCACAAAACCCGAATAGGCAGAAACCAAGGCTCCCAGGACAGAGGCGATTTTGGACAGCTTTATCTGCCTGAGGAAAAGATACATAAACGAACTTGCCAGAAGGGGTTGGAGAAAAACCATTAAGCCGTATCCCCGGATATTGCCGAAGACAAGCATCAGGATGTTTAAGGGGTAAAAAGGCGCCGACTGCCAGTTGGCCAAGAGCGGATATCCGGAAAAAGAAAAAGGATCCCAAAGAGGCAGATGGCCTGCTCTTAGCAAATCCATGGCCAACTCCCGCCAGGGGTAGAGTTGGGAGAAAACGTCGGTCAAGGAGATGTTTTTATAAGGGATACCGGCCACAAACCCCCAGTTTTGACCCGCCCAGGGGTAATAGGCACCGGCCAAAGCATCGGTCGGTAGGGGCACCTTGCCCAAAAGCATCGGGGCAAAGTAAATTAAGTTGATAACAAGCAGTAGAAATATCACTATTTAAGCTATAGTATAACCATGACCATGAAAAAAGAACCAGTCTTCTGGTCTATTATAATCCCTGCCTATAACGAGACCAAGCGCATCGGGAATCTAGAAAAAATCGTCAAGTATCTGCGTGGGGTCAGGGAGCCCTGGGAGCTTATCGTTGTCAACGACGGCAGTAAAGACGATACCCTGGTAAAGCTTGAATCGTACCAAAAGAAGTATGGTTTAAGGGTTGTAAGTTACAAACAGAATCGCGGCAAAGGTTATGCGGTCAAAGCCGGCATGTTGGTGGCCTCCGGTGCCTATAGACTTTTTTGCGACATCGACCTTTCGACTCCGATTGCCGAGATCGAGAAATTCCGGCCTTTGCTGGGGAGTGCAGATGTACTTATCGGCACCCGAAAATTAAAGGGGGCAAGAGTTGTGGTTCATCAGTCCTTCATCAGAGAGTATCTCGGCAAGGGTTTTACTTTACTTTCGCAGATTGTGTTAAACACATGGGTTTCCGATTTTACCTGCGGATTTAAATGTTTTTCGGCTCAGGCCGGGGAGAAAATTTTCAAAAAAACCCGGATTTTCCGTTGGGTATTTGATTCCGAAGCTCTCTTTTTGGCCAGAAAGTACGGTTTTACGATTAAAGAGGTGCCGGTGACCTGGAAAAATGACCCCCAAACCAGAGTCCGCTTTCCCCGGGATTTGATAAATTCCTTCATGGAGCTGATGGCGATCCGCTACTTCGATTGGGTGAAGGGTGTCTACGGCGGTTAACTAAACCATTTCCAGACAATAACTAGGCCAGCAATACCTCCGATGGCGCTGAAGATGAGCGACGAAAAGGACAGGAAACCTGCTCCCCAGAGAGCCGGAATATAGGCTCCGACGATGGAACCGATAAAAGCTGCAAGGTAATAAACCGTTTTCGAAGGCATAAATTATTCTACACCCTCTCCGGAAGCAGCTTTCTTTTTTGGGTACAAATTTTGACAAATTCAAATTATAGGGTAAAATACGCCTATCCCTAGGTTCGACCTAGGATACCCCTGCCTAGTTCCTTAATATCCGAAGAGCACTTATTCCCCTCAAGGAGGAAAAACGTGGACATCAACGATCTGCCTGTTTGGCTCGTGAAGGTTCTGGATGCTATCGTGGCCCTCTTGGCCAGGATTCTCATCTGGTTCGATTTTGAGCCGAGTGAGACCAACATGTTCATCCTCATCGTCGTGATCCTGTTGATCCTTCTTGGTATCCTCGTTCTTTTCTCGGGTGGGGGGGCGCCGTCGTCCAAGAAGGGGCGAAAGGGTGTGGCTCCTGTGTCTTTTCAGGCCAACCCGACAAACGGCATGGTGGTGGTCATGGCCGACTACCCGTTTGTCTTCCGCCTGGACAAGGACGGTGAGCCCCTCGGCTGGTGGGTCAAGCACGAAACCGGCCCCGAGGCGCTCCTACGCCTGGGCGATAGATGCTGGGACGTGAGAATCCTTAAGAAACTCACCGAGAAGCAAATCGCCGAAATCGAGGCGGGGCTTAACAAGGACCTCCAGACTGGAGTGGTAACCTCCGGCAAGTTCTCGTTCCAGGGTTTGGAACGGGAGGTCCGCGAGGCGGTCACCCTGAAAGTTGTGGTGGCCACTGGCAATCCGAGCTATTTTCCGGGTGGGGAAGGAGCAACCGACTATCTCTTTGCCGCCAGCAATGAAGAAGGGGTGTCCCGAGAAGAGGAAAGTCTTCTCCTTCTGGAGAATCCCTACATTCCCCACAAGCCCAGCAAGCTTCGAACCTGGACCGCATCGGATTTGGTCCCCATCTCCGTGGAGGAGTTTGAAGCCTTGACCAAGGAAGCTTTTGCCAAGGTTGAGGCCAAGAAGTCGCGTCACTAGCAGGGTGCTCTTCGGAATCTGGTGCTGCCAGAGGAAATTGAACTTCGGTTCATCTCTGGCAGCACCTTGTACTTTCTTCTAGAGTATTCTCTCGCAGACCCTACAAATTTTGCATGGCCCCACGGATGTTTCTTTGCCGCAGATTCTACAGGTGCCTTCGTTGTATTCCCAGCCAACCTGGGATGAATTTTCGGTAAATATTTTTAGAGCCGAACCACAACTGGAAAGGTAGTCTCCGCTTGGAGGAAGATAGCCGCTGGCGATTTCGGCCATCATCCTCTCTTTGATAATAAAGTCCTGACCGGAGATAATCAGTTGGGCCTGACTCGGCGAGTGCTTTGCGATAAGTCCAATGACCCCTTCGCTTGCCCCTTTATCCAAAAAGACGGGATTTGTTCTTAATTCCCAACCCGAGTTTACTCTCGAAAGACCAAGACTTCTGGCAAAGGCCAGACATGTTTCCTCGTCCCAATCGAAACAAACGGCTCGATTGACAAGTGCTTTTTCCAGACTGGTGGTAGAGACGATTTCCGAAATAATTGCCTTGGCGCAGCCGTAGCGGTTCGGGAAAGAAGGGTTAATCCAAACTACCAGACCTGCCTCATTCTGGACAAACCAGTCTTGGATTTGCAGGAAGGCTTGATATTCGGCCTCTTCCAGGGAGTCTCTGCGGGTTATAGATTTCTCTGCCGGCAACCCGGTCACGGGAGAGAACAATTTTCCGTCTTTGAGAAGAAAATGGTATGCGTCGGGGATTCTTTGGGTTTCCAAGACAAAAGAAGCTTGATATTCGACTTGTTGGGGATAAACGGTTTCTATGCTCATTTTTCTGCTCGGAAAGACCTGGATTGCTAGTTTTCTGGCTATACAGTTGCGGCACAGCGCAGGAGTTTCACCTGCTTCCTTTAACACAACCCGATAAGCCAAATTAGGTTTTATTTGACTCCCAGTCAAGTGTTAAAATGGGGTGTGGGTAAAATCGGCATCTCCGAACAAGCGTCTCTATTAAGGGATGCCGTCTTTGCGACCGATGACGGAATAATTACCACCTTTGCGGTGGTGGCCGGCTCACACGGGGCGGGATTTTCTTCGACGGTGGCACTCATTTTGGGCCTGACCAATCTTTTTGCCGACGGATTTTCGATGGCCTCCGGTATCTTTATCGGGGTCAAAAGCGAAAAAGAGTTTGAAAAAGCCAGGGGGATAGGCCATTGGAGAGCGGATTCACCGACAAGGCATGCTTTGATCGCCTTCGGCTCTTTTGCCGGTGGCGGAATTCTTCCCCTGATTCCCTATTTTTTCATTGAGCACCCCAGTTTTTTTCTTTCCTTGGGCATTGTTGCCGTCTCAATGTTTGCCATTGGCGTGGTTAAAAGTATCTATACCCAAAAGCATTGGCTTAAAAGCGGGCTGGAGGTACTTTTTATCGGAATGATTGCGGCCCTAATTGCCTATCTGGTGGGATTTGTGATCGACCGTTATCTTGTCTAAAGGGGGTGAAGGAAATGAAAAAGAACATCAGGATGTTCTCAAAAATATTAATGTTCGGCTCTTTCGCATCTATTATATTGGCCGGATTCGGCTATCTCTATCAGGACATCTGGCTGGCCTCTACGCAGTGGCTCTTGGTGGCTGCCGTCTTGGCTCTTTTCGGTGTTTACGCCAAACTGGAATCCTAATGCGGAAATATTGCGGTAAATACGCGGTAATAAAAAGTAGAAGCAATACCGGAC
>Ga0315295_10005694_pt1 | contig 10627 bp, 6 predicted proteins | sample YL17G14_0_MG_FD_204453 | JGI IMG/M metagenome (GOLD analysis project Ga0315295, IMG submission 204453) | Sediment microbial communities from Yellowstone Lake, YNP, Wyoming, USA - YL17G14_0 | ecosystem: Environmental > Aquatic > Freshwater > Lake > Sediment | place: USA: Wyoming | collected...
CCGGCCCGATCGTCGTGCCGGCGAAGTAGTGGGCCAGGATCTCCGCGGCGCCCTGCCCTGCGAGGGCGCGCCCGCGGGCGCCGTACTGGGAGAGTCCCACGCCGTGGCCCCAGCCGCGGCCGAAGAGCGTCACGCTCTCGCCGAGCGTGGTGAGCCCACCGGTCGACGCGGGCGGCGTCGCCGCGCCCGGGGCGGGCGCCAGGACGCCCGTGGCTGCGTAGAGGGCCGCGACGCCGAACAGGGAACCCACGGCCGTCCCGTTGACGTGGCTGATCCTGTACCAGGTCGCGCCCGACTTCGGCCCCGCGCAGTCGGTGCTCCAGGCGGAGCCGCCCACCGTGGCGTCCACGGTGACCGTCGCCCCGACCGAGAGCCGCGTTGCGACCGAAGCGCTCGTGGAGGCGTCGGTCCGAAGGTTCACGCCGTCGCAGGCGGGGGCCATGGCGCCGGGGGCCGGCGTCGGTGCGGGCAGGGACGGAGCGGGGTCGGGGTCGGGGCCGGGCGTCGGCGTCGGCGGCGCCGTGGGGGCCGGGGCCGGGGCCAGGGCCGGCCCGCCGTCGGCGAAGAGACAGGCGAAGTACGTCCTGGTCGTGCCGGGCGTCGTGGCCGAGCCGCAGCCGAAGCGCTGGTAGGCGGCCAGCTCGGAGGTCCGGTGCGGCGTGGAGCTCATGAAGCTTCGCTGGGCCATGGCCACGGTCTGCGGCGCGCTGGTCGTCCCGCCGGCACAGCTCTCGCCGGCCACGTCGCAGCCCAGCTCGTAGGCCAGCGGGCCGACCCCCAGCATGTTCCAGTGGAGGATCTCGCTGCGGGCCTGCGTGTAGCCGAAGACCGAGCGGGCGATGTCGAGCGAGGGGTAGGGCGTCGTCGTGCCGGCCTTGAGGCAGCCGAGAACGTAGTGGCCGAAATAGGAGCGGGCGGCCATGTCCGCGGCCCGCCCGCGGAGCATCAGCCCGGAATCCGTCGGGCAGGTGAAGGGGGCGTCGCGGGCGATTGCCACGAGCCCCGGGTCCACCAGCAGCGCGGGCCGGCCGAGGGCGGCGCGATCGAGGTTGACCAGCCGCATGAGCTCGGCGCCGAGGGCGTCGGTCGCCGCCGGCGCGGGCTCCGCGGGTGCGGGTGGAACGGGCGCCGGCGAAGCGGCCGGCGCGCGCTTCAGGACCCCGCTGGCGGCAAAGACGGACGTGACCCCGTAGAGGGAGCGCACCGTCCGGCCGTTGACGTGGCTGATCCGGTACCAGGTTGTGCCCGACTTCGCGCCGGAGCAGGTGGCGCGCCAGCTCGAGCCCGTGACCGTGGCGGCCACCGTGACCTTCGCGCTCGTCGACAGCCTGGCCTTCGTCGCCGAGTTCGTCGAGGCGCCGGTGCGAAGGTTGACCCCGCTGCACGCCGCGACCATCGCCCTCGAGGCCCCCCCGACCGTGGTCGGCGCGGCGGCGAACGCCGTGAGCAGCAGTGCGGCGAGGGCGACGGCCGTCCAGCCGCCGCGCACCCCCCGGCGTGCGACGCGCGGGGGGGCGGTGAACACGGTGACGTGCATGACCGCCACAGCGTGGCGGATCGGGAGGCGTCTGTCCACGACCCAAGGGGGCCAGTGGCAACCCCACCCACTGGGACTACTCGGAACGGCACCGCGCGGGACACGGATCGCGGGCAGCTGGGCTGCGCCGCGGACCCCATGCGCGATGGGCAGCTCCTCGCCGCGCGGCGCGTGTGTGCCCGCTACCATCCGCCCGGTGGGCAAGCTGACGAGCCGGGTCTCCGTTCCCCTCGCGCTCCTGGCCATGGCCTGCGCGGCCGGGTTCCTGGTCCTCGCCGCGCTCGTGAGCCGCCAGGCGTCGGTCGGCTTCGACGAGCCGGTCATCGCGTTCGTCACCGGCCTCGCCATCTCGCCCGCGGCCTGGCGGGCCGTGACCGAGCTGGGCGGCTTCGTCCTGGTCCCCATCGGCATCGGTTTCGTGCTGTGGCTGCTCTGGCGGCGCCGGGTCACGGATGCCGTCGTCGTCGCCATCGCCCTTCTCGCGGGGACCCTGTTCACCGATGTCGTCAAGGACCTGGTCGCCCGGCCTCGACCCCCGGACCCGCACCTCGCGCCCGCGACCGGCTACAGCTTCCCCTCGGGTCACGCGCTGAACAGCACCGTGACGTACGGCATCCTCGCGCTGTATGCGTGGCGCAGCCGCCTGGCTCTCACCGCGCGACGGGTCGCGGTCGCCGGCCTCGTCACGATCCCCGTCCTGGTGGGGTTGTCACGAATCGCCCTCGGCGTCCACTACCCGAGCGACGTCCTGGGCGGCTGGCTCGCCGGGATGGCGGTCGTCTTCATGGTCGCCGCGATCACCCGGCCGACGACGCCGGCCACACGAGAGGCTGCCGGCCCCGGCCCGTGACCAAGGGCTTTCGGTTCGATTCCCAACAGCCGATGAGGGCGAGGCCGATTCCTATGGGACGAGTGGGCGGGACGGTTCGGCGCTCGGGGCGACCGGCGCCGGAGGCTCCATGACGCTCACCCGGACGAGACTCGGCGGCACGCCGCCAGCGGCGAGGGAGCGGCCGTCGGGCAGCCGCACGTCCAGCACGAGGAGGTACGACCCGACCTGACTGGGGACGTCGGCCGCCAGTTCGAGCACGGCCTCTTCTCCAGGCGACACGTAGGCGGGGACCGAAGCCTCCGCCGGGACGACGATCGCACCGTCGAGCCCGGTTCCCTCCAGGGCAACCCACCGGGCGACGAGCAGGGGCGGGTTCGCATCGCGGAACGGCTCAACCTGCGCCAGGTCCTCGGTCGGTCGGACGCCCCATGGCTCGGACCCGCTGTTGGCGAGGCGCACCCGAAGGACGAGCGACTCGCCCGGGGCCACGACGACCTGGTCCGGTGTCCCGTAGCTTGCCCAGAGGCGTCCGGTGACCTGGACGATCAGTGATGGGACGAGATCCTGGCTCGCCGCGTCGTAGGCGACCCCGTCCGCGTCGTGAAGGGTGGTGACCAGCCGGTACAGCCCCGTCCTCACCGGTGGCGTCACGGTCACGGTGCGCCGACGCCCCGTGCCCCCGGTTGGGCTCGTCGTGACGAGGGTGCCGGGGACTTCCGCACTCACGAGGTCGATCCTGGGTGTCTCCGGCACGGCCGAAGGGGCCGGCACGGCCGAAGGGGCGGGCTCGGCCGAAGGGGCCGGCTCGGCCGAAGGGGCCGGCTCGGCCGAAGGGGCCGGCTCGGCCGACGGCGACGGCGCGGCCGACGGCGACGGCGACACCTTGGGAGCATCTGCGCTGCCACCACCGTCGGGGACGAGGAGATCCCAGCGGGTCCCGATCGTCAGCCCCTCGGGCACGACCGCGGCCGTCGTCGCATCGAAGGCCACCGTGAGCGGCACGGGAACGTCGGCGACCACCGGCCCGGCGAGCCGGACATCCACCCGGGTCGCCCCAAGCGCGACGAGCGAGACGCCCGACGAGGGCTCTGTCGGCGGCCCGCCAGCTGCGCCGACGTCGGGTGGGCTGCCGGCCAGGACGTCGGCGACCCTCAGGCCCGGCGCGACGACCAGCGAGCGGTAGAAGTCGGTCGCCTGCCCGTCGGGATCGAGCATGACCCGCGTGCCGGTCGTGCGCACGCTGTCGTACGCGAGGACGTGGTCGTGGAACGAAGGGTGGCCACGCCAGATGCCCTCCACGGTCCCCCGACCGCCGAAGAGCGCGTCGACGTAGTACGCCGGGCCGCCGTGGGCCTCGGCCACGACGGCGGAGGCTCCCGCTGCGAGCCACCCGGCGGCGAAATTGTCGACCCTCTGGACGGCCACGTCGAGCGGTGGCTGGGCCATTCCCGGCTCGGCGGCGCCGCTCGCATAGCACAGGTGGTGGAGGAGCACCACGGCCCCGGGCGCGAGATGGACGGACGTGGCGAGGTACTGCTCGCCGAAGTACTGGTGCGCGTCGTCGCCGGCCCCTGCCACCGGGTTGAGCCCGAAGCCATCCTGCGAGCGGGGGTTGAGGGACGTGCTGTACTGGCTGGGCCAGCCGTTCCCGTGGCCCAGGTAGACCACGATGGAGGCGCCGTCGAGCGCCCGACGCACCTTCGGCCACGTCGCGTCGGGGGAGTAGACGGTCACGACCTGGTCCGTATGGCGGCGCGCGACCGCGACGGCCCGGTCGGCCAGCCCCCGGTAGTAGTCGGTCATGCTGCCGACCGGTCCGACGATGATGGCAACCTTCAGCTGGTCCGGCTGGGCTGCACGCACCCCGGCGGGACCGAAGGGTCCGGTCACGGGCACGAGGACCGCCGCCGCGAGGAGAACGGCCCCGAGGCGAAGGAGTCCGGCCGCGGCAACGCGGCGCGCAGCGCGCGAACTGGCCATTGGGGGATTATGCGACGCGGGAGGCCCGCCGATCAGCCCGCATCTGGTGCGGGACCGACCCCCTGTCTGGGGGGTCCCGCAGCGGCCTACGACGCGCCCGTCTTCTCCGGACCTTGCCCGTCGTCCCCGGGTCGTCGCTCCACGCGGCGCCGCACGAGGACCAGGGCCACCACGATGAGGACGATCAGGGCCACGACGACAACCATCGCCGCGCGGCGGAAGAGGCTTTCGTCGAGCCGGGCCCGGGCGATCGCCTCGGCGCTCTCCGCCTTGGTCTTCGCCTCGGCGGCCGACTGGGAGATGAGAGTCAGCTTCGTGGTGTGGACGGCCGCCTGCGACTGGATGAGGTTCGTCTTCGCCTCCGACAGGGCGACGTCGGCATCCTCCACGATCATGCCCACGCCGGCCGCCTCGTGGATGCGCGCCTCGGCGCTGTCGAAGGTCCCTTGCGCGCCGGACAGCGAACCCGCGATCGCCTCGACCTGGGCGTAGATGTCCGAATCCGGGTGATGGCAGGTATCGCACCGGCGATCCGCCTCGGCCTTGAACCGGTCGAGCTCGATCCGCAGCGACCTGTCCGCGAGGTCGTGGCAGGTGATGCACTGGTAGTCGGGCTGCACCTCGTGGAAGAACAGCTTCTGCGACGGCTGCGCGACGTCGTGAGTGCCGTGACAGGTCCAGCACTTGGGGGCCGCCGTGCTCAGCTCGGCGTGTCGACTCTCCATGAAGAGCGCCTGGGTCGCCGTGTGGCACTTCCCGCAGACCTCCACGACCTCGGTGGCGCTCGGCGGCTTGGCGTCGTGGGAGCCATGGCACGAGGCGCAGCTGGGCGCCCGCGGGTCGGCATTCTCGAGGAGGGCCACGCCGTGGACGCTTTTCGAGTAGATCTCGTACTGGTCGGTGGGGATCCCGTACGGGTCCATCTTCGCGGCGTCGGCGTGGCAGCTCGCGCAGAGCTTCGGGACGTTGGGCGGGTAGACGGCGGCGGTCGGGTCGGATGCCTTCTTGATGTCGTGCGAACCGTGGCAATCGATGCAGATCGCGACCTGAGTGTCGGCCACGGCCGCCAGCCGCTGCCCGTGCACGCTCGTCCAGTATTGGGAGTACTGGTCTGTCGGCAGGTTGTACTTGCGCATCCGTTGGGCGTCGGCGTGGCAGCTCCCGCAGATGCCCACCGTCTGCTCGCGCGACGGCTTCCCGATGAAGCCCTTGGTCCGGTCCATCGCGATCCCCATGCGGTCCGAGTTCGGATCGCCGCCGTGGCAGTCGGCACAGGTCACGCCGCCCGTGCCGTGGATGCTCTCCTGCCACGCCGTCGCGATCGTCTCCTGGCGGTGGTTCAGGGCGCGGTGACACTCGAAGCACTGGTTCGTCCCCCCCGCGGGCGGGTGCGGGAGGGGGGTCGGGGGCGGAGGTCCCGGGATCAACGATGGCGAGGGTGACGGGGAGGCGAAGGTCACCTGTGCCAGGGTGGGATCTTCCGCGCGGGCGCCGCTCACCAGGACCAGCAGGAGCACGCCGGCCGGGATGGCGGCCGCACCGAGCAGCCGAACGCGGCGCACCTCCCCGCGTCCGGGCGCCATCAGGGCAGGAACCCGCGCGCCGTCAGCGCCACGGCGGCCGCGAGGACCACCGTTGCCACGCCGGCCGCGATCTTCCGCCGTCGGACCAGCACCTCCGGGTTCCGGTCCAGGAACGGCAGGACGGTCAGGAGGCCGAGCCCCACGATCGGTACCAGGATCCCGACGATCCGCGGGACGAGCTTGAGGAACTCGTAGACGGCCAGGAAGTACCACTCCGGCTTGGTGCCCACCGGCGTCTCCAAGGCGTTCGCCTTGTCGTCGAGGCCCGCCGGGAAGAGCGAGGCCAGGACGACGAGGAGCGCCAGCAGGATGTACCACACGATCAGCTCGTCGAGGATGTAGTTCGGGAAGAAGGGGGTGGTCCGTCCCTCGGGCTCGCGTCCGCGGGGGTCCGGTCGCTTCGGGTTGGCGAGGCCGAGCTGGTGCACCAGGGTCAGGTGCACCGCCAGCAGGACGGCGAGGGCCAGGGGCAGGACGAGGACGTGCAGGCCGAAGAAGCGGCTCAGGGTTGCCTCCGTCACGTCGATTCCGCCGCGAAGGAGCACGAGCATCTGGTCCCCGACCAGGGGCACGAATCCGGCGATCTCGGTCCCGACAACCGTTGCCCAGTAGGCGCGCTGGTCCCAGGGGAGGAGATACCCGGTGAAGCCGAAGACCATGGTGACCCCGAAAAGCCCGATCCCGAACACCCACGTCAGCTCGCGCGGGTACTTGTAGGCCGCCTGGAAGAAGACCCGCAGGAGGTGCAGGACCACGAACAGGATCATCAGGTTCGCGGCCCAGTGGTGGATGCTGCGGATGAGCCACCCGAAGCTGACGTCGCTCATGACGTAGAGGACGCTGTCGTAGGCGGCCGCCGGTGTCGGCTTGTAGTAGAGCGCCAGCAGCGTGCCGGTCGCCACCTGGATGCCGAAGAGAAAGAGCGCGCTCCCGCCGAAGTAGAGGGTCCGCGCCTCCGCCGGGATCCGGACGTGGAGCAGGGCGGCCGCGAGCGCCCGGCCGCGCGTGCGCTGTTCGAACCAGCCGCCCGCGCCCGCCTGGGCCGGGGCGCGCTCGGCGTCGGCCGTCACGTCAGGCACTCACGAGGTAGATCTGGTCGTCTTCGACGCTGACGGTCACGGGCGGCAGCGCCGTCGGCGGCGGTCCCGAGACGACTGTCCCATTCGCGGGGCTGAACCGCCCGTCGTGGCAGGGGCAGGCGATCGTGCCGCTCAGGTCGTCGAACGCGACGATGCAGCCGAGGTGGGTGCAGATCGCCGAATAGGCCACCACCCCTTGCGCCGTGTTGATGACGATGGCCGGCTTGCCGCCCATCGCGACCACCTTGCCCCTGCCGAGCGGGATGTCGGCGAGGGTCCCGGCGAGGACCTTGCCCCCGCTCCCGGCCGCGCTCGATTTCGGGGGCACCAGGAAGGCGCCGACCGGCGCCGCGACCATGGCCAGCGTGGAAAGGATCGAGAAGCCCAGCAGCCAGCGCAGGAAGCGACGCCGGGGGATCGGCGGCACCGCGGGGACTGCCGGCCCCGCGTCAGGCTGCGTGTCCGGGCCCATCTGCCTCTCCTGCGCTCCGTCCATGCGGGGCGTGGCTGGTGATCCGCAGAGCGTCGACGGCCGAACGTCACGAATCAATCCATCGGACGGCTCTCCCGGGGTCTATCCAACGGCACAGCCCGGGGATGCGCAGGGGCGATGAGCGCGCGCGAGTCCCGGGCGGCCGCGCTCCCGCTCGCCCGAGGCCGCGATCGTCTCCCCGTCGCCGCTCCCGCCAGTTCGGCAGATGTCGCCGAGCCGACCATTCGGCCGGTCAACGCGCCGCCGGCGTCGGAACCCGCGGCCTGGCGGCGACCGCTGCCGGGATTCGCGACCTCATTCGCGCTCAGCGGGTCCGCGAGCCCACCACAGCGGCGGCCCAATGGTTGCCTGGACGACTTCTGCCGGTTTGGAGAGACGCGCTGGCGGCCGCTGGGGGGCGGACGCGCTGGCGGCCGCGGGGAGCGACCGCGGGGAGCGACCGCGGGGGGGCGGACGCGCTGGCGGCCGGGCGGACGCACAGCGAGGTGCCCGACGGCTGCGCCCGCCGGTCCACGTCCTCGGCGCCGGCTTGCAGGAGTAGGGTTCGTCTCGTGGATCGCCGCTGGCTCGTGCTCTCGGCCGTTTCGATCGGCACGTTCATGGCCACCCTCGACGGCTCCATCGTCAACATCGCCCTGCCCAGCATCGGGCGCGCGTTCGGCGTCGACCTGGCGACCGTCGAGTGGGTCGTCGTGGCCTACCTCCTGGTCATCGGCAGCCTGCTCCTCCCGTTCGGTCGCCTGGGCGAGGTGGTCTCGTTCCGGAACGTCTACCTCGCCGGCTTCGTGGTCTTCACCACGGCCAGCGTCCTGTGCGGCGCGGCCCCCGGGATCGGCGCCTTGATCGGGTTCCGGGCTCTGCAGGGAGTCGGGGCGGCGATGCTCATGGCGATGGGTCCCGCCATCGTGGCCCGCACCTTCGGTCCCGGCGAGCGCGGGCGCGCGCTCGGCCTCAACGCCATCAGCGTCTCGATCGGGCTGACCCTCGGGCCCGCGCTGGGCGGCCTCCTGACCGAGCTCGCGACGTGGCGGGCGATCTTCCTGGTCAACGTGCCGATCGGGCTCGTCGCCATCGCCTGGGCCGCCCGGGTCCTGCCGGCGGACCGACCCGGCCGGCGCGAATCGTTCGACGTCCCGGGGGCGGCCCTCGCCTCCGCCGGCCTCCTCGCCCTCCTGCTGGCCCTGAACCAGGGCGGCGCCGGGGGCTGGACGAGCTCCGCCACGATCGGGCTGCTCCTCCTCGCCGCAGGGCTCGGGATCGCCTTCCTCGTGGTCGAGCGACGCACGGCCGCGCCCATGATGGATCTGCGCCTCTTCGGCGTCCGCGCCTTCTCGGCCGGGCTGGCGAGCGTCCTCGTCGCCTTCGCGGGGCTCTTCACCGCGACGTTCCTGCTCCCGTTCCTCCTCCAGGAGGGATCGGGCTTCAGCCCCCTCGAGGCGGGGCTCCTCATCACGCCGATCCCCATCACCGCCGCGCTCGTCGCGCCCTTCAGCGGCACCCTGTCCGATCGGATCGGACCGCGGCTGCCGGCAAGCCTCGGGATCGCGCTCCTGTCCGCGGGCCTGCTCAGCCTCACGACCCTGCCGCCAACATTCGCGCCGGTTGAGCTCGCGTGGCGCCTCGCGCTCATCGGCGCCGGACAGGGGCTGTTCATGTCGCCCAACAGCAGCGCGGTGCTCGGCGCGGTCCCCCGGCCACGGCTCGGCACCGCGTCCGGGATGGCGGCGGAGACGCGTGTCGTGGGCCAGGCGCTTGGGATCGTGGTCAGCGCGGCCGTCGTGGCCGCCCGGCTGCCCGTCCACCTCGCCGAGCTCGGCGCCGTCGGCGATGAGCAGGCGCTCAGCGAGGCCTTCGTGGCGGCCACCCACGATGCGTTCGTGGTGGCCGCGTTGATCTGCAGCGTCGGCATCGCGACCAGCCTCGTCCGCGGCGGGGGCCGCGAGCAGGCGGTCCGAGAGCCGGTCCTGGATCCGGGGTGACGCCGTTGGCGGCGAGCGCACGCGCGCCCACCGCCAACCGGCCGCGTGTCTCAGCCCTTCGAGGCTCCGCTCCCGGCGGCCGCAGCGGCCAGCTCGAGCATCCGCTGCGTCGAGTAGGCCGGGCCTTCCTCGCGCGTGAGCTGGGCCAGGACGTCGAGCGGCAGCTGGTTGAGGATGGCGCCGTTCGGGTTGAAGAGCACGTGCTCGTCCACCGCGAGGCCGAAGGCGGATCCCTCCTTGACCGCGTGATAGAGCGTTCGCGGCGCGACGGCGTCGCCGACGTTGATCACGTTGACGCCGGCCGCCCGGAGCTCCCCGAAGAGCGCCGCAACGGGCCGGGTATGGCACGTCACCACGTCGTCGACCTCGAGGATGGTCCGCCCGAAGTCCTTGTCCCGGAGGACGACCTCGCCTGCCCGCACCTCCGCCACGGTCGTGCTCGTGATCACGGTCACCGGGTGCTTGTACGGCCGCGAGCTGAGCACCTCGGCGTCGCCCTGGGCGAACCGCTTGCGCAGGACGTACATGTGGATGACCTCGCAGTCCGCGGCGAACTCGCGGTTCTCGGTCACGATCGTGACCTGCTTCCCGATGTCGGCCAGGAACGCGGCGGTGTCCGTGGCGGCATAGCTGTCGCCCCACAGCAGGACGCGGGCGCCGAGCTTGCGCATCCTCCGCCCGCCCGGGTGGCACTCGCAGGCGATCTTCGGGCAGGCCATCGCCTCCTCGAAGGGGACGACGCGCGACGCGTCGCCGGCCACCTCCGGCACATAGGACACAGCGCCCGTGGCGTTGAGGACGAGGTCGAAGCCGCGCAGCTCCTCCACCGATGGGGCGTGGTTGAGGCGGATGTCGACGTGGAGGTCGAGGAGCTGGTCGCGGATCCAGTCCAGGTACCAGCGCATCTTCTCCTTGCCCGGCACCAGGCAGACGTAGAGCATCGCCCCGCCGAGCTCGGCGTGCTTCTCGAAGAGGGTGACCCGGTGGCCGCGCTCGGTCGCGATCCGGGCCGCCTCCATGCCGGCCGGCCCGCCGCCCACGACCGCGACGCGGACCGGCTTCGTCGTCCGCTTCATCTCGGCGTAGGCGGGGTTGCCGCAGGCGGCGTTGATGGAGCAGGCGATCTCCTTCTTCGCCATCAGCG
>Ga0315295_10005695_pt1 | contig 10626 bp, 10 predicted proteins | sample YL17G14_0_MG_FD_204453 | JGI IMG/M metagenome (GOLD analysis project Ga0315295, IMG submission 204453) | Sediment microbial communities from Yellowstone Lake, YNP, Wyoming, USA - YL17G14_0 | ecosystem: Environmental > Aquatic > Freshwater > Lake > Sediment | place: USA: Wyoming | collected...
CGGAAATCGAAGGCTTCAAAATTCGACTTCCTCTTTTTTTAAAATGAACGGGTCTCTTATGTTTGGCGGGGGTTGGGGGCTTGGACGGGATGGACTGAGCGGACCTTGAAGGTTTAGCCGTCCCGTCCAAGCTATGAACCCGGCCCACACTAAATGAAAAAGAGCCAAATGAACTCTTGAATAATTGCCGTTTTCGTATAGAATATATCTTTGTCTCCTTGTTCCTTCCGGTAAAGGAAGGGGCGTTCGATCCATAAGGAGGTTTTCATGAGACAATACGAAACCGGGTTCGTCCTTTCTCCCAGTCTGTCCGAGGAAGAGGCCCAGGGATTCATCCGCCAGATGGCCGAAGTCGTCTCCCAGAAGAAAGGCCGGATGGTCAAGCAGGAAACCTGGGGCAAGAAAAGGCTGGCCTATCCCGTCAAGAGATTCAACGAGGGGATCTACGTCTTTTTCCTCTATGAAGGACCGGGCGACGTTTCCCAGGAACTGGAGCGGCGGTTCAAGCAGACCGACACCGTGATCCGTTTCCTGACGATCCTCAAGGACCCCAGGGACAACGTCCGCAGGAAGAAAAAGGCCGCCCGCGAAGCGGCCGCCGCCGCGGCCGAGCGGACCGCCGCCGCCGTCGCCCCGCCGGCCGGCGCGAACCGGGAGGAGAAGTGACATGGCCAGAGAAGATAGGCCCGAGAGGGGTTCCTACCGGAAATTCTTTCCACCCAAGAAGAAGTTCTGCCGTTTCTGCCAGCGGAATATCAAGATCATAGACTACAAGTCCGTGGAGATCCTGAAGAAGTACATCCCGGACCGGGGAAAGATCTCCCCGAGGCGGATCACCGGGACCTGCGCCTTCCACCAACGGAAACTTTCCACGGCGGTCAAGCGCGCGCGGCTGATGGCGCTGCTCCCTTACGTTGAGGATTGACCTTCGGGTCGGCGATCGGAGGAAACATGCGCGTGATCCTGAAACAGGACATGGAAAAAGTAGGCCGGAAGGGCGACGTCATCAACGTGGCCAACGGCTACGGCAGAAATTTCCTGCTGCCCAAGAAGCTGGCCATCGAAGTGACCCCCTCGAACCTGAAGATGATCGAGATCGAGCGGAAGGCGCTGAAGAAGAAGGTCGAGCAGGAAAGGCTTTCGTTCCGGGGACTGATCGAGAAGCTGAACGAGGTGACCCTTTCCTTCGCCCGGAGGTCGGGAGAAAAGGACGTGATCTTCGGCTCGGTATCTTCCGGCGACATCAGGGACGAGCTGGTCAAGCTGGGTTTCGACATCGACAAGAAGAAGGTCCTTCTCGACGAGCCCATCAAGAGGCTCGGGAACTTCACCGTCCCCATCAAGGTCTATCAGGACGACCGGGCCGAGGTGAAGGTCATTGTCCTCAAGGAAGAGGTCGGGGAGGAAGAGAAGGGCCCGGAGTCCGGAGGGACGGAGGCAAAGAAAATCCTATAGCGGGGAGGGCGATTCCCCTCGAGGGAGGACGTCGGTGGAACTGGACCTGATGTTCTTGAAGAAGACGCCGCCTCACAGCCTTGAGGCCGAGAAGACGGTCCTGGGCGGCATCCTTGTCAACAACGAGAGCCTGAACGTCGTCCTGTCCATCATCACCCCGGAGGACTTCTACAAGGAGTCGCACCGGAAGATCATCGAGCGGATCTCCGCCCTGGTCGACAAGGGCCTGCCCGTCGACCTTCTCTCCATAAGCGAGGAGATGCAGAGAGCGGGCCTGCTTGAAGAGGCCGGCGGCATGGCCTACCTCTCCTCGCTCATGGACGGCGTCCCCAAGAGCCTCAACGTTGAATATTACGCCCAGATCATCAAGGAGAAGGCCCTTCTCCGGCGCCTGATCATCTCCTCGGCCAAGATCATCACGGCGAGCTACGAGCAAAAGGAGGAGGCCGATGACCTCCTCAACGAGGCCCAGGCCGCCATCATAGAGGTCGCCGAACAGAGGATCCGGCCCGGCCTCGTCCCGGTGAGGGCGCTCACAGCGCCCACCCTGGACATGATCAGGAGGTTCGCCGAGCGCAAGGAGGCCGTTACCGGGGTGCCCTCGGGATTCCGCTCCCTGGACGGCCTGACCGCGGGCTTCCACCCCTCCGAACTCGTCATCGTGGCCGCCCGTCCTTCCATGGGCAAGACCGCCCTGGCCCTTAACATCGCCCAGCACGCGGGGATGAGGGCGGAGCGCTCGGCGGCTTTCTTCTCGATGGAGATGGCCAAGGAACAGCTCGTCATCCGGCTGCTCTGCGCCGAGGCCCAGCTGGACATCAAGAGGGTCCGGACGGGTTTCATCAGCGAGCGGGAGTTCGAGAAGCTGAAGCTGACCGGGGAAGCCCTCTCGCGGGCGAATATCTATATCGACGAGACGCCCGGCGTCACGGTCATGGAGATGAAGGCCAAGGCCAGACGGCTCCGGATGGAACAGCACCTGGACATCATCTTCATCGATTACATCCAGCTCATGCGGCCGGGAGGGAGGTTCGAGAACAGGAACCAGGAGATGTCCTTCATCACGAGGTCCCTCAAGGAGCTGGCCAAGGAGCTCCAGATCCCCGTCGTGGGCGTCTCCCAGCTCAGCCGCTCCCCGGAGAAGGGGCGGCGCGAGCCGCGCCCCCTGCTTTCCGACCTCCGGGAGTCCGGGGCCATCGAACAGGACGCCGACGTGGTGATCTTCATCTTCCGTCCGGAATATTATCATCCCGACGACGAGAGTCTGCGGGGATTGGCCGAGATCAGCGTCGCCAAGCAGAGGAACGGCCCGACCGGGAACGTCAACCTGGCCTTCATCCGCGAGTACGCCCGTTTTGCCGACATGGAGTTCACCCCTCCGGAAGGCTGATCATGAAACGGCTCCGCAAGGTCCCCCTGCTCTTGGGTGCCCTCGATCAGCTCGGAGAGGTCGGGCTCCTCCTGGGCAAGACCTTGCGGAACATGTTCCGGCGTCCTTTCGAGAAGAGGATCTTCATCCAGCAGCTGGAGGAGATCGGCGCCGGGTCCCTTCCCGTCGTCTCCCTGACGGCGGCGTTCGGCGGGTTGGTCTTCGCCCTCCAGACCTATATCGGCTTCCACCGGTACATCGGCGTGGGCTCGGAAGCCTACGGCGGACCGATCATCTCCCTCGGCCTGGCCAAGGAGCTCATCCCGATCCTGGTGGGCCTGATGGTCTCGGGCCGCGTCGGGTCGGCCATGGCGGCCGAGATCGGAACGATGAGGATCACCGAACAGGTCGATGCCCTGTTCAGCCTCGGGGCCGATCCCAACCGTTACCTTGTGGTGCCGCGGACTTTGGCCTGCGTCCTCATGCTGCCCTGCCTGACCCTTTACGGGGACATCATCGGGATCGCCTGCGGGTTCATATACAACACCTACATCATGGGAGTGAACCGCGTCATCTACCTGCGGAATACACTCCTCTATATTGAGCTCTGGGATGTGGCGAGCGGCCTGATCAAGGCGGCCGTCTTCGGTCTCCTGATCGCCGTCATCGGCTGCTGGCAGGGGCTGAAAGCCGAGGGGGGGGCCGAGGGGGTCGGCCGGGCGACCACCCGGACCGTGGTCATCGCCAGCATCACCATCCTCATCCTGAACTTCTTTCTGAGCAAGGCCCTGCCCTCGACCCTATAGGACCATGATCAAGATCGTCGGCCTCACCAAGTCCTTCGGAACGACGGCTGTCCTCCGCGGGATTGACCTCGAGATCGAGACCGGGGAGACGATGGTCGTCATCGGCCAGAGCGGTTCCGGGAAGAGCGTCCTTCTCAAGCACCTGATCGGCATCCTCAAGCCCGATAAGGGCGAGATCTATATCGACGGGCTGGAGATCACGAGCCTCGGGGAAGAAGAGCTCCAACGGATCACGCGGAAGTTCGGCATGCTCTTCCAGGCCTCGGCGCTCTTCGATTCCCTGACGGTCGGAGAGAACGTGAGCTTCGGGTTGGAGCGTTACACCGACCACTCCCCCGCCGAGATCAAGAGGATCGTGGCCGAGAGCCTGAACAAGGTCGGGCTCGAAGGCATCGAGGGGCTCATGCCCTACGAGCTTTCGGGCGGCATGAGGAAGAGGGTCGGGCTGGCCCGGGCCATCGCCTATGGTCCGGAGATCATCCTCTACGACGAGCCCTCGACGGGCATCGACCCCATCCGGGCCGATTCGATCAACGACCTGATCAACGACCTGAAACGCGACCTTAGCGTGACCTCAGTCGTCATCACCCACGACATGGTCAGCTCCTATAAAGTGGCGGACCGCATCGCCATGCTCTACGAGGGGAGGATCATCGAGATCGGGAACCCGGCCGAGATCCAGGCCTCATCGAACCCGATCATCCAGCAGTTCATCCATGGTCAGGCCCACGGCCCGATCACGGACCGGTGAGAAGAGAGGCAACAATGAAAAGAGAGCTTAAGATCGGCATATTCTTGGCGGGGACCCTCGTCATCCTCGCAACCTTCATCTTTATCGTCGGCGACATGGCCGAGCTGTTCAAGAAGCCCGGCTACACCCTGAACATCCTGGTCGACTCCGCCCTGGGGCTCGAGAAGGGCTCCTCGGTGAAGATGGCCGGGATCAAGATCGGCTACGTCAAGGACATTCTCCTCAACCGGAGGCGGGCCCAGATCGTGATGAATATTTACCCCCAGTTCAAGGTCCCTAAGGGGTCCAAGGCGACACTGTCCTCCCTGGGCCTGCTGGGAGAACGGTTCATGGACATCGTTCCGAGCGCTGAGGAGGCCACCTTCGGGCCCGGGGAGACCCTGGAAGGCCTGCCGCCCGTCAGCTTCGACCAGATCGGGTCCCTGTTCGTGTCCATCGGCGATGAGGTCAAACAATTGAGCGGATCCTTAAGGGACATGCTGAACAAGGATACGAGCGCGGACCTCCGGGAGACCCTCAAGAACCTCTCCTCCCTGGCTTCCGAGCTCAACGACTTCTTCGCCCAAAATAAGGGCAAACTGGGCCAGACCCTCCAGAGCGCCTCCCAGGCCTTCACGGATATCGACCAGCGCTTCCGCGAGATCTCGGACAACCTTGACAAAGCGGTGGGGCAAGTGGGTTCCCTGGCCGACGAGAACCGGGCCGGCGTCAAGGAGAACCTGGCGAAGATCAAGGAACTCCTGGATAAGCTCGGGGAGGTCGCGGACAGGCTGAACGAGTCCCTGGAAAAAATCAGGAAGAGCGAGGGCTCGCTGGGCAAGCTCGTCAACGAACCGGCCCTCTATGACGAGGTCGAAGGGGCGGTCGCCGACGTCCGGAAGATCGCCGGCCCCGTCTCGTCCCTCAAGGCCGTCCTGGACTTCCGCGGCGAATACTATGGCGAGAGCGGTCTCCTCAAGAGCGCCATGTCCTTCGGCCTCCGGTTCGACAGGAACAAGCTCATCCAGGCCCAGATCGCCCATGACCCCTGGGGCGACCGGTTCGTCTATTCGCTCCAGGGAGGCCTTCGCTGGGGCGGCCTGGCCCCCCGGGCCGGCATCATCGAATCCGAGTTCGGGGCGGGGCTGGATTACTTCGCCCTCAAGGACAAGCTGGCTGTGGGCGTCGAGGCTTTCGATCTCAACCGGTCTCCCCGGCCCCAGTTCCGGGCCTATGGAAGATACTATCCATGGAAGAATTTTTTCTTCGTTCTGGGGGTCGACGACTTCACGCTCGCTCTGAAGCGGGAGGTCTTCTTCGGGCTGGGGGTGGGCCTCCGATGAAGGATAAAACGGTCTTCATCTGCCAGAGCTGCGGTTCCCGTTTCCCCAAGTGGATGGGGCGATGCGGCCAGTGCGGTGAGTGGAACACCCTGGTTGAGGAGCTGGAGGAGGAGTTTGTCGCCTCCGAAGCCTCCTTCCCGGCGTCCGAGCCCGTCCTCTACAAGGAGATCAAGGAGTTCCCGAAGCCGAGGATCCAGATCGGGATCGAAGAGTTCAACAAGGTCCTCGGGGGGGGTGTGGTCCTCGGCTCCGTCGTCCTTATCGGGGGCGAACCCGGCATCGGCAAGTCCACACTCCTCCTCCAGGTCTCCCGCGACATCGCCCTCCAGGGCGAGTCCGTTCTCTATGTTTCGGGCGAAGAGTCCCTCGAGCAGATCAAGATCCGGGGCGACAGGCTCGGGGTCAGGGACGGCAAACTCTACCTCCTGGCCGAGACCAACCTGGAACGGATCCTCGCCCAGGCCGAACGGCTCAAACCCAAAGCCCTCGTCGTGGACTCCGTCCAGACGATCTTCTCGTCCAAACTGACCTCGAGCCCGGGCACGATCAGCCAGGTCCGCGAGGTCGCCAACCAGATCTTCCGTTTCGCCAAGAGGAGCCAGGTCCCGTCCTTCCTCATCGGCCACATCACCAAGGAAGGCTCCCTGGCCGGCCCCAAATCCCTTGAGCATATGGTCGACGTTGTTCTTCTCTTCGAAGGGGAGCGCGACCACACCCACCGGATCCTCAGGGCCCTGAAGAACCGGTTCGGCCCGGTCTCGGAGTTGGCCATTTTCGAGATGGCCGGAAACGGACTCCAAGCCATCTCCAACCCGTCCGCCTTTTTCCTCAAGGAGCGGCCCAAAGAGGAGCCGGGGAGCGCCGTGATCTGTGCGATCAAGGGGACGAGGCCGCTCCTCGCCGAGGTCCAGGCCCTCGTCTCGTCGACACTCTTCACCGGAAACCCCAGAAGGATGACCATCGGCCTGGACCACTACCGGGCCGCCATGCTCCTGGCCCTCGTCGAAAAAAAGGCCGGCTACAGCTTCGCCGGGGAGGACATCTATATCAACGTCGCCGGCGGGATGTCCATCGAGGAGCCCGCGGCCGACCTGGGGGTCGTCCTGGCCGTCGTGTCTTCCCTGAAGAACAAGGCCATTCCCAAAGAGATGGCCGTCTTCGGCGAGATCGGTCTCAGCGGGGAGGTCCGCTCCGTGGGACAGCCTTTGGCCCGGATCAAGGAGGCCCATTCCCTCGGCTTCGAGACCGTCCTCCTCCCGGCCGGGAACCTGGCCCAGATCGACCCGAAAGACCTGCCTCCCCTGAACTGTCAGGGCGCGCAAAACGTTAGACAGGCGCTCCAATATGTGTTCTAAGGCATGCGGAAAATTCCAGGAACACAATCCCTTTTCGGGAGAAAAGGGTTATGTCCCGAATTTTCCGGATCGCAGCTCTGAATTTCCAGGGCAAAAATCTCGAAATTGTTCGACGGTCAGGCTTCAGGGGGATTGATATCGGACCGCTCCCTGGAGTAAGCTGAGGAGGACGAGGCGGCGCGGTGACCGATTGGAAGGACGACCTGAGGAGATTCTTCGAGGAGCGGAGCTCCGGCGGGACGGCCGGGGACGCCGACGCCGACGCCGGGGCCCGGGACGAGGTCCGGAAATTCTACGCCTCCCGGGTCAAGCCGGCCTTCAAGGAGCTCAGGAAGGAGCTCGGGCGGTACGGCCGCGAGGTCGCGATCGACGTCGGAGACGATCACGCCTCCCTCGACGTCCGTTTCCGGGGGCGGCTCGAGTTGAACTATCGGATCGTGGTCCGCGGAATGCGCCCCCATCCCGAGTCTTTTTACCAGGTCCCGTCGGGCGGCGGGCTCAGGTCCGAGGGCGCGTTCAAGACGGGGGCCCGCCCCGCCGAGATCGCGGATCTCTCCAAGGACGATATCGTCAAGGACTTTCTGCGGGAATACCGGTCCTGCCTGGTCGCCGTCAAGCCCTGATCCCGGCCTGCGCCCACTTCAACTCCCGTTTTTCCCCGTCCCCGTTTTTCGTGCTTGACGAAGTCCGCCTCCCGGTTCTATAGTGCGGCAAGGGCGCGCCTATGAAAGGGGACAGCCTTGAACAACCTTGTCGCCGGGCCCGTGCCCGAACGGAGAGATTCGCCCGCCATCCTCGCGCCGGCCAGAGAGCCGCTTTCTTATGGCCGATTGGCTTCCGTCATCGGGGAGAACCTGGAAAAGCTCCGTGATGCCGGCCTCGGCGCGAACGACCGCATCGCCATCGTCCTGCCCAACGGCCCCGAGATGGCCGTCGCCCTCCTCGCCGCGATGACCGCCGGCGCGGCGGCCCCTCTCAACCCGAACTATTCGAGGGCGGAGTTCGACTTCTATCTGACCGACCTCGAAGCGGGAGCCCTGATCGCCCTGGCCGGGGCGAAGAGTCCCGCCCTCGCGGCGGCCCGGTCGAGCGGGGTTCCCGTCATCGAGCTCGAGCCCGACCCGTCGTCGGAGGCCGGTTCGTTCCGGCTCTCCCGTCCTCCGGTCCGCCGGCCCCGCCGCGAAGGACTCCCGGGACCGGACGACATCGCGCTCCTCCTGCATACCTCGGGGACGACATCGAAGCCCAAGCTCGTGCCCCTCACGCACTCCAATTTGCGCTCTTCGGCGGGCCATATCGCCGAGAGCCTCCGCCTGTCCCCCGGGGACAGGAGTCTCGGCGTCATGCCCTTGTTCCATATCCACGGCCTCGTCGCGGGCCTCCTGGCGTCCCTCTCCTCCGGCGGAAGCATCGTCTGCGCCCCCGGCTTCCGGGCCGACGATTTCTTCGAATGGCTTCGGACGTTCCGTCCCACCTGGTACTCCGCCGTCCCGACGATCCACCAGGCCGTGTTGAAGCGCGCCCGCGAGGTCCCGGGCCTTCCCGGGGATCACAGCCTGAGATTCGTCAGGTCGTGCTCCTCTCCGCTCGCCCCGTCCGTGATGTCGGACCTGGAAGGGCTCTTCGGTGTCCCGGTCATCGAAGCGTACGGCATGACCGAAGCGGCCCATCAGATGGCCTGCAACCCCTTGCCGCCCCGCCCGCGGAAGCCCGGCTCGGTCGGTCTGCCGACGGGGATCGAGATTGCCATCCTGGACGAGAACGGGGACGCTGTTTCGCCGGGAATGACGGGTGAGATCTCGATCCGGGGCCGTTCCGTCACGTCGGGGTATCTGAACGACCCTGAGGCCAATGCCCGGGCGTTCACCGGCGGCCGGCTCCGGACGGGCGACCTCGGCTATCGCGACGCGGACGGCTACCTTTTCCTGCGCGGACGGCTGAAAGAGATGATCAACCGGGGAGGGGAGAAGATCTCGCCCCGGGGAGTGGACGACGTCCTCCTTTCGCACCCGGGCATCGCCCAGGCCGCGGCGTTTGCCGTGCCCGACGAGCGCCTGGGCGAGGACATCGCCGCGGCCGTGGTCCTCAGACCCGGGAGCCCGGCCGACGAAGCCGGCATCCGGGCCTATGCCGCCGGGAAGCTCGCTTATTTCAAGGTCCCCAGGCGCGTCATTTTCGTTGAAGAGATCCCGAAGGGCCCGACCGGCAAGCTCCAGCGCGCGGGACTGGCGGGGCAACTGGGCTTGTCCGGAGGGATCGGAATACGAGAAGCCCCGCGCGCGGGCGGGGAGGACGACCTCGGGAAGGGCGGCGGCACGGTGGAAGGGATCCTGGGCCTCATGACCAAGGCCTTGGGAGGGACTCCGCTCGGCCCCGATGATGGCTTTTTCGACACCGACGGGGATTCGATCCAGGCGGCCGCCTTTCTGGCGGACGTGGAACGCCGTTTCGGCGTGGACGTCCCCATCGGCGTGTTCATCGTCAACGAGACCGCCCGGCGCCTCGCGGCGATCGTCGAAGGCGGGGCCTCGTCCGATCCGGCGATCCTCGTCCCCGTCAAACGGGGCGGCCGGCTTCCACCCTTCTTTTGCGTCCATCCCCATGACGGCCGGGCGACCCTGTACTTCGGGCTGGCGAAACGGTTCGATGACGACCGTCCTTTTTATGTGTTCCAGGCTCCGTCGGAGGAAATCTTGCGTCCGGCTCCCGGCGGGATCGAACGGATGGCCGGACGATATATCGAGGAGATGCGCGCCCTCCGCCCGGAAGGCCCCTACTTGATCGGGGGCTACTGTTTCGGGGCCTTCGTCGCGTTCGAGATGGCCCGGAGGCTCGCCGCCGGAGGCGCGGACGTGGGCTTGCTGGCATTGATGGACGGCTACGCGCCGGGCTTTCCGATCCCATCGTCGCGCGGCCGGGTCCGAGGCGCGGCGTTCGCGTTCATCGACAGGGTGCGGCGGATCGGCCCGTTCCTGGAATACCTCTCTCGCGTGCCTTCCGGCCGGAAAAAAGAATACCTGACGCGCCTGATCCGGACGCCGGTGGGCGGGTCCCGCTCCGGCGTGCCCACGCTCCCGGGACGAGAGAATGACGCGGCCTGGCGATACGACCCCGCCCCGTACCCGGGTTCCGCCGTCCTGATCCGGCCCGGGCGGGAGCCTTGGGGCTTCCGGAGGGAGCCGGCCATGGGTTGGGACAAGTTCGTTTCCGGCGGGCTCGTCGTCGAGAACGTCGGCGGATACCACCGGAGCCTCATCTTCAAGCCTCATGATCGACTTCTGGCCGCGACGCTCGATCGCCACCTGCGCCGGGCCGGAGCGGCCGGCTGAACCGAACGCCGGGCCGTCGGCCCCGAAACCTGAGATGAGACCAAGCGAGAGGCTGTGGTCCCTGGGCGCGCAAAACGTTAGACAGGCGCTCCAATATGTGTTCTAATAAACTCTGTTGAATTCATCATAGGATCATGCGGATGGGCCTCTTCATTTTTCGCGTCTTCATCATCGGTTTGCTCACTGTCGGGGGATATTTCTATCCTCCCTTCACCCTGGGCCGGGAGCTTGGCGCGGCC
>Ga0315295_10005696_pt1 | contig 10626 bp, 21 predicted proteins | sample YL17G14_0_MG_FD_204453 | JGI IMG/M metagenome (GOLD analysis project Ga0315295, IMG submission 204453) | Sediment microbial communities from Yellowstone Lake, YNP, Wyoming, USA - YL17G14_0 | ecosystem: Environmental > Aquatic > Freshwater > Lake > Sediment | place: USA: Wyoming | collected...
AATGATGGAGAAGTTGGCGGAGTGCGAAGGATTTGTTTTATTGATAAACAGGAGCGGTGGGCTTGAGTTTTATGATAGAGAAGCACGCACGACAACAAGCGAGTTTACTTTTAATGGTGCCGGATATCTTGAAATGAATATTATAAAGATGATTGAATCAAAAGAGGCGTTCAATAAATATTATAATTTTTTCAGGTTCCAATGGGCAGAAGAAGATACAACAACTTCTTTTGTTACTGCAGGAACAGCCACTTCCATTGCCCCGTCAAATACTTCATGGAAATTTGGTTCAAGAGTTTATGAATTTGATAACACACTTGTTCCGACTTCAACATCTGCACAAACGATAGTCAATAATCTTTTTAATTTATTCAGTATTATAAAAAATGAAGTGCGGATGGATACGAAATTTGTTCCACAGCTTGAAATATCTGATCGTGTTACTTTAAATTATGAATCTGATGGACTTGAATCAGAAGGTTTAATCTGGGATGCAGGGGAATGGGATGCTGAGGATTGGGCAGACTCAACGAACATTAATATTAACAATGCTGATTATAAAATACTTTCTAAACAGCACAATCTTGACGACTTTAAGACTACGCTTTCCTTACGAGCGATTTGAGGTGACTTATGGCAGGTTCTTCTTGGCCTAATTTAATTGCAGGACGCAGGGCACGGGCGGCAGATGTTGAAGCAAAATTTGATTGGCTTGAAGGCAATCTTGAACCAATGTTAGGTGGAACAAAAGCTAATAATGCCTATGACCTAGGCACTTCCACTCACCTCTGGCGCGCTTCTTATGTTTACACTTCTTATTTTGGTGACACAAGTACATTTATTCGATTTGATGCAACCGCTCTTGGATTATATGCTGGCGGGTCTGTCGGTTTAACAATAAGTGCAGCGCAGAATGTGATAATGGTAGCAGGGCGAAGATTGTATCTTGATGGTGGGACAGCATCTGGGATAGAGGAATCAAGTAATGACATAGTAAAAATATGGGCAGGGATTTACAATGAATTAACTATTGATGGAGTTAATCATGGAACAGTAATCAGAGGAACATCTAAACTATTTTTAGATGGAAGTTCTGGTGTTGGCGGAGATACTTATATTGTCGAATCATCTGCCAATAATATTTTAATCTTTACGGCAGGTTCCCAGCGTGTAGCAATCGACGCAAATGGATATGTAACAGTAGGACAAGGCGGAGCAGGAGGGGCCCTTGGATTCTTAAAATTAGATGGAGGCAGTGGGAGTGGTGGCGGTGGATTTATTAGTTTTGAGCGTGCGAGTGTTTCTAAATCATATATTGGAAATGCGGGAGCAATATTAAATAATACTTCCAGTGATCTTTTAATTTATTGTACGACTGGAATTGGAGCGTCAATATATACAAATGCTACCGAAAAATTTCGTTTAACAACTACATGGGGAGCATTGTTTGGCGGAGATTTTATTATTGATAGTGGCTATAAAATTGCGCTTGATGGAAGTGCCGCAAGCGATACCTATATAGTTGAAGGTTCAGCCAACAATATTAATTTTTGGACAGCAGGAGTTATTCGATTTACTTTTGATGGACTTGGAAATGCGATTATTAGTAATGCGGCAATAGCAACAAATGCAACAGATGGATTTGTTTATATATCAGGATGTGCTGGAAAACCAACTGGAACTCCAACAAGTTATGCAGGGAGATCGCCGGTTGTTGTTGATACCTCAAACAATATACCTTACTTTTATGCGAACGGAGCGTGGAGACCTATGGGACAAATAATTGGGATGATGCCGACAGCACAAACTTCGACCTCAGGATCATTAACTTCAACAGCATTTACAACATCAGGACAAGGGAAATTAGTAAATATTAAATTTACACCAGCAACTTCCTCCGCTACTTCCTATGTCTATTTAGATGGAGTTTTAATTGGTTCGGCTGATGGATTTATTGATTCTATTGGGCCGGTATCATTAAAATTAAATAATTTAGGAACTGCAACTACATTGTGCACTAGAATTGAATCTGCAACTACAACTTCCCAACTATTTGATCTTGATTTATATTATAAATCTTCAATGACCGTATATTTTCATGGAAGATCTGGTGGGCCAATAACGGCAACTGTCCAAATATTTTACATGGCTTCATAAAATAAAAAACAGGAGAAAGAAAATGAAAAAAATAATAAATGTGGACGACAAACTAAAAGTAACAATTCAGGGAGCGGAGGCGATTAATTACAGGAGGGGATTCCTTGAATGTTTGAACACTTGTTCTGCTTCTGGACAAAGTAAAGACCCGTTGGAAAGTATTAAGGTTGTTAAATTATCTTTTAAACTTGATGAGTTGAAATCTTCTGATTGGCATTTAGAAGAAGCTGAATATGAATTATTGAAAAGGTCTATTGAACAAAATAACAGAGGATTTACTGATTTTATTATTGGGCAGCTTTTAATTAAATTACAAGGTTCCACAGAACTTAAAATTGCATGACTCCAAAACAACATAACTGGAAAGAAGATGACAGGCGTAATGGTATATTTAGAAGGGAAGATGATTCCAAATTTGAAACTGGAATATTTTGGAAAGCTTCTTCTTGGGTATTTACAACAGCGATTGGACTTCTTCTTCTTCTTGTCGGTTATGTTGCCAGCGATATGAATTCTGATATAAAAACTCTTGAAAAGTGTGCGAAAGATAATAGAGAAAATATTGTTGAATTGAAAAGCCAGTATCAATATATAATCGAAAATTTACAAGATATTAAATTATATATGAAGGAGCATAGAACTAATAGGTAACGAGGGTTATGCCTTATCACGAGTACTGCCCTGAATGTGATAAATTAATGACTTTAACACTTGATGAATATTTTGGACAGGATTTTATTTGTGAGGTGTGCGGTGTTTGGCTTTCTAAGTCGTTTTTGGATGTTCATGAAGAAGGAACGCAAGCTATATCTGGGCTTTCAAATTCCACTATCAGTAAAGAAGCACGGAGGACATATTATGGGAGACCTTGAAGTGCCTTTGAGGATATGGACAGAAACTAAATTGGCAAATAATCTTGTCCAGGTGGCTGTAAAAGAAGGCGTCATATTCAAATCATTACGCCCTGAAATCTATCTCATCCTACCTACCTTATCAGCCATATTCGCCCATTTCAAGCGTGATTGCGTCATTACAAGCGCAAATGACGGCAAACATAAGGATGGGAGCTTGCATTATAAGGATTTAGCGCTTGATTTGAGGTCTAAGCATTTACTTGACCTTGACGAGAAAAACGCCCTTAAAAACGCCCTTTCTGAGCGTTTAGGTATCAAATACAGGGTACTATTTGAGAATATTGGTACAGACAATGAACATTACCATATTCAATTCATTGGATAAGGAATGGATTGTGACTGATACAGTGATCTTAAAAATGTGTGTGTGCAAGAGAATTTTTGACCCAATTACAGGGGATTGCGATAGGACACCCCTTGAATTTGTGCGCCCTAACTGGCGCGCGAGTAGCCAACCATGTAAACATTGTGACCCGCAATTCTATTTGTTGCGGTCTATGAGGACAATAAAAGACTTCGAGGAGGAAAACGAAAATGGGAAACTTCATTAAAAAGATATTAAGCGGAACAATGGGGCGTTTAATTAGGAGTGCCGTATCACTTGGGCTTGGGATATTGTTAGCAAAATATCAAAACAATCCTTGGTATATTGCAGCGACCCCTTTACTTCAAGCGTTTTCAAAATGGGGCAGAACAAAATACCCTGAACTTCTCGGATGGCTGCCGTTCTAAAAGTTTATTAATTTCTGTTCCTTGTTATGGCAAATCTAAACACTTGCCAATAGTTATCCACGGTATCAAATCTCATTCCAAACGAATGATGGATTCCACCTATCCACCCCCAATTTAACGGCGTGGTAAATGTGTAATACATAAATAAATAAGGGAATGATTTGAATAATTTAACACCTTGTAAACTCCATTCGCCTGGCTTCCCAACAGGATCGGGCGCGTCAAATCCGCACACTTGAGGCTTCGCTGTCATGTTCCCGAATAAAACAATAGGTGCCCAATCAACTTTGAATGAAGTCCACGCCCTAGGAATATATTTAAAAGGCCACGGATAGTCGTCATGACGCTTCCCCTTCAAATTATCCGGCAGTGCATCATTTCCCCAGATCATTTCTCCTCCTCATATTTCCTCAATTCCCAATCACGCATTTTACAAATGAAGTTATCCATAAGATCATACTGGGTTTCCAATATAAGACCGTCTGAAATAGCAGATTCTAACCTTTTCCTCATAGAATCAACAAATCCCTCAATTACTTCCTGCTTCTCATTATTGCTCATGGTTGTTTCTCCCTCTTTGCATGGTCATATCCAGCCATGATTGAATTAGCAAACCAAGCCAACATTAAACTTTCATCAATCCACAATACATTTTGTTTCATTATATTTTTATTGTATAGTCGCATAAACTCTTTTGCCCAAACCTGTGCATCAAAACAATCTGTTAAGTTAATTTCCTTTTCGGTCATGGTTGTTTCTCCTCATATTTTCTTAATTCTAAATCCGTTAAATTACGAATAAAGTTTTTTATGAAAACATAAGTATTATGATCTATATCCTCATAATTATAAGCGGAGTCTAAACTATCGTCTATTCTTAACGCAAAATCTCCAACTACTTTCTGCTTTTCGATATTACTCATGGTTGTTTCTCCCTGGCTTTAAGTATTAAAAAATTATCCGCAATAAAAAGTATTGCCCAGAATATAACCCATCCCATAAAGTAATAGCAACTTTTTTTATACATCTCACCCTCCACAATTTATCCGCCAGCTAAACTTATTTCCAACGATCCTTTGATATTTCGCAAAGAGCAAACTGGCGAAAGCTATTTTTTTATTCCCTGGTACGACTCCTTAGTCCATCTAACCTTCTTCTTCGGCGGATGCTTAACTTTACCGCAAAAGCATTTCTTTCCTCGCGCCACTATGTCACCATTTTGGGCAATACGGTAATCAAAGTTATGGAGCGTGCCCCAACAGTAACAGACCAGCTCTTTATCCGGGATGTCTTTTTCTTTCATCTCATCTTTCCTTGGCTTCTTCAATAATTATTATTGTATGCGCCTGCTCATCTGCTTTGCATTTAAATTGTTTTACTTCGGTAGGCAATAACCATTTCTCAGAATCATTTTTAATTATCTCGCACTTGCGCAGCGCGTCAAGGATGGGCTTCTTACATAAATTGTCATTGTCGTATAATCTTTTTCCGTATGCTCGATATGAAAGGATAGTCACTTTCATCGGCTTTCCAAGTGCAAATATAAAATCTCTTTTTATTTTTCCAGCCCCTTTGGCAATGTTGTAATAAACAAAAACAGCTTTTAACCATTTTTCATTTTCTCTTTTTATTTTCCAATGGCTTGCCCTGCCCAATATTGTATTCCATGAAATCATTTCAAGTGGAATATCGAGCAATAATTGGACAGGGGCTTTTTTCTCGTATATCAAAAAGGTAGCTCGCTCTCTTGATCTGGTGCTTTTACAAGTCCAAGAACTTCTAAATTCTTGGCTTCATCTCTGGAATAGATTTGTTTGATTTTATTTCTTTCTGTTCCATTGTAAATTTCAACTTCAATATCCGCAAGAAATTCCTTGCCAATAAAGTCCTCAGTATTCACCATCACCTTGCCGTCAAACTCTAATCCTAAACAGTGATGAAAGTGAACAATCATTCCATGACCTTTATTACCTTTTGGAATGAAAACCAAGTTGTGCCATAGCGCACCGCTCATATTTTCTTCCATCAATTCGCATTTCAAGGTTGCCATGCGATTGCCTTTTTCGGTCATTTTATCAAGAACTTTTGTTATTTTAAAATGATACCGCCCTTTTGGAATCGCTCCGAAACCACCTGCCTCAGCCGACTTGTCCATTTCAAACTCGAATTTCATTTTTCCTCCTGTTTCGATTTTTTATTTTTTTCTTCTTTTGGAATTTCAATCTTAACTTCAATTATTTTTCTTTTCTTGATTTGTTCTCTTATACTTTTCAACCCGTCACTTAACTTGCGCGCCTCAAAATCAGCCAGTGCCGTCCATGAGCGTGTATTGAACGCGTCAAAGATTAAGTCTGTTTTGATTTTTTTCTCATCCGCCGACTGCCCTGGATATGCGCTGACAAGCTCCATCTGTATATCTTCCAAAATTATTTCTCGTTGTTTCTTTTGTTCAAAATAATTTTGGTCTGAATCTCGTTCAAACAATACTGCCGATGTTTTCTCTAAATCAACTCCAATATGTTCTCCGCCAATATTCAAGAAATCAAACACAGGTTCAAAATCTTTGAATGTTGGATTTACAAATTTCTTGCCTTCCAAAAGCGTTGTCCTATCTTTTAGAACATACGCCGTATGATTCCATAGCCGTGCCTCAACTTTGCCGTCCTCATTATCTTTTTTCTCGCGCAACATTTCGAGAAGCAGGCTTGGCTCATATCCCATATCAGTTTCCGCTTTCATCTTTGTTCCAGTTTTCTCTAATTGTTTTGCCCCTGATTCATCTTCAAAATAATCATATTCATATCCCGCCCGACCATTCATAATGATATGAACACGGCTATTTAAATATGAATCAGTGAACCTGCCCCAAGTCCCTTTCAGCACTGCCCAATCCTGAAAAAGGATTCTATTGCGTCCTGTTGCCTTCTTGTGTGCGTCCTGCAATTCCTTCCAGAAGTGACTAATACTATCAATAATCAGCACTGACGCTTCTCGTTCGGCTTCCTGCACGCTTGCCAGCAGGTCAACGAACGCACGACTTTTTGACACAAACAACTTGATTCCCGCGCTCTTGAAGAACGGAACAAGGAAGTCTGACCCTGTTTCAGTGTCAACAAAATACACAGGTTTCTTTGATTTGATTTTCTCAACTATCCCTTTGGCAATCAGCGCACCGGTATAGGTTTTACCGCTTCCGGCAAATCCCATAATTCCGCACTTTAGGAACGCTTGTTGATTTTCGGCAGGCTTAAACAGCGAGGCTCCATTATTCATTTTCTTTTCTCCATTCTATACATTTTTATATTCTTATAGATCATATCAAGACAAAAAGAAATCCTGTTATGAGCAATAAGTTTTTCATACTCGACTTTATGCCTTTGGCATAAATTGATAGGATGTTCAAAGCAGGTGGCGGGCTTCGAACATCTCTTGTCCATTATTTTTATTCCTAAGATTTTTAATCCCTCAAGAATATATTGGCAGTATTTAATGTTTTCCATTTCTTGCATTTTGAAGGATAGCGCGCACAAAAATTGCCTTGCAAAATTTGCACTCCTTACAATAAACATTTTTCCAATATGTGATAATGTGATTTGTGATTTTCTTGCACTTGTGACAGAGGGAAAGTCCTTCTATTTTATTTTCATCATTCATTTTATATTCCTAAAAAGAGGGAGGATAGATCATGGGGGTTAACCGAAATCTATCCCGCCCAACTTATATATTAATATTTATTCCACAACATGACAACCTTTATCTTGCATACTCCCATCGCTTCGAGTATGGGTTAAATTTCAACTGTTCGTCTTCTCTTACATAGCTCCATTCCTTTTGGTAAGGGTTATATCTTATTTGTGATTCAGGAGCTTCGTAAGACCATTTCTTTTCATAACTATTATATTTCATCTGGTCTGCCTTTGGCTGTTCTTCAACATAAACCCATTCTCCGCAATACGCGCTTGAGCATAACATTAACAGCATTGCCGTTAAACTTCCCATGATCTTTTTTGCCATGGGTGAATCAGTTGGAATCATGTGTGATACTTTGCATTTTGGGCAAGCTGAATATCTTGAAACAAGCCTCCACAGGGAATAAAGTAATGGAAGGATTAAAAATAATATCCAAAGTCCTATCATGAAACCAACAAAACATCCTGCAATCCAAAGGAACAATTCAATAATGAATGAACCTTTTGTTTGTGATGTTTCGTTCCCGATAAATCCACAGCTTGGGCAGATTTTATTATTCATTGCACCCTCCTTGCACTTGATTTTATTTCTGAAACATAAACATCTCCCATCTCACCTTCAGGCGTAAATGGGCTAACAACAGCACAGAACCATCTTGCATAAGGTTTTTCATCGTCTGCCTGCCATTTTTTAAGTACATACCATGTCCAAGACCTATCAAGGTTTGACCAAACTTCGTACGCATTTTCTCGACTTCTTGTTTTTCCGCATACATTTTTCATTTTATTTTCTCCTTTGGTTTATTTTGATATCAAGTCTGCAATCATTCCAAAGAACAAACAAACGGGAAGCGCAACAGCGAACCCGACCACAATCATAATCCCAAGATCAAGCGCATACCCGAACGCCCCATCCTTGTCATTTTTCTTATAATCTTCCAAGCTCTTGCCGTATATTTTAATCATAATTGCGCCCCCTCTGTTTTAGCTTGCAAGAACTCGAACACGCGCCTCTTGAGCATATCGTCATTCATGTATATCTCAATCAATGCCCGCCCTACCTTGCTATATCCGCCTAGGCTTTTACTTGACGCCTTAAAAGCCTTGCAGATCGGATATTTTTCATCGGTAAACACCACAGTAATACTTTCGTTCATTCTCATTTTAATCCTCCTTTGATTTTGATATCTGCCTGAAATATGAGTAACATCCACGCCCCTCATTGTGTTCCATATCTTCCAAAAACCCCTCATGCCCGCACTCAGGGCACGAGTAAAAAGATTCAAGTATATCACCGTTTAGCATGGCAACTTGGTATTCGCTGTTGGTTATAAATACATAACCTGAGTGCGTATTCATAGCGATGGTCACTTGGTCGTCTTCAAAATCCTCCGGCAATCCCTGCCCGCGCCACGCTTTTAGCAATTCCTCAGTCATTTTTCGTTCTCTTGCTCCGAACCTCGCAAAATCACTTGTTACTATTTCCTCGCTTTTCATGACCGCACCCCCATTTTATTTTCTTCTTTTTCGAGAAAACTCCGCAGATCGAGCAGCTCATTAAGGAGTCGTACTTTAGGATATTTTGACCCTTCATTTTTCAGGTCGTTTAGAAAGTCTATGATGTCCTGAGTTTTGATTATTAGCTGTTTCAATTCTTTTCTTGTTGTTTCCATTTTAGCACCCCCATTGTTTATCGTTTGCCTTCAATTATATTATAGCTGGATATAGGAATTTGTCAAGGGGGGTTTGGTGTTTTTTATAATATAGTTTGTCTTAAATACTGATTCATATTGATTTATAGGTATGTTCTTATATTTCAAATAAATGGGTTATATTAGTATTTAAAACAGGAAGTTTGACTGACTGCTTTTCTGAATGATTGTATTTTAATCCCAACCTTTTAGGTAGCCTTTTATTTTCAATGCCCTTGAAATTAAAAGGTTGACATTAATTTTTTAAATTTTTATAATTAAATTACTCGTGGTGGAGTCGATTGAAAGATTAAAATGATTAATATTTTAAAATCTAAATTTATTTTAAGCCGGACGGCGCAAGCTGTTTCCGGCTTATTCTATTTGTCCCTTCCGTGGAACACACCAAGAGATAGTCTTTCAATCCCACGGAAGGGCATTTTTTTTGAGGGATGAATGTCAATCGGGTATCTTAAATTCTACCGCCAACTAATTGAACATAAAGTTTGGTTTTTAGATAGGTTCAGCCGTGGGCAGGCTTGGGTTGATTTGATTGCCCTTGCCAGCTTCGCAGATACCTATTTTTTTATTGGCGGATATCGTGTTGATGTCAAACGCGGGCAACTTGCCTGGTCAATCCTGAAACTTTCAAAAAGATGGTGGTGGGACAGGGATACGGTCAAAAGATTCCTAAACTTTTTAGATTTTGAAGGCATGATCTCTTATAAATGCCACAACAGAACCACATTGATAACAATAGTGAATTATGAGAAATGGCAAAACAATACCACACCTGATGCCGCACCTGATACCACACCTGATACCACACCTGATGCCGCACATAATAAGAAGTATAAGAAGAATAATAATAAAAACATATATACTGGTTTTTTTGATGAAGTGTGGGAAATGTATCCAAACAAAGACGGCAAGGCTCAAGCCCTCAGGCATTTCAAAAAGTCTGTTCTGACTGAATCGGATTATCTCAATATCAAAAAAGCACTCGAAAACTATCTTGACTGCTCAAAAGTTAAAAGCGGGTATATTAAAAATGGGTCAACTTGGTTTAATAACTGGCGCGATTGGATTGAACCAACTGACGCTATGATGGGAAATAATAATGGAAATGGAGAAATTGACCAATGCCAGATGATAGTGAACAAGATCAAATTGGACGCGCAAAAACAATCCTCGAGCGTGAATCAAAGCTCTTAAATTATCAAGGCGAAGATCGCGTCATTGACGCTGCCTCATACGCAATTCTGAAAAATGACCACAAGGGAAAAATTTATTTCCAATCTAAAATGTTCCCGACATTCACCCAATTAACCAAAGGGTTTTTACAGGAACAGTTAACAGTCATATCAGGATATCCGGGACAGGGGAAAACTTTATTCGCAAAATCTTTGAATTATGATTTTATGAAACAAGGACACAAAACGCT
>Ga0315295_10005697_pt1 | contig 10625 bp, 13 predicted proteins | sample YL17G14_0_MG_FD_204453 | JGI IMG/M metagenome (GOLD analysis project Ga0315295, IMG submission 204453) | Sediment microbial communities from Yellowstone Lake, YNP, Wyoming, USA - YL17G14_0 | ecosystem: Environmental > Aquatic > Freshwater > Lake > Sediment | place: USA: Wyoming | collected...
TTTGACGGTTTGTCGCTGGGGGCGTGTCCACTGTGGTGTCGGCTGGTTTTTCGGTGGTTTTATAGGGTTGGGTTCGGTGGGTTTGCTTGATGGTCTCCGAGGTTGAGCGGCTGAGTCGCGAGGTGGAGGCTCTTCGTGCCCGTATCGAGGCGCTTGAGAAGCGTTCTGTTCCCTTCGTGGGCGTCTCGACTAGGGAGAGACGGCTGCTTATGCGGCGCCTCGCCGAGGCGGAGGCTGGCGATGTTGTCCCCTGGGAGGAGGTCAAGGCCAGCCTCGAGGCGAAGCGTCGTTGACTGGGTTCAGGGTAGAGTTCACGCGTAGGGCGAGCAAGGATCTGAAGAGGGCTCCCCCGTGGCTCGTGAGGCGCGTCGATGAGCTTGTTTCTACGCTGAGGGAAGACCCGGTACCGCGTGTTGGCTTGGATGTGCGGGAGCTTCTTGGTATGAGCGGCGTCTACAGGGTCAGGGTCGGTGATTATAGAATCGTGTACCTTGTCAACGACTCTGCTGGCTGGTGACTGTTCTCCGCGTCACGTCGCGGGGAGACGCCTACGCTGACTGAGCCCTCGGTTCTAGTAGGCGTGTTTCGTGTATTTTTCGTGGTGTCTGCGGATTATGTCCATGACCTTGTCCGTGTCTTCCTTGGTGTGGACTTTCTGGAACGTGATGCTGTGTTCCCAGGCCTTGGTTTTGGGGTCTACCTTGTTTATCTTGAAGTAGGCTTGGATGCCAAGTTTTCTGAGTTCTGCTATGATCTCGTTTTCTTGTTGTTTCACTTCTGGGGGGATGGACATGGTGTTTGCCTGGTTGTGTGTGGGTGTTGGTTGTATTTAGGTTACTTTTTCTTCTTGTAGCCGGCTGGGAGGGTGACGGCTTTTCGTTCTTTTGTGGCTTTTTTCTTTGCTCTTACTAGTTCGTTGTGTTTCTTGACGCCGTCTATTTTTTCTGTCTTCTTTTTGCTTGTGGGCATGTTGGGTTCTTCGTGTATGGGGGTGTTGGTGTGAAATATAGGTATGGGTTGGCGTGGGGTGCTACACACGATAACGAAAATTTTTTTTTGGGTTAACGTTTCTTGGCGGGTTCTTCTGGGGCGGCTTTAAATTGTTCTAGGGCGGATTCTAGGTTTTCGACTATCTCGGCGGCGATTGTTTCGGGTGGGGGTAGGTTGTCGGTGTCTTGGAGGGATTCGTCTCGGAGCCATGTTATGTCTAGGTTGCATTTGTCGCGTGTTGTGAGTTCTTGGTAGGTGAAGCTGTGGACGCGTTCTGTTTCGGTGTGCTGGTGGCGGTTCTGGGGGTTGTAGGCGATGTTGAGTGAATCCTCATCGACTATCGTTACTATCTGTGTATGGAGTAAAATTTTTACCCAACCAACCAATTACACACACACTCCCACACTCATACACCTACACATTCTCTCTTCTATTACCCCTACACACAAGCCATTCTATTCAAAAATGAAGAGATTCAGAAAATAGCCTGACTGGGCTGACGGAACGACGAGTGGTGAAGGGCGGGGTGGGTTGTGGAGACCTCTTACTCGATGTTTAAGCGGTTGTTTGGTGAGCACAGCTTGGCTAGGAGAGAAGGGCTACTTGACAAAGGAGGGCAAACCACTTGAATAAAACTAAGAAGGAACTTGAGGAAGAGGTTGAGCTACTGAGCACAATGCTTGAGAGCCTAGTCCAATTACTTGAAGATAAGGGCATTTTAACGCAAGCAGAATGGGAGAAAAAAATCAAAGAGAGCGTCATTGTGTGATTATTATTAAATCGACACATTACCTTTATGCTTAATGAACAGTATCATTGATTCACAAACTTTAACTTCTCCGGATATTGTCATAGACTCGCGACTGGGAGGGCCGTGCTGACGACTCGTTCGAGTATAAAATACTCGACCCGGTTGCGCATTTTCATATAGGAGAGTTTTTTTGTATCTACTATATCTTGATGAGTCGGGTACTCCAACTGGTTGGCAAAATCAAAATAATTTTGTGATTGGGGGAGTAGCTGTCCATGAGGGCCAAATTCATACTTTAGCTAACGAACTTGATAAAATACAAGAAAAATATTTCCCGGGACTATTGATCCCAATCGAGTTTCATGCTGATGCAATTCGGCATGGAAAAGGACCGCATTTTAAGCAATTTACACCAGATATACGAGAGGAGATAATAAAAGAAGTCTATGAAATGATTGATCGAATTGATTATGGTAATCTAGTAGTATTTGCATCTGCAATTAACATATCAGCAGTTGCCGATCAAAATAAAGCAGGCTATACTTGTTTTGAAGAGATCTGTAAAAATTTTAATCAATTTCTATATCATCAATATAGAAAAAGAAATTTAAACAAAGGATTATTAATTATTGATAGAACCAGAGATAAGGAATATCTTTATGCATTTAATGAATTTAGAAAAGCGTCAAATGTAAGAGATTATTTACCTAGTATTATAGATATACCTTATTTTGCATCAAGTAATGAAACACGTATGTTGCAACTTGCTGATTTTTGTTCTAATGCAATTTATAGATATTATGAATCAAATATAACTGATTATTTTGACATTATAGCGCGGAAATTTTATAGAGGGCGCGACCCTGAAAAAACGCTTAGCTTGAGTCATATTACTAAAAATAAAAAGTGCGAATGTGAAGCATGTAATCGTTTTGAATAACTAATCTATCTAAATTAAAAGCTTTTAAAACTTCCACATTGAATACTCACTCCCCAAGTTCATAATTGAGTTCTGAGAAAACATCGGAAATATTTGCCAGTTAAAAGGTCTTATGACAAAAGTCTGAACAGTATCAACAAACAGTCAGAAATATATAGAAGATGATCGGGGGTCCGCGAAGCTGCGAACCCCTTATCCCACCCGGATATACCGACCTAAGCCGGCGGGCTCACGCCCAACAAAACCTCCACAACACAGCACTTAAAGATTACCGAAACAAAAACCAGAAAAACTTTTCCCCGTTATCTACGGTGGCGTAAGCTCGTGGGATGAACTCATATCCGAGAACAGAACCTACACCCTACTGTGAGTCACCATGGTGTATGACTTCGACACAATCATAGACAGACTCCCAACCAGCTCCAGCAAGTGGAGCTACCGAAAGCAGCGCACCGGCGTGGAGGACGTCCTCCCCCTCTGGGTCGCCGACATGGACTTCGCAAGCCCCCCAGAGGTAGTAGAGGCAATCAAGGCACGCGCCGCCCACCCCATATACGGCTACACCACAAGAACCGACGCCTACTACAACGGCCTCATCAACTGGATGAAGAAACGCAACAACTGGAACAACATCCAACGCGACTGGATACTATCCAGCCCCGGCGTCGTCCCCGGCTTCAACATCTCCATCCAAGCCTACAGCCAACCCGGAGACAAGATAATCATCCAGCCCCCCGTCTACTACCCCTTCAAAAACGCCATACTAAACAACGGCCGCCAAGTCGTCGACAACCCACTCAAAATCGTAGACGGCAACTACGAGATGGACTACGAGGACCTTGAGAAGAAGATCGACGGCAGGACCAAGATGCTCATCTTCTGCAGCCCCCACAACCCCGTCGGCCGCGTCTGGAAACGCGACGAACTCAAGCAACTCGCCGAGGTCTGCGAGAGGAAGGACATACTCATCATAAGCGACGAGATCCACTCCGACCTCATCCTGGGCAAGACAAAGCACACCTGCACCGCAACCCTCTCCGAGGACGCCCTGCAGAGGACCGTCACCCTAGTCGCCCCCAACAAGACCTTCAACATCGCCGGCCTCCAAAACGCCGACGCCATAATCCCAAACAAGAAACTCAACGACGCCTTCAAAAACGTCACACAGAACACCAGCATCAGCAACCCCAACATCTTCGGAATGGTAGCCCAGGAAGCCGCATACGCCAAAGGCGAACCATGGCTCGAAGAACTACTCACCTACCTCCGCGGAAACCTAGACTACCTAGAGAAGTACATCAAGAAGAGGATCCCACAACTCAAGGTCTACCCCCTCGAAGGCACCTACCTCGCCTGGGTCGACTGCACCAACCTAGGCATGGACGACGCCACACTCAGCGACTGGATGCTCAAGAAGGCCAAACTCTGGCTCGACGACGGCGTCATGTTCGGCAGCGGAGGATCCATGTTCATGAGGATCAACATCGGCTGCCCCCGAAGCACCCTCAAGGAAGCCCTAGAGAGACTCGAAAAAGCAGCCAAACAGCTACCGAAAAACTAGGGGCAACAAGGGCGGCTAGAAGACCCTGACCCCGCTGCGCCGCGCCTCACCGAGCGCGGCCTCATCCCAACCCCCGAAGAGGGACGCCGCCAACTTCAGGTAACCGATCTTACCCGGGTCCCTCCCCTCGAGCGTCGCCACCGTCGCGTCGAGCGCCACGCAGTCCCTGCTCCCCAGAAGCAGCCCCCTGTTCTTCGCCGTCTGGGGCCTGATCGCCTCCTCCGCAGTCTTCCCAATCGAGGCCGTAAGCACCCCGTCCACCATCCCCACCACGTCGAAGATCGAGCGATACACCTTGTTGATGTCAACGATGCTCTGATCCAGCCTACAGTCGCCCTCACCGTGGAACCTGCTACGCCCCGGCCCAGGGATCATCCCGAACAGATTCTTCAACGACAGACTAACCACAATCGGCTCGTGGTTCAGCCGATACTTCGCCAGGCTAAGGAAGGTGCCCCCCCTCAACTCGAACAGCTTCTCCGGCACCCGCGCGTACATCTCCTCGAAGAGGACCGGGGGATACCTGTCCGCCATCTTCCTGACCACCCCCGGCTCCACGACGCGCCCCGCCCACACCTCCTCCGTCACATTCAGGTACCCCACCCCATGCCTCCCCAGCACCTCCCCCACCCCCGAGGTCCTGAGGAACCACTCGTCACTCCTCCTCAAGTCACTCCTCTTCATGGACCCTATGCCCCTCCCGTTGAGCGCGTCCTCCGTCCTCGCCCACCCATAACTCTCAACAACCAGCGCCTCCCCACCAATCGCCGACAACACACCATCGAGGACCTCCGCCTCCGTGAAGTTGTTGACCGTCCCCCAGTTCGGCTTAATCACCACCGGCGGCTTCAACTTCAACTCCGATACCACATCCCGGTAAATCGACGCATCCTGCGACTGCTCCAGAACAACCTTACCGAACCTCAACAGTTCTCACCCGAAAACACTGATACCATGACGCCTCACCCGATTTTAGACTTACGGGAATATTGAAGAAACCCAAGTCACCCAGACAAGGGTTCAGATAAAAGAAACACCCATGTTCGCCCTTAAACAAGCCATTATGCAGACAATGGCCCGATACGAGACCATCTCAACGAAGATACCCGCCGAACTCAAGGCCAAGATCAAGAAACACGACCTAAACGTGTCCAAGATAACTAGACAGGCCCTCGAACAAGCGGTCGCCAGAGCCGAACTCATCGACGCCCTCAACCAGATCGAGACACGCGCCAAGACCCGCCACACACCCGACTCAACACACCTCCTAAAAGAAGACCGGGAACGCTAACCACACAAATCAGGGCCCGGAGAACCCCCGGACCCCTATCCCACCAGGTCCTCCACAGGATAACCGACCTAAGCCGGTTGGGCTCAAGCCCAAGAAAAACAATTCCAAACAGGCAACATAAAGCTGCCGAGACCAAAACCACGCCAACCCTTCAGCATCCTGAAGCCCGTCCCCCGACGCAACCTTTAACCCCCCCAAACCCACAACCAACACAGACAAACATGAAGACCGTGACCGTACGCGTCCCAGAGTCCATGCCAGACGCCGAGGTCAAACTAGCCGCCGCCATAGAAGCCTACACACGCGGCTCCGCAAGCGCCGGCAGAGCCGCCGAAATAGCCGAACTCCCACTACAAACATTCATCCACGAACTCACCCGCCGAGGAGTAACCGCCTACCCCTACACAGACGACGAGGCGAGACGTGAACTAGAGTGAAGATCACAATCAACTCAAGCGTCGTCATCGCCCTCAGCCACCTCCACCAACTCCACAACCTAAAAGAAACCTACGAAGAAGTCACCGTCGCCACAGCCGTTTACCGCGAAATAACGGAGAACGGCAGAGGCCTCACCGGCGACGCCGACCTACGCGCAGCCGTAAAAGCCGGGGAGATAAAACTGAAGACCCCAACCGACAGACACCTCACCCTGGCCCTCATCGACCCCCTCGGGGAGGGAGAGGCGGAGACGATAGCCCTCGCCAAACAGGAGAACGCCACAGCCGTCCTCGATGACCGCCAAGCCCGAGCCAAGGCGAAAACCCTCAACATACCCCTCCAGGGAACCATCCGCACACTAAAACAACTCAGCGACACCGGGCACCTCACAGGCATGACCCTAAGACAGGCCATCGAAAAGCTCCCCGAAACCGGTTTCCACATAAGCAAAACGATCACCGACAAACTCTAAGCGGACTCCCGGTACTCCCCAGTCGGGAACGAATCCCTCTCGCCCAAAGGGCACGGTTTCCCGGGGACTTACCCACCGGAAGATAAAGAAACCACCCCCTTTATATAAATAATTAGAATAAAAAAAAGGTAATAACGAAACAAAAATCGGAAAATTTTTCCGCCTTATTATACACCACGCTCAGAAGGAAAGACGAGCGATATTTTTTCACGCCATTATTGGCTACGAAAACAAGGAAACGGGGCAGCCACAGCGACAAAAAAGAGGAAAAACAACCATCCCCAGCTACGGCGACGAAAAACGATGAATTTCATAGAAAAAATACGTTTCCCAGGCCAGATCTTTCCCGCCTTATGAGGAAGCTACGCGAAGACCTCCTCGAACCTCTTCACAAGCTCCCTCTCCTGCCCCGGCAGCAGCATCAACGTGTTGACGATGAAGTTGTTACCGTCCCCCCAGTACCGGACCCAGACCTCCGGGTCCCCCTCCTTCAACCTCTTCACAATCGCCCCCACCTCATCGATCCCCTTGTCAATGAAATGCACGTTCAGCCCCAGCGTATTATAGGCGGTCCCCGCACCGCTCTTCGGCAGGTAACTGATCCTCGCCTCCTTGAGGCCGGGGAGCTTCCTGATCCTCTTCTCTATGTACCGCGCCCTCTCCCACGCCGGCGCTATCCTCTCCGCTTCGTGGTCGAGCGCCATCCAACGCTTGAAGGCCACTATGAGCCCAACGATCTCCTGCCTGTCCAGCTTATACCCGCGCCCGATCCCACGCCACTTGCCAGGCGTCTCATCGGGCCCACTCTCCGCCCCTATGAAGCTGTGGAGCGCCATGGCCTCGATCAGGTCCCTGCGCCCTATGGCGAAGCCGGTGCTATTTGGCCCGTGCACATACTTACCCCCGAACGCGACCACGTCCGCCTTCATGTCCATGAACATCCTGAAGTTGCTCGTCGGGTACGTCATCCCCGCCGCGTCGACGATCACCGGCACGCCGTGGTTGTGCGCCATCTTCAGCAGCTCCTTGAGCCCGGGCACGCCCCTCTTCGGCCCCGTCGGGTACGCGTAGTGGATCGCGGCGATCCTATCCGTTATCGCGGCCTCGAACTCGTCGACGCCGCAGCCCCAGTTCTCATCGCCCACGAAGACGAACCTGCCCCCCGCGACCTCCATGGCGCGATCGTAGACGTAGAGCCGGTTGCATCGCTGTATGATTATCTCGTTCCTCATCCCCGCCGTGTCTGGGAGGCGCCTCATCTTCTCGGGGTCCTTACCCGCGATGCAGGCAGCCGCGGCGAGGGTCAGCGCAGCGAAGCCGCCGCTAGTGATCAGCGCGGCCTCCGCCCCCGCCCCCTTCGCGATGATCTCCCCGCCCCTCATCATGAGGTCCCACATGTTACAGTAGCTGCCATTCGCCCTGTCCATGGCCTCCTGCACCTCCTTCGGGACGGTGCTGCCACCCAACCGGGTCAGGGCGAAAGCTGCGTTCACTACTCGTTTAACACCGAGTTCAGAATAGACGCTCATAGATGGGAGAGGCGCCGAGACGCGATAAAACAGTTTGCAGAATCAGGCGCCCTCGATCACACCACTTTTATCCTACCGAAACGGTATACCATAATGGTAATACCCAATGGGTGAGCTCGTCACAGTCTCCAGCAAGATCCCCCGAGACGTAAAGGAACGCCTCGACGAATACGACATCAACCTCAGCAAACTAATCAGAGACCTCCTCGAAAACGAGCTCGAACGGATGGACGAGGAGAAACTCAGGGCGATGGCGGAGCGCGCCGGCGAGATCCTACAAAAGATCCCAGACGAGGAACTCGTAACCGCCATCCGCTGGAGCCGAGACAATCGATGAACCTCTTCGACGCATCAAGCATATACACACTCGTCAAACACGCGAAGGGCGACGCCTCTAAGATCCTAAAAGCTGGCTCTACGACCCTCCTCGCAGCATACGAGCTCGGAAATGCAGCGTGGCGAGAAACACACCTCGTAAAACTCCTCACGGAAGACGAGGCCAAGGAACTCCTAAGCCTCCTCTACGCACTCCTCGAAACCATGACGATCGTCCCCTTCGAGCCACGCAGAGACGGAGGCGCGACGCTCGAATCATCACTCGCAACCGGCCTGAGTTTCTATGATGCCTCCTATCTTTCAGCCGCGATAAAAACTGGGCACACCCTCGTGACCGAGGATAAGCGGCTCGCGAGGATAGCGAGCAGGTTGGGTGTCAAAACTTTATCTTGGCATGACCTCTAGGAAGAAGCGTTCTCGATCCCCCGCTCTCTCCGGAGGAAGTCACCGAGGTCGAAGACGTTCCTCAGCAACATCCCCCCCTCCCTCGCTTCCATCCTCCCGTAGCCAAGGCAGTCACCGCCGAGCATCACGAGGAAGCAGGCGCCCTCCACTAGCTCCCCCTCGGACCTCAGTATGCTCTCCTCGAAGACGTCCCGACCGCAGGCGAAGAGCCACCCGACTTTTTCGTCGACCCATACCTTATTTGGACCCTGCATCTTTCCCAGTTCACGCAGCAGACTGGCGCCGGGGATGAACTCCCCCCTCGTCCGCCCGAGGAGCCTCCCCGCGTAGACGAGCCTCCCCCTGTCACGGATCTGCGCCGCGACATCCGCGCCGACGACGAAGCGCCTGTCGTTCAGGTTGATCCTCTCCCCCGCCGGCTCATAGACGGCGACGACAGCCGCGAGGAAGTCCTTTAGCTCCCTCACGGCTTCACCACCTTGGCGACGAAGAAGCCCTGCGTCTCCGTCTCGTCCGGCCAGAACCTCCGGCACTTCGCCACCTCGGGGCTAAGGCTCCTGCCGATGACCTCGGTCAACGCTGGGCTTCCCGGTCCCCTGACCTCCTCCATCTTCACATCATGGTTTTCGAGGAGCCACTGGACATTCAGCTCATCCTCCTCCGGCTCCAGGCTGCATGTGGTGTAGACGAGGGCTCCGCCCGGCTTGAGCAACCCCACCGCCGCCCCGAGGAGCCTCCTCTGCTCCGCCGCGTTAGCCTCAACGTCCCCGATGCTCCTCTTGCTGAACCACGACCTATCGGTCACGTAGTTCCCCGAGCATGGGGTATCGAGGAGAATCTTGTCGAAGGGCGTGCCACCGTAGTAGAGGCCCGCTGCGTCCCCGCAGTATGCAACGCAGTTCTCAACCCCGGTCCGCTCAAGGTTGTTCTCAAGCGCGTAGAGGCGGTCCCTGCGGACGTCGACGGCGACGACCACGCCCCGGTTCCCCATCCACGCCGCCGCCTGGGTCGTCTTCCCACCCGGCGCCGCGCACATGTCAAGCACCACATCCCCAGCCCCTGGCGCGAGTACCTCGACGGGGAACTGCGCCGCCGCCTCCTGTATCGAGTAGAGGCCGAGGAGGTACTCGAAGCTGGAGCCAACGCTCGACTCGCCTCCCTCCGCATAGAGACCGTCCCTCAGCCACGGTATGCCCGTCAGCTTCACCCCCCTAGCCTCCAGCCTCCCCACGACCTCCTCCCGGCTCGCTAGCAGGGTGTTAACCCTTATTGCCCTGCGGGTCCTCTCATCGCCCCTCAACTCGTGCCCCATGGCCCTGTAGCGGTCGAGGAAGAACCCGGCGCCCATAAGACGCTTCTCAGCCTGAGGCGATTTAACCGTTCCCACACCCCACCCAGATTTATAGCCACGACGCCCAACAGTTCCCGGGGAAGCAAGTTGAGACCGCGGGCGAGAGAGTTCGGCATCGAGCTTGGCACGATGGAGACCGGTAGACTGAACGCTGTAACCGACGTCGAGGGCGTCGGGGTCGGCCACTCGACCCTTATCGAGGGCGAATCAATCCGCACAGGCGTCACCGCCATAGCCCCCCACCGGGGGAACCTAGTCGAGGACAAGGTCGTCGCAGCCGTCGACCTCTTCAACGCCTACGGGAAATCCACGGGCCTACCCCAGGTGATCTACGAGGGCGTCCTCGAGACCCCCATAATGCTCACCGAGACCCTGAACACGTGGAGGGTCGCCGACGCCGTCGTCGACTACCACCGGGACAGGATGGGACTCGGACCCCGCTCCCTAAACGTCGTCGTGGGGGAGACTAACGGCGGCTACCTCACCGACAACCTCGGTCGACATGTAGGTAGGGAGCAGGTCTTCGAGGCGCTCGACGCCGCGAGGAGCCCCGAGGGCAGG
>Ga0315295_10005698_pt1 | contig 10625 bp, 7 predicted proteins | sample YL17G14_0_MG_FD_204453 | JGI IMG/M metagenome (GOLD analysis project Ga0315295, IMG submission 204453) | Sediment microbial communities from Yellowstone Lake, YNP, Wyoming, USA - YL17G14_0 | ecosystem: Environmental > Aquatic > Freshwater > Lake > Sediment | place: USA: Wyoming | collected...
GGGCGTGCGCCGCGGCCCCGGCCGCTGCCGGGTCGCCCGGGCCGTCGGGCGCCGCCACGTCGAGGTCCGCCAGCGGCACGTGGGCCTTCTGGCGCGACCGCCGCTTCCAGAACCGGTACCCGACGCGCGTGGCGATGCGCCGCAGCCAGAGCTCCAGCGGCGCCACGCCGCGAAAACGCCCGAGGCCGAAGTATGCCTCGACGAAGGTCTCCTGCACGAGTTCCTCGCGCTGGGCGGGCTGGCGGGTGAATCGCCACAGAAGGTTCGCCACGGCGGCTTCGTGCCGCCGGACGAGCCGGGCGAACGCCGCTTCGTCGCCGCCCAGCGAGGCCGCAATATCCTGCCGATCTGGGTCCAAGGTGGTGACATTGTATATCGCCATCGCGCCGGCCGCCAACCGTCACTTCCTCCGTACCTGCGCCCCCGGCCGGGTGGCCTGGCCACCCGCCGCGCGCATGCGTTTTCTGGCCGCCGCAGGGCACCTCCTGCGCGGTGGGTCGGGAGACCCACCGCGCACGGCGTCAAGTCGCGCTGTAGTACTAAACAGGCACCTTCTTCTGCGCCGCGGCCCCCGGACCGTGGCGTCCGCCTTGCGGACCGCCGCCCTCAGGCCCGCCGCCCTGCCCGCCGGGCCCGCCGCGCGGCGGCGGCGGCTTGGGCAGGCATTCCCTGACGTCGGCGGGTGTCAGGCTGGTGATGTCGGCGAGTTCCTGGACGAACGCCTCGTGGATCGGCTTGGCCGCCTCCAAGGCCGCCTTCTCGGCCGCGTGAATCTGGCCGACCTGCTCGGGGCTCATCTGCTTGCCAAGCCTCGCGTCCAGGGCGCGGATCAGCAGGTCGCCCAGGCGGAACAAGGGCGGCAGGCGAGGCGGCGGCCGGATGCCGTCGGCAGCCGGCGGCGTCTGGCCCTCGCGCGACGGAGGCGCCTGCCCCTGCTCGCGCGCCGGACCGCCCTTCATCGGCGGCTTGCGCCCGCCGGGAGGCGGCGTCTGGCCGTCATGCTTCGCAGGTTTCTGCCCTTGCTCGCGCGGGGGCCCCTGGCCGCCCGGCGGCGGAGGCGGAGGGATCAGCGACTGGATCTCCTCGACTGTCACGCCCGCGATCTGGGCCACCTGCTGGAGGAAGGCGTCGATGACCTGCTTCATCGCCCCGTGGTTCGCCTTGCCCGCCTCGCGGATTTGGGCCCGCTGATCTTCCATGAGGGGCTTACCCATCTTGGCCTCAAGCAGGGCCACGAGCGGAGGAGGTGGCGGAGGTGGCGGCGGACCCATGGGCCGGCCTTCGCCGCCCTGGTCTGGCCCCGGACGGCCGCCTCCCGGCCCTCCCGGCGACATTGCCGCCAGGACAACGCCGGCGGTCAGCCCCACGGCAAACAACGCAGCCCACAGAACCCAGTAGCGCTTCATGGCATTCCCTTTCCTGTCAGGCGTTGGGCCCGCGGTTGCGGGCGCCTATCCACCCTCATGGTGGCGCAGAGCAGCCGGCCGGTAACACGGAAAATCGCCCGCACGACCGGCTGGTGCTTGTCGCCGGGCCGGGCGATACTGTAGAATCCCCCGGACCGAGTTTCCCCAAGGTACAAGAGAACACAACATGAAACATGCGATTTCGGTCGGTCTGGTGCTCCTGGTTGGCGGCTGGTGCCTGGCGGCCGATTGGCCGCGATGGCGCGGACCCGACGGAAACGGTCACGTGCCGGCCGGCGTCGCCGTCCCGAAGACGCTGCCCGACGAACCCAGGACGATCTGGCAGGTGAAGACCGGGACGGGCCTCGGTTCGCCAGTGGTCGCCGGCGGCAAGGTCTTCTACCTCGACCACCAGCAAGGCAAGGAAGTGGTCCATGCCGCCGACGCCGCATCGGGCAGCGAACTCTGGAGCGCCCCGCTCGACGCCGTCTTCAAGGACTTCCAGTCGGTGGCCGGCCCGCGCTCAACGCCTGTGGTCGACGGCGACCGCGTGTACGTGCAATCGTGCCGCGGCGAATTCCAGTGCCTGAACGTGGCCGACGGCAAGCCGGTCTGGCACATCAACTTCGTCAAGGATTTCGGGGCCGTGTTCGTCGGCGAGACGGGGGACGCGGCGGGCGCCCGCCGCCACGGCAACACCGGGTCGCCGCTCGTGGACGGCGACCGCCTGCTCGTCTGCGTCGGCGGCAAGGATGCCAGCGTCGTCTGCTTCAACAAGCGCGACGGCCAGGTCATCTGGAAATCGCAGAACGACGTGCCCGGTTACAGCGGGCCCGTCATCGCCACGATCGCGGGCACGAGGCAGGTCATCGCGTATACCGTGGAAGGCGTGATCGGCCTCGACGCCGGCGACGGGCGGCTCCTCTGGCGGTCGCCGCTTAAGACGTCCTTCGGGCGGCACGTAACGACGCCCATCGTCGTGGACAACATGGTGGTCGTGTCGTCGTTCCAGGCGGGGCTCATCGGCATGAGGATCTCGAAGCAGGGCGACGCCTTCGCCGCAGAGCGCGCCTATGCGGCCAAGGGCGCGGCCATCAACTTCATGAATCCCGTCGCCGCCGGCAACTACCTTTACGGCCTCGGCCCCTCCAAGACGCTGCTCTGCGTCGACGTACGCACAGGCGAGAAGGCCTGGGCCAAGGAGGGGTTCTTCTCGGGCATGACCGAGAAGGACTACGCCGGGTTCGTCGTCATGGGCGACAGCATTCTCATACTCACCGAGAACGGCCAGTTGCTGCTCGTCGGCGCCGACCCGAAAGAGTGCCGCCTCATCAGCAAGGTCCAGGTCTGCGGGCAGAACTGGTGCAACCCGGCCTACGCCGACGGCAGACTGTACCTGCGCGACGCGAAGGAACTCCGCTGCGTTCAGTTGATGCCGTGAGTTGGCGCATCGCGCGCCGCGCGATCGATGGCGCAAGGCAACACGCGCCAGGCAAGCCGGGCGGCGAACCAGGCGCGCGCTCAGCATCCGAGCAGGATTGGCTGGCCGCCCCGCCCGCGGGGCGCGTGTCTTGCGGGGCACTGGTACGCCAATGAATCGACCGTTCGTGCTCGCAATAGGCGTCGCGGCCGCCCTCGCGGCCCCGGCGCCCTGCGCGCCGGCCTCCGAGCAGCCCGACGAGCCGACCATCGTCCGCTACGACCAGGAGTCGCCGTACCACCGCATCCGCGTCGTGGATTACCCGGAGCGCGGCCGCCGCTGCATGCGGTTCTCGAAACCCGGGTCCATCCAGGCCTCGATGATCCTGGCCGAGCCCGATAGACTGGACCTGCGGCACGCACAGTCGATGATGGCGGCCCTGGCGCTTCACCCGGCGCCGCAGGACGTCCTCCTGGTGGGCCTCGGGGGCGCGTGCATCCCGAAATTCATCCAGAAGCACTTCCCCGACATCCGGCAGACGATCGTCGAACTCGACCCCGACGTGGTCAAGGTGTGCCAGGAATGGTTCGGCTTCAAGGGCACGGCCAACACCCGGGTCGCCGTGATGGACGGCCGCATGTACCTGAAGCGGTCGGCCCAGGCGTACGACGTGATCCTGCTCGACGCGTATGCCGCCGACCACATCCCGTTTCACCTGACGACCGCGGAGTTCCTGCGGCTGGTGAAGTCTCGCCTGAAGCCCGGGGGCGTCGTGGCCGCGAACCTCTGGGAACCCGGCCTGGCGGCCGCCGGACACCTCGGGCCCGCCGTCAGCCGCTTCTACTGGGCCGAACTCAAGACCTACCAGGCCACGTTCCCGCAGACCTACCTGTGCAGGGCGCGAGACTCGGGCAAAATCATCGTCTTCGGGACGCTCGGCGACAAGGCGGTCGGCAGAGACGAGTGGGTCAAGCGGGCCCAGGCGGTGGCCGGCGGCAAGGATTTCGGCTTCGACCTGGCGGCCCTGGTGTGGAGCGAGTACGAGCCTCTGACGAAGACGGACATCCCCGAGAAACCTCTCACCGACGACTCCGCGCCGGTCGACACGCTGCGGCGCGAGAACCCCAAGTACTTCGAGGACGCCGCGAAGTGATGCCCCGGCGACCCCGACGGCCGGACCGTTGATGGACTGCGTGGCCGCCCGCAGTCAGGATGCGGCAGAGCACTGCTTCCGCGTCAGCAAGTCAGGATGCAGCAAGTTAGGGTGCGCCGGATTTTGGATTGCATTGGCCGCAGGCGACGTGTATATTCAAAGGCCTTGAGGTTGCTCGGTGGGCCCGAAAAGGGTGGTCCCGACGACCCTTCCGAGGCAGCGAGCGGGCGTAGCTCAGTGGTAGAGCGTCACGTTGCCAACGTGAATGTCGTGGGTTCAAGCCCCATCGCCCGCTCCAATTGCTTGATGGTCTGAGCGGCTCGGCGAGGACCGAGATGGTGTCGGGGTCTTGGCGAGGCCGCTTATTTTTTCGGCCGAGTTGGGGCGGCGGTCGGCAACGACGGGAAAATCGCCGCCCCGCCGTCCGCGCGCGGTATGATGAACCTGGACGAGCATCTTTAGGAGTGACCAGCGATGGAAGTCAAGGTGGAAGCCCTGGCGGCGTGTAAGAAGCGCCTCTCGATCACCATCCCGCCCGAGGACATCAAGGCGAAGTTCGAGGAACGTTACACCGAACTGGAGCGCGAGGCCCAGGTGCCCGGCTTCCGACCCGGCCGCGCGCCCAGGCGCCTCGTCGAGAAGCGGTTCCACGAGACCGTGACCGACGAGGTCCGTGCGAAACTCGTCGCCGAGGCCTTCGAGAAGGCCGTCAAGGAGCAGAGCCTCGACGTTATCGGCGACCCCGAGATCGATCCCGAGAAGATCCAGATGCCCGACGGCGGCTCCCTGACCTTCTCCATCGACCTGGAGGTCCGGCCCGAGTTCGAACTGCCCGACTACACGGGCATTCCGGTCAGCGTCGAGCGCCCGGTTGTCACCGATGCGGGCGTTGCCCAGATGCTGGAGCGCGTGCGCGAGTCCTACGGCCGGCTCGACCCGGTCCCGGCCGAGGAGGCCGTCAAGGACAATGACCTCGTCGTCGGCGACCTCACGATCCAGGCGGGCGAGACGATGGTCGTCGACCGGCAGAACGTCCGCCTGCCGGTGGCGGCGATCGCCGTCGAGGGCATCCGCCTGGAGAACCTGCCGGAGATCCTCAAGGGCGCTAAGGCCGGCGACACCCGATCCGCCAGGATCACCATCCCCGGCGACGTCGAGCGCGAGGAAGTGCGCGGCAAGGAGGCCGAGGTCCGCCTCAAGATCGGCAGCGTTTCCCGGGTCTCGCTGCCCGACAACCTGGCGCTGCTGAAGGCGATGGACTACGAAGACATGGACTCGCTGCGGGCGGGCCTCCGCCGCCAACTCGAAAGCCAGAGCGAAGCCGCCTACAGCCGCGCCCAGGAGGAGGCCGTTCAGAAGTGGCTGCTGGAGCGCATCCCGTTCGAACTGCCCGCGGACCTGGCCGCGCGGCACGCGAACCGGCTTCTACAGCGGCGGATGGTGGACCTCCAATACCGCGGCATCCCCGTCGGGGAGATCGAGAAGCGCCTCGGCGAGATCAAGCACGCCACCACTGAAGAGGCCGTCCGCGACCTCAAACTGCTCTTCATCCTCGATGTGATCGCCAAGAAAGAGAAGGTCGAGGTCACCGACGCCGAGGTCGACGCCCGCGTCAAGATGATAGCCATGCAGTACAAGCGCCGCGAGGACCGCCTGCGCGAGGAAATGCAGGAGCAGGGCACGCTCGACAGCCTGCGCACGCAGATCCTCGAAGACAAGGTCGTGAGACTCCTCCTGGAGAAGGCAAAGATCACAACCCCGGAGCCGAAGCCGGAAGAGAAACCGGCCGCGGCCCCGGCCGCCGAAGCAACGGCCGAAGCGAAGCCGGAGGAAATACCAGCCGAGGCGAAGGCCGAAGAGAAGCCGGCCGAAGGCGAGGCCCCCGCCGCTGAGACCAAGCCCAAGGCCAAGCGCAAGAGCCGAAAGAAGCCCAAGCCGCCCGAGGGCGAGGCCTCCGGCGATGTCGAATCCACCTGACCGGTCTCTTAGGCAAGGAACCGCTACGCGATGGCCACTTACCCCAACGGTCCCGAGATGGCGGGGCGCCTGGTTCGCCCCCGCGACGCCATGCAGCCGTACCAGCAGCAGCGGTGGCTGACGCTGTCGGACCTTCTGCTGGAGAACCGCATCGTCTTTCTGGAGAGCGTCATCGACGACGCGACCGCCAACAACATCGTGATGAAACTCCTGTACCTCCAGAGCGAGAAGCGGAGCCAGGAGATCAACCTGTACATCAACTCGCCCGGCGGCTACGTCTCGAGCACGATGGCCATCTACGACACGATGCAGTTCCTCGACGCCCCGGTGGCCACGTACGCCATCGGCCTCGTGGCCAGCGGCGCGGCACTGCTGTTGGCGGGCGGACGAAAGGGCAAACGCTTCGCCCTGCCGCATGCCAAGATCATGCTCCACCAGCCCGCCGGCGAAGTGGGCGGGCAGGCGGCCGACATCGAGATTGCCGCCAAGGAAGTCCTCAGGGACAAGGAGTCGCTCATCCGGATCTTCGCCCAGCATACGGGCCAGGATCCCGACAAGATCCGGCGCGAGACCGAACGCGACCGGTACTTCACGGCCCAGGAGGCCAAGGAGTGGGGCCTCGTGGACGAGGTCCTCGAACATCCGGCGGAACCGAAATGACGGCACGGAGGGCGTTAGCGTGACGGCACGCGACCAACTTATCCCGATGGTCATCGAATCCACGGGCCGCGGCGAGCGGGCCTACGACATCTACAGCCGCCTCCTCAAGGACCGCATCATCTTCATCGGCGGCCCCATCGAGGACGACACGGCCAACCTGGTGATCGCGCAACTCCTGTTCCTCCAGAACGAGAACGCCGACGCCGATATCTCCATGTATATCAACTCGCCCGGCGGCGTCATCACCTCCGGCATGGCCATCTACGACACCATGCAGTTCGTCGGGTGCCACGTGGCGACGTACTGCCTCGGCCAGGCGGCCAGCATGGCCGCGGTGCTCCTGGCGGCCGGCGCCAAGGGCAAGCGGTTCGTCCTGCCGAACAGCCGCATCCTCATCCACCAGCCGCACGGCGGGGCGCGCGGCACGGCGACCGACATCAGCATCCAGGCCGAGGAGATCCTGCGCATGCGCCAGCGCCTCAACGAGATCTTCGCCCACCATACCGGCCAGCCCATCCAGAAGATCGAGGAAGACGTGGACCGCGACCACTTCATGTCGGCCGAGGAATCCGTCGCCTACGGCCTGGCCGACCAAGTCATTCAGAGCCTGCCGAAGAAACAGAAGTAACTGAGTGGCTGAGCAGCGGAGTGACGAAGTGACAGCGGGGAGCCGAAGACGGCCGCGTTGCCTGTCAGTGCGGCCCCAGTTGCCTGCCTCAAAACCCCCAATCCTCCCCCTCGTGGATCGCCAGAGCCCCGAGCCCGCCGCGGGAGCGGCGGCAGACTCTCCGGTTCACTCTCTCCCGCTGCTTCCGTCTAGCGCCGGAAGTCGTCGCTCGTCAGCACGACGGCCTTGCCCTGCGGCACCTGCACGTCAAGGACCTTCTGCCCGTACCGGACCTTGGCCGTGCCGCCGAGTTTCGAGCGGAACGTCGCGTCGGCCAGCGCCCCGTCTTTCCACGCCGCATCGACCTCGAAGCCGCCGCGGGCGCGGAGGCCCTTGAAGGCGCCGGTCGGCCAGGCCTTCGGCAGGGCGGGCAGGAGTTCGACTTCGTCCCCCTGGCTCTGGATGAGCATCTCGGCGATGCCCGCCGTGCCGCCGAAGTTGCCGTCGATCTGGAACGGCGGGTGCGCGTCGAAGAGGTTGGGGTAGGTGTTCCCCCCCAGGGCCTCGACGACCATCTTGTGGGCGTGGTCGCCGTCGAGCAGTCGCGCCCAGAAGTTGATCTTCCAGGCCTTGCTCCAGCCGGTGCCGCCGTCGCCGCGGAACAAGAGCGACTGCCGCGCCGCCTTGAACACGTCGGGCGTGCCGCGCGGCGTGATCTCCCCGCCGGGATACAGGCCCCAGAGGTGCGAGACGTGCCGGTGCTCCTCCTGCGGGTTGTCCTTGTCTTCGAGCCACTCCTGGAGTTGCCCGTGCTTGCCGATCTGGTTGGGAGCGATCTGTTTTCGCATCTCCAGGAGTCTGGCTGCAAAGCCGGCGTCGACGCCCAGGATCCGCGCGGCCTCGGCCGTGTTGGCGAACAGGTCGCGGATGATCTGGTGGTCCATCGTCGGCCCGGCCACCAGGCCGCCGATCTCCGGCGAGTTCGACGGCGTGCTGATGAGCCACCCCGTCTTCGGGTCCTTCACGAGGAAGTCGGCGAAGAACGTCGCCGCCCCTTTCATCGCAGGGTAGGCGCGCCGGGCCAGGAACTCCTTGTCGCACGTGAAGCGGTAGCGGTCCCACAGGTGATGGCACAGCCACGCCCCGCCCGTGACCCAGATGCCGTGGTCCGAGGCGTTGATCGGCGCCGTGCCGCGCCACAGGTCCGTGTTGTGGTGCAGGACCCACCCGCGGGCGCCGTAGTGGGCCTCGGCGACCTTGCGTCCGGTGACCGCGCAGTCCTCGATGAGGCCGAACAGGGGCTCGTGGCACTCCGACAGGTTGGTTACCTCGACCGGCCAGTAGTTCATCTCGGTGTTGATGTTGGTGGTCCACTTGCTCTCCCAGGGCGGATTGAGTTGGTCGTTCCAGAGGCCCTGGAGGTTCGCCGGCTGGCCGCCGGGCCGGCTGCACGAGATCATGAGGTATCGCCCGAACTGGAAGTACAGCGTGGCCAGTTGCGGGTCGGCGTCTCGGGCGGCCGCCTTGAGGCGCTCGTCGGTCGGCAGCGCGGCCGCCGCGGTCTTGCCGAGGTCGAGCGTCACCCGGCGGAAGAGTTGTCGGTAGTCCTCGAGGTGCGCCTTGAGCAGGTCGTCGAAGGTCTTGGCTGCGGCCGCCTTCATCGCGGCCTCGCACCGCTGGGCGGGGTCGGCGCTCGTGTCGTGGTAGTTGTTGAAGTTAGTGGCCGCGGCCAGGATGAGCGTCGCGGCGTCGGCGCCTTCCACCGTCGCCTCGCCGTCCTTGACGGTCGTCCTGCCGCCCTCGGCGATGACGCGCAGGCGCGATTCGAACTTCATGCCGCCGTCCTCGACGTGCCCGGCCATGACCAGTTGATTCTCGCCGAGGCCGCGCGTCTGGGCCGGCTTGTGCGGGCTATCCAACCTGGCCGTGAAACTCACCGCCCCCTTCTTGTCGGCCGCCAGGCGCAGCACGATCACCTGGTCGGGATGGCTCGCAAACGCCCGGCGCTCGTACGTCACGTCGCCCGCGCGGTACCGCACCGCGGCCACCGCCGAGTCGAGGTCCAGGTCGCGCCGGTAATCGGCGGCCGTGTCGTGCCCGGTGAAGTGCACGCGCAGGTCGCCGAACGGCTGGTACGCCTTCTGGTGCAGCGGCACGCTCATGAACTCTCTGCCCGCCAGGTCCTGGGCCTCGCGCTGTTTGCCCTCGGCGAGCAACCGGCGGATGGCGGCCAGGTGGGCCTTCGCGCCCTCGTGCTGGTACTCATGCGGGCCGCCGGTCCAGAGCGTGTCTTCATTGAACTGGAGCCGCTCGTCCTCGACGCCGCCGAAGACCATCGCGCCCAGGCGTCCGCCCCCGATGGGCATGGCCTCGACCCACTCGCGGGCGGGCTGGCGGTACCACGCCGACAAGAGCGAGGCCGGCGGCTCGGCTTTGCCCGTAAGGGCCGCGCGGACCGACGCCTGGCCGGCGGCACGGGGAATCTTCGCGAAACTCTCGGCCACTTTCCTTCCCTCCGCGCTGGTCGGATCGGCGGGCCACTGGGCCCACGCCACGTCGTCGCCCGTCCTGAACTGCCAGGTTCCTTCGAGGCCGATCTCGCCCCTGGGCGAGGTGAGTCTCATGGCCGCGCCGCCCATGAGGCCGCCCCCGCCGCCGCCGTCGTACACGCGGACGGCGATGAGGTTCCACTCGCCCGGGCGGATGCAGTCGGCCGGCACGGCGTACTCGCGCCGGGGGCCGGAGAGACCCCTGTAATCGGGCGGCAGCCTGCCGGTGGCGCCGACCTTGCGCCCGTTGACGAACGTCTCGTCGCAATCGTCGATCGAGCCCAGTTCCAGGCGCGCCGGCTGCCCGGCGAACTCCTTCGGCGCCTTCACGAAGCACCGGTACCACGCGAACCCGTCGTACTGGGCGAGTTTGCGGTCCTGCTGCTCCCACGCCCCCGGCACGCGGACCGTCTGCCATCCGGGCATGTCGGCCGGCCGGGCGGCGAAGAGGCCGCAGGCTATACACGCGATACCCAGTGCCGCCAGAAAGGGTCTCATAGGCGCCTCCGAAACTTGGACATCATAGTCGGCAGATTCTACTTTGCGGGGGCGAGGCGAGTCCATCCCATTCGGAGGTAAGCAAATACGGGCCGGGTTTCGGGATCATTTCTCGCCGCCCAGGAGGGCGGCGCGGTAGGCGGGTTCCGGGCCCGCCTTGTCGGCGACGGCCTTGGCCTCGGCGCCGGGGGGGTCGGCGCCGAAGGAGTTGTCGCGCCACGTGTGCCAGTCGCGGGAGCACTGGTTGAAGCGCATCGGCTCGGCGCTCGTGCGGTAGATGACGTTCGCCTCGAACAGGAACCCCTTGCTCCCCTCGTCGATGAACATGCCGTTGTTGGGCGCGGCCTGGGCCAGG
>Ga0315295_10005700_pt1 | contig 10623 bp, 9 predicted proteins | sample YL17G14_0_MG_FD_204453 | JGI IMG/M metagenome (GOLD analysis project Ga0315295, IMG submission 204453) | Sediment microbial communities from Yellowstone Lake, YNP, Wyoming, USA - YL17G14_0 | ecosystem: Environmental > Aquatic > Freshwater > Lake > Sediment | place: USA: Wyoming | collected...
TGCCTTCTGTTTGGTAGCGCTTACGGTATTTTTATCGATTATCATCATTGGCGTCGCCTTTACCAACTGCCTAGCTCCTCTGTCGCAATTTTGTCTTTTCGGACGGGGCTAAAGCCCCATCCCCGTCATTTTAATGTCACTAAACATGTAGCCCCGAGGCTTTAGCCTCGGGAGCCCGACCCTAAAGGGTCGGGGCTACATTTGTGTCCATCATCTAATGCTTGAAGTGGCGGATACCGGTGAGCACCATAGCCATATTATACTTGTCGGCGGCGGCGATTACCTCTTTGTCTCTTACCGAGCCGCCGGTCTGGATTACGGCAGTTACTCCGCCCTGTGCCGCTACTTCAACGGTGTCAGGGAATGGAATCATGGCATCAGAAGCGAGCACGCTGCCTTTGGCGGCATTACCGGCTCTCTTTAAGGAAAGTTCAACGCTGACCACCCGGTTAGGTTGACCCGTGCCCATGCCGAGCAGCGTGTTGTCTTTAGCCAGGACGATGCCATTCGACTTTATGTGTTTTACCGCTCTCCAGGCAAAAATAAGGTCGCGCATTTCGGTCTTGGTCGGCTCACGCTTGGATACGGTCTTCGGTTTAAACTCTTCCTCGGTGTAATAGTCCTGCTCTTGAACTAAGAAACCGCCGCTGATGGGACGCAGGTCGATGTTTCCGGTTTTGCCTTGCTGTGTTAGTACCGGCAGTGAGAGGAGGCGCAAGTTCTTCTTATGCTTGAAGATGTCGAGGGCTTCATCAGTGTAGCCTGGGGCGATGATGCAGTCGTAGTGAGTTTTATCGATTTCAATGGCTAAAGCGAGGTCGATGTGTCGATTGCAGGCAACGATGCCACCGAAGGCGGATACCGGGTCACCGGCAAGAGCCCGTTTATAGGCTTCTACCAGGTCCTTATTGCTGCAAAGACCGCAGGCATTGTTGTGCTTAATGATAGCTATGGTGGGGTCGGTGAAGTCGCAGGCTGTGCTCCAGGCAGCTTCTAAATCAAGGAAGTTATTGAAGGATAGCTCGGGACCGCTGAGCAGTTTGACCGAGGTCATGCCCGGCGGCCTCTGGCCTATAGCCTGCTCGGCGAATAAAGCGGCTTTCTGGTGAGGGTTCTCTCCGTAGCGCAGGTCATAGAGCTTTCTCATGGCGATAGTCATCTCTTGCGGGAAGTTTTCTGCATCCCTGAGATACTGGGCGATGGCGGTATCATACATAGCCACGTGCTGGAAGGCTTTCTGAGCCAGCTTTTTCCGCTCTTCCAGGCTCACCTTGCCCTGCCGCAGCTTATCGAGAATGACGTCATAATCTTCAGGGTCAACAATTACCAGTACAGAGGGAAAGTTCTTGGCGGCGGCACGAATCATTGTCGGTCCACCTATGTCTATATTCTCCAATGCCTCCTCTAATGAGACATTGGCTTTGGCTACAGTCTGAACAAAGGGGTAGAGGTTCACCACTACCATGTCTATAGTCTCGATTTTATTTTTAGATAGCTCGGTCATATGCTGGGGCAGGTCCCGTCTGGCGAGTATACCGCCGTGGACTGCCGGGTGAAGCGTCTTCACCCGCCCATCCAGTATTTCGGGGAAACCGGTAATTTCTGAGATGCTGTGAACTTTAATACCTTCGGCTGAGATGGCCTTTTTGGTGCCGCCGGTGCTGAAGATTTCGATATTTAAATCTCTTAGTTTACGGACAAAATCGACCAGTCCTGATTTGTTGGAAACGCTGACGATAGCGCGCAAGTTAGCCTCCTTTAAGTGATAGTTATTTTTTTACTATCCGTGGATTTGATAACTTTACCAATTTTTTTGATTTCAGGCAAGGCGGCAGTGAGTTCAGCTACGTGCTGCGGCGAGCAAATAATCACCATGCCTATGCCCATGTTGAAGACCTGGTACATCTCGGCTTCTTTGATTTTGCCCTGGTCGCGAATGAGCTTGAAGACCGGTGGGACAGGCCAGGCATCTTTATTAATTTTGGCACACAGCCACTGTGGTATTATCCGGGGGATATTTCCTTCAAAACCACCGCCGGTGATGTGGGCCAGCCCTTTAACCATCGGTAAAACCGGCTTCATTTGTGAATAGTAGCAGCGGTGCGGCTCGAGAAGCTCCTCTCCGAGAGTCCGCTTGAGTTCCGGGTAGAAAACCTGCAGCGAAGAAGGGTCTCGATCTACCCTGAAGACCTTGCGCACCAGCGAATAGCCGTTGGTATGCAGTCCACTGGAAGGCAGGCCAAGGATTATATCGCCCGAGGCGATGGATTTGCCGTTTATTATGTTTTCCTTTTCTACAACGCCGACAATGAAACCGACGAGGTCATAGTCATCAGCCTGGTATATACCGGGCATTTCAGCGGTTTCGCCGCCGATTAGTGCGCAGCCGACATTTTTACAGGCCTGGGCTACACCTTTGACGATGCTTGCCACTCTCTTCGGCAAGAGTTTACCCATGGCGACATAGTCGAGAAAGAAAAGCGGACTGGCGCCGCAGGTGAGGATGTCATTAACGCAGTGATTGACTAAGTCGATGCCAATGGTATTGTGTTTTTTTAAGAGCGAGGCGATTTTGAGCTTGGTGCCCACGCCGTCGACGCTGGAAACTAATACCGGCTGGGCATAATCCTTTAGCTGGAACATGCCCCCGAAAAGGCCGATATCGGTTAAGACTTCGGGTCTGGAGGTCGAGCTGGCAAGTCGTTTAATCAGCTCTTTGGCTTTATCGGCAGCCTTGATATCAACGCCGGCCTGGGTATAGGCCTTACGAGCCGCCGAGTTCACTCAAGCTCCCTGAAGGTATGACTTCTAGGGCTAGTTTGTCCATCTCCAGCTGCACGGGTATGGGGTAATCTCCGGTGAAGCAAGCCAGGCAGAACATATCTTTGGGCAGACCTACCGACTCGATTAAGCCCTCGATGCTGATGTAACCAAGGGAATCGGCGCCTATAGCCTCTTTGATTTTCGGTATGGTTTTTTGGGCAGCGATAAGCTCCCATCTGGTTGCCATATCCACGCCGAAGAAACATGGGTGGCGGATAGGTGGAGAACAAATGCGCAAATGCACCTCTTTGGCACCGGCTCTCTTGAGCATGGCTACGACTTTGGGAGTGGTAGTGCCGCGGACGATGCTGTCATCGACGACTATCAATTTTTTTCCCACGATAGTTTCAGCCAGCGGGTTAAACTTAAGCTTAACGCCGAGGTCTCTCAGTCTCTGGTCAGGCTCGATGAAGGTGCGACCGACGTAGCGGTTTTTGATTAGCCCTTCGCAGTAGGGGATGCCCGAAGCTACGGCGTAGCCGATGCCGGCAGCGGTGGCAGAGTCAGGGACACCCATCACTAAATCAGCATCAACGGGATATTCTCGGGCCAGTATTTTGCCCATGGCTTGCCGCGCCGAATAAAGCAGCTTGCCCTGTATAACACTGTCGGGGCGGGCGAAGTAAATGTATTCGAAAATGCACAAAGCTTTTCTGGTGCTCTCCTCGGTAAAGCTCCTGACGCCATTCTTATTTATGACTACTATTTCGCCGGGTTCGATTTCCCTGATAAACTGAGCCCCAACATGTCCCAGAGCACAGCTTTCCGAGGCAATTACCCAGCCGCCATCGATAGTCCCCAGACACAGCGGCCGTACTCCCATGGGGTCGCGCACTCCCATCAGCTTGTCTTTGGTCAATATTACCAGCGAATAGGCACCCTGCAGACGGCGCATAGCATACCTTATCTTGTCTACAGGGTTTCTTTCCGTGGACGACATAACGAGATTGGCGATAATCTCAGAGTCGGTGGTGGTGGCAAAGGTGTATCCCTGTTGGGAAAGCTCGTCGCTGAGGAATTTGGCATTGACTATATTGCCGTTATGGGCTAAAGCTATGGTCGTCGAGTTGGCTTCAATTAGTATGGGTTGGGCGTTGCAGGCACGGCTGGAGCCGGTGGTGGAATATCTGGTGTGCCCTATAGCGATATGACCGTGGAGTTGGGTTAGCTCGTCCTCGGTGAAAACCTGGGAAACCAGTCCCATGGAAGTGTGGAGGTAGACTTTTTTCCCGTCGGCGGTGGCGATGCCGGCGCTTTCCTGTCCACGGTGCTGAAGAGCGTATAGGCCGAAGAATGTAATTCGAGCGACATCCACACCGGGAGCATAGATGCCGAAAACACCGCAGCTCTCATGCATAGCTATATTTATGTCCTAATTATTATAAGCTTTTTGCTATGCAGAGGTCAATTTTGCCGTTGCCGTGAGCCAATCTAAAGCGGCGTTTACTGCTTTGTGTTCTAAGCGTAGCCTATGCCCGGCGCCCGGGATTATTACCAGTTTTTTGGGTTCACCGGCCTTTTCAAAAAGCCTGTGGGCGTGTTCCACAGGCACCAGGTCGTCTTTATTGCCGTGAATCAGGAGTAGGGGACGGGGAGAGATTTTGTCTATCCACTTAAGCGGCGAGACCGCGCCGAAGCCGGCAAGCCAATCATCTAATGATGGCGGGAAGTCAGCATCCCTGATTACACCGATGCTGCGGAAGTGGTCGATGGTAGCCTCAGCGCACTGTTTGTCGGTCAGAAAAGAGAATTCGGCGGGGCAAGCGAAGGTTACCAGGGAAGATATCCTTGGGTCGTTGGCGGCGACATAGACGCTTACCGCAGCGCCGGCGCTGGAGCCGAGAAGGCAGAGGCGAAATTTGTCGACTTCGTCCATGCTGGCCTGATAATCGATGGCAGCTTTTAAGTCTCGTGTCCAGCCCAGCATGTCCAGGTTGCCCTGAGCTTGTCCGGCTCCGCGGAAACTGAAAATCAGGGTGACAAAACCAGCAGCGCAGAACCTTTCGGCTAGTCCAGGGTAACCTGTGTCATTGCTTGAGCTAGGCTGTCCGGACGGAATGCCATGGCAAAGGCAGAGCGCTGGACAGGGCCGCTTGGTGGTCTCCGGGAAATAGACCTCGCCGGGAAGGTTAAGGTTATCAACTTTAAGAGTAAAGGTTCTTTTCATGGTTGTTTATCAACTCCACTTTGTAATTGCGAGCGCTTTTCCCTCCTGTCATTGCGAGTCCTTCCACTGAAGGACGTGGCAATCTTACTTGCACCACCACCGAGATTGCCACGTCGCTACACTCCTCGCAATGACACGTGAGTGAATGTCATTGCGAGCCTTTCGCCCCATGTCATTCTGAGCTCTACGGACGAAGAATCTCGCAGACTCTTCGCTTCGCTCAGAGTGACAGATTAACGAGCCATCTCCTTTGATGTTATTTAATTTGGTTAGTTAAAAATATCAGAAATTCTTTATTTCCCTCTGCGCCGAGTATAGGCGAGGCAACCAGCCCGCGCAATCTTAAGTCATGGTTGGTAGCCCAGATGATGAAGCGGCCGAGGACAAGGGCGTGAACCTGGAGGTCTTTGATTATGCCGCCTTTGCCAACCTCTTGTCTCCTGGCTTCGAACTGCGGTTTGAACAGGACAATAATATAGCTGGGTTGCGCCAGGTGGTCGATGACATTTGGAATTACCTGGGTCACTGAGATGAAGGATAAATCTATGGTGGCAATATTGACCTTTTCCGGTAGAGAAAAGGGGTAATGGGCATTGACCCTTTCCATGACGACCACTCTGGGGTCTTGTCTTAGCTTGTAGTCGAGCTGACCGTAACCGACGTCTATGGCGTAGACACGTTTGGCACCACGCTGGAGCAGGCAGTCGGTGAAGCCGCCGGTGGAGGCGCCTACGTCCATAGCTGTCAGGGAAGTGACATCGAGCTTGAACTCATCCAGGGCATGAGCCAGCTTGATGCCACCACGACTGACGTACGGTAATTTCTCGGCTAGCTTGAGTTCAATGCTTTCATCTACCAGAGTGCCCGGCTTGGTGATTATCTTGCCGGACACGGTAACCTCGCCAGCAATAATCAGAGCCTGGGCTATTTTCTGGTTTTCAGCCAGCTCTCTGGTCACTACAAGATTATCCAGCCGCTGCTTTGGCATGTCTATATCTACTGCTTTTTGTCATTCTGAGCGAAGCGAAGAATCTCAAAGCTACATCAGATTCTTCGGTCGCTTTACTCCCTCAGAATGACATGGAACAATAACCCTGGGATTGCTTGGGCATAAGACTGATTATAGATAAGTGAAGCCAAGCTAGAATTCTTCGTATTTGTGGTTCAAGTTTGAAGGCAAAGAGCGAAGTGTATGTGAGTGGAACGGGGGGTATTAGTTTAGCTTGTTTAGCTGGGAAGAACAAAGCGCGGGACTTACTTGTACCCGGGCGCCTGTGAATTATCCGGGGTATATCAAGAAGGTTTACATTGTGGCCTGACAAGAAAGTTAGAAGATCCAAGTGATATCGAAGCATGTCTCTACCAGCATCAGCGATGACATTGGGCGGTGGCTCTCCTTCTTGTGGGCCCACAAGATATTCCATCTGGAATTCGAAAGTGCCAGTTTGCTCATTTTTCTCATTGAATACCGGGTTAATGGTGACCTTCCGAAGTTGTGGAAAAGGAGAAGCCGAAGAATTGATAAATTCTTCTCGGACAAGAAAGAAATTCCCGGATATCTTACACGTTAGGGTCCACAGTTGGTGCTTGATAGATGGTTTCTGTGACAGGCTGCCGGTCATAGTATTTAACCTCCTCATTTGGGATTTATTTGCGCAGTGCAGTTAAGTCTTGAACGGTTGAGGTTAAGGCTCAATAAGCATATACGGGTATTGTATCATAATGCCGATTCTCATTGGTTAATTATGGTTGGCTTGCTGGGGACTAAAGAAGAAGCGAATGCTGGTTTGGTGCTTATTACTTGAGTTCTAGGATATTACTCTTGGACGAAGGCCCACCAATTCCCCAGCTTCCTCCACCTGCTGGCTATATCCACAGGACCATGAGTTCCATTGTGTGGACTTGAACCACGAAACCGGTGAGGTGTGCATAGTCTCACCTGCACAATCAGCCAAATTGTGCCTTGGGCTTACTTGACAAGTGCCCTTCATGAACTTAAAGTGTCTATTGGCGGTTTGCATCAACATTGCTAGTGATGTCTATGGTATCTATTGAATCTGGTTATATTGCACTGTACCACCCTGGTGAATTGGAGCGGCGTGCTAACGCCCTTGAAGCCCGGTTAGCCTCCTGTGATATCTGCCCCAGGGAATGTCATGTTGATCGGTTAGAAGGCGAACTGGGTTATTGCCGCTCGGGTCATCTTCCCATAGTCTCAATTGCCTGCGCTCATCATGGGGAAGAACCAGCTATTTCGGGAACAAGAGGGTCAGGAACAGTGTTCTTTGGCAATTGCAATATGAGGTGTGTTTATTGCCAGAACTATCAGATAAGTCAGAATTGGAAGAAGCAACAGTCAAGGCAGATAGATTGCCATGCTTTGGCGGAAAGAATCCTTTACCTTCAAGATGAACTGGGCTGTCACAATATTAATTTTGTTTCTCCTTCTCACTTTGTTCCCCAACTGGTGCGCACTGTCCTGGAAGCGGTGCCTATGGGGCTTAGGGTGCCATTAGTCTACAATACCAATAGCTATGATTCTGTAGCTTCTCTAAGAGAGCTTGACGGTATAATAAGTATTTACCTGTCTGATTTAAGATATGCCTCTGATAATGTGGCAAAGAAGTTCTCGCATACTCCAGATTATGTAGCGCGCGCTCACCAAGCTATTAAAGAAATGTATCGGCAGGTTGGGGACTTGATAGTAGATGAGTTTGGCCTGGCACAACAGGGATTAATTGTGCGCCACCTTATTCTCCCCAACGGGTTGGCGGGGAGCGATGAATCATTGACCTGGCTAGCTCGGGAGCTTTCCTCCACGGTGACAGTTAGCATAATGTCTCAGTACCTACCGCTGCACCGGGCACAACGAATCCCTTTGCTTTCCCGAACGATTTCAGCGGCTGAGTATGAAATGGTTCTCCAGTTGCTATCGGACTTAGGAATAGAAAACGGTTGGATACAGGAAATTGGAGCATCAGAAGATTACGTCCCTGATTTTGAACGAAAAGGCCATCCTTTTGTTTCTACCCCCAAGAGGCAGAAATAGCCCACTTTCTTGTCCCTCCTACTATAATCTTCGGCGTTTGCACATAACGCAGTTGCTGGGATATCCAAACGGATGATACAATGGCTTGATTTTCGAAGTACAAAAAGTAAAGGAAATGACTTTCAGTGAGTAATAAACCTATTGTCGATCTTAAAACTTTTGTAGAGAATGTAAATAAGAAGGACAAGAAGCATAACGGTAAGAAAATTCGATTTGCCTGGTGCAAGAGAAAACGCAAATAATACCTCATTCCTATCTCTGAGCGCTACTACGAAAAGCTCATACTGTCATAAGACTATCCTATTCAAGATGCCCTGAAATAGTCTTACCCGAGAGATAGGTAGAATACAAAGAGGGCCTTACATTTCATCGTAATGTTTAATCTACACTAAATGCCGCAAAATGCAAGAGACGTTGATTTATAGCAACCATTGACATGAGGTTAATCCCCTGTTATTATTGCCCTTTAGCGGCTTTAGCACAGGAAAATTGCCAGTGAAAGCGAGTTAATGTGCTAGTTGCAATAGAAACAACCCTAATTTATACCTTCCTGTTAGGCTCCCTGTATCTTCTGGTTTCGTTAGGTTTCTCGCTAATTTGCGGCGTACTTAGAATCTTTCACCTGGGCTACGCGTACATATTTACAGCCACGATTTATTTCACCTGGATGTTCATGAGTGTCTTTCACTGGGGCCTGGTTCCATCTATAGCTGCTATGTTAGTAATTCAGGCCGGAATCGCCATAGCCATCTACAAGGGGCTAATAGTGCGGTACATAAAACGAGAGGAAATCATTATACTGGGGCTTCTATTCGTGGCTATTATTCTGGAGCAGTCTGCACTGCGGTTCTACCCTATACAAACTGGAGTCTACCTCGAGACAACCGTGGTACCGGGGATCAGTAAGATTGGCCAGGTAACCGTATCAAATCAGCTGATATTCGCGGGTATCCTGGGGATAGTAACAACGGGATTGTTTGTCCTTTTCTTCCTGAAAACTAAATTAGGACTGGCTGTGCGAGCTATTTCCTATGATATATATAGCAGCAGGTTGATGGGCATACAGGTTGAGAGAGTATTCATGTTTATTATGGTACTGGTGCTTATCCCCGTGATACTGGCCACACTGGCAATTGCTCCTATTTGGGCAGTAGAACCGTCCATGGGTTGGGGATATATGATAATTGCCATATTGGTAAGTATACTCGGCGGCCTGGGCAACATCAAAGGTACCATTATGGCCAGCTATATAATAGGCTTTTGTCACTCAGTCGTTGGCTTTGTTATAGCTCAGCCTCTATATATGGGCCTATCAGCCTTAATAGTCGTTTTGATAATGCTAATTGTCAGACCGCAAGGAATAGCTAAAAGTGAAACTGTATGGTGAGTTAGATGGAATTAGAAGTTAAAAGAGACCGACTCGTATTGCGCGCTGGAGGCGGAAAGTGGGAATGGCATATTGAGCCGAGGTATTGGCGGAATCCCTTAATATACGTTGGCATACTAATAATAGCGCCGGTGGTGGTATATTTCGCATATCCACCCCTTCTAGCTACGGTAATCGATGCTAACCTGCTGGCTGCTATAGCCATCCCTTTGGCGTTGATGAGCATCGGCACCGGGCGAATGAATTTCGGGCCCCAGTTTTATATTGGTATAGGGGGCTATGCTGCTGCTTTGCTCAGCATACATTTTGGTCTCAATCCCGGTTTGACATTGATAGCGGCTGCGCTGGCCGGTCTATTCTTTGGTTTTCTTATGAGTCCTCTAAGTATAATAGCCGGCGGCTTGTACTACAGCCTGTTAACACTGCTTTTGCCCCTGTTGTTCCTGGAAGTCACATTTATTTTTTCTGACCTGTTCAAGGGGGATACAGGCCTTTCTGGCATAGCACCCCTTGTGTCCGTCGGCTCTTTTAGCTTGAACCTTCTTATTTACGCCTTTATTTCGCTGGCTATGATGCTATTCTATCTATTTATAATTGATAAAATTTTCAGGTCGAGATATGCAATACAGATGGCGGCTATTAACGATGATGAGGAAGTTGCCAATGGCATTGGCGTAAACGTAAATAAAACTAAAATAATCAGTTTTATCATCCCGGCAATGATGGTGGCCGTAGTAGGCTGGTTTTATGCGCACTATTATGGAGCATTTTCTGGACTAACATATCTGCCACTCACATTCATGTTGAAGGTATTTATGGTGACAATGATAGGCGGGCGAACACAGATATATGGATGTATCATCGGAGGATACTTCATCTCATTTCTGGAGTTGATACTGATACGAACTACCGGGGACATGTCGCCCGTTTTGTTCCCTCTTATACTGCTTATATTGCTTCTAACTCTCCGTGAAGGTCTGTTCGGGCTCTACCGGAAGCGCCATTATAGAGAATACATGCCAACCTTGCGTTTTAGGAGATAGTTCGTGGCTGAAATACTGAAAGTTACAAATATTTCCAAGCACTTTGGAGGATTAACTGCAGTTAATGACGTCAGTTTCTCTATCAATGAAGGGGAAACTGTGGGGCTAATGGGGCCCAACGGAGCTGGTAAGACGACCCTGGTCAATATGATAT
>Ga0315295_10005701_pt1 | contig 10623 bp, 3 predicted proteins | sample YL17G14_0_MG_FD_204453 | JGI IMG/M metagenome (GOLD analysis project Ga0315295, IMG submission 204453) | Sediment microbial communities from Yellowstone Lake, YNP, Wyoming, USA - YL17G14_0 | ecosystem: Environmental > Aquatic > Freshwater > Lake > Sediment | place: USA: Wyoming | collected...
TCGCCGGCATGCTCGAGAGCCTCGGCGGCAAGGTCAAGGCGTTCGGGACGCAGTTCAAGGGCTCGACCGATCTGATGTCCCAGGGCCTCAAGGGGGTTTTCGAGTGGATGGGTAAGGTCAACCCCGCGTTCTCCGCCGCCCTCGGCACGGGCCTCCAGCTCATCGGGTCGATCACGCAGATGTACTCCTCGTACATGCAGCTCAGCGTCATGCTCGGCCGGCTCTGGACGATGAAGATGGCCTCGGCCGCGGCGACCACCTACCACACGATCGCCAACTGGGCCCACGCGGTTTCTCAGTGGGCCGTGAACGCCGCCATGTATGCGTGCCCGATCGTCTGGATTATCGCCATCATCGTCGCCCTCATCGCCATCATAATTTTGTTGGTCCAGAACTGGGACAAGGTCTCGAAGGCATTCGGGGACTTCGGGAACTGGGCCAAGAAAGGCCTCGGCGACGCCTGGAACGGCATCACGAAATGGTGCGGGGACGTCGGCAAGGCCATGGGGAACGCCTGGGACGGCATCAAGAACGGCGCCCAGGGCGCCAACGACTGGATCAAGAACATCTTCGAGGGCACGGCCAAGAAGGCCTACGAGTGGGGCCAGGCCCTGATCAAGGCATTCAATGATGGAATGCAAGCGGCCAAGAAGTGGCTCGAAGACGGCTGCAAGAACATCGGCGACAGCATCGCCAAGTTCTTCAAGGGCGCCTCTCCCCCCAAGGAGGGCCCGCTCAGCAACATCGACAAGTGGGGCGAGAACCTCACGATGACGCTCGGCCAGGGAATCACCAGGGGCATTCCCCGGGTGGAGTCGTTGATCAACTCCGCCGGGACGAGCATCACGAACAACCGCAACAACCAGGTCAGCGCCGAGATCAACATCAGCGGCGTCGACGAGGAACGCATAGCGAGGAGAGTCATAGACCTACTTTCGGAGGCGATGGGATGATACTGCCGATTTTGATAATACTGCTGCTCTGCCAGCAGGTGACCGTGGAAAAGCGACCGCTCAGGCACATCACCGCGCCGGTGCCCGACTACCTGGCCGGCCAGGCCCGCAAAAGGGTCATCGGGCCCGGGCTGCTGAGCCTGCTGCTGTTCTCGGGCCTGGTCCTCCAGGATGCCCACAGGGTCCGGACGGGCGCCAGGCGTTTGGTCCTCGGGAGGGGCGAGCGCGCCAGGAAGGCCAGGCAGGCAGCACGCACGAAGGCATCTCGTTATCTCTCCGCTCTACGGCTTCACGGTGGAGGAATGTCTTTTTGCCTCAAAACCAGGGTAAGCTGCAAGTACATATTCGCCATGCTGATGGTCTTGATGGGGATGGGGGGGGCTCAGGGTGGCCAAGGCTCCCCCAAACCCCCGGACATCATAGACTACGGTGGTAACGGTCCAAGCCCCACGGGGCCCAAGCCCAAGCCCTCCACGAGCGTTATCCCGGGCGTCATCGATGGCAAGTGGCACGAGGCGGCCGCCGACCCCGACCTGAAGGCTGGCGTCCGGGTCGTGACCTGGGAATCCAAGCACGCCCACAGCCACTTCGGCGAGGACGGCAGCGCCAACTACCACATTGATAGGCCCTACATGGCCCCGACCGGAGCCCTGGACGAGGAAGGCAAGGAGGTGCAGGAGAAGCGCTGCGAGGCCTTCTGGTGGCGCCTAACTCCGTTCCTCAAGCTCCAGGAGCACAAGGTCACGGCCGCGGAGAAGGACGCGGTAATCGGGACTGAGAATAGAATGAGGGACAAGGTCAAGGAAGTTTTGAAGAAGGAGGTGGATGTGGTCTTGCCCAAAGGTGACGTCGTGAAGCAGCTCGTGGACGAGAATGTCTATGAGTACGAGGAGGTAGAAGGCCCCACTGGCCCCACCGAAAGAAGGGTCCAGGAGGAATACATCCACTACATCCACGGCGACACGCCCGCCGAGATCGAGAACACCTTCATGGGCGGCATCTCCATCAAGACCGTGGTGGGGAAGTGCGCGGTCAAGGAGACCATCACGCTGGAGCAGCCCAACGATGTCATCCTCTTCGAGCTTGAGGATTCCGGCAACATCCGCTACGAGGTGCAGGCCGACCCCGACAAGCCCGCCTACGGGAGCATCGAGCTCCAGGACAGCTTCGGCAAGCCCCTCGGGGCCCGCATTCCGGCCCCCAAGGGCCACGACGCCGACAAGATCGAGATACCCTGCCACTGGGAGATGATCGCCGGCTATCTCTACCTGCGCATCGACGAGGACCTGGCCAGCCCGAAGCCCGTCAAGACCTACTACGTCCGGGAGGAGAAGATGGACAAGGCCGGCAGGGCCGTCCTCGACGAGGATGGGCTGCCCGTCGAGGTGGAGGTCGAGAAGGTCGAGTACCACGCCTGGAAGGGGCCCTTTGTTCTGGACCCCTCCGTGACCTGGGACGGGACGAAGATAGAAATCTCGGGGGCGGGGTGCACGCTGCCGTCAATCAAGACGCTGTACGAGGAGGGATTCTCGGTCAACCCCGTTGCCGATGCTACGGCCCTTGACACCTACAGCGCCGATTGGGTCGTGACGAAGGCCGGGACCTCCGTCGCAGAAATCGACACGGCCATCTACCGCACAGGGACCAGGTCCGCTCGCTTCTACCGCGACGGGGCCAACGATGTCACGGCCTACAACGCCGCCGCCGGAGATTATTATGATAATGTTCGATTCAACTTTGCCGTCCGCGCCTCAATAACGAACGGTCGATTCTATATCAATCTCCGGGATGCCGCCGGAAATGTCATCTGTCAATGCTATTTCTATGACAATGGCAATATCTATTTCCTTTATGGTGATGGGGTGGGGGGTGTCAATACACTTTTGACCAAAGCCTATGTTGCAGGAACTTGGTATGTAATTACATTCGATATAGATGTCACGAATGATAAGTATCGGGGGTGGGTCGATAACGTCCTTTATCCCGGAACAGCCGCCAATGCCGGAGGGTGGTCTCCATTCTACTATGATAGAACCGCCACAGCCATTGATAATTTCGGGTTCGAACTATTCTCCGGAACCGGCGAATACGCCGTCGACGACATCACAATCGAACTCGGCGATGAAATTTATGCTCATGGAAATCTCCCATATAATCCGAATGAAATCTCGGAGGCCGTGAGCCCAACGGGGACGCTCTCAGATTGCGACGGAGATTGGACCTGGTCCTGGGGAACGGGCGCTGTGACTATAACAGCAGATTCGACCACCAATGTAATCGGGAGTAATTCGATTAAAGGCCAATTCAATGCAGGAGGCACCGCATGTGACCAGGGACTTAAATATGTTTTCGATACGGCAAAAGATATTTCAAATTATGAGGGGGTGGAATTTAACATCAAATTCGATAACCTGACCGGCTATGCAAATTGGGTATTCATGGTATTTTATGGAGCGAGTTATTATTATAAAATGTTCATAGCCCCGTCCAATCTCGTTGCTGGAAAATGGGCGCATTTCAAATGGGCATTCAAAGATTTCGATACAACTGGCGACCTGACGGCTATGACTGGGTGGGGATATTATTATGGGAGTGATGGTTCAGCAGCCAATAATCATCATGTCGATGGCGTTCATTTCTATGGCGCCAGGAATGGGAGAGGCGCCTCCTGGTCCTCTCAATCCATCCAGACCAAATCGGGCACCACCACCCAGCTCAACCGCACCGTCCCGATGGCCGGCCGCTATTCGCCAATCAACGCCAAGAATGCCAACTGGCTTGCCCAAATCCAACTCTCCGCCGACGGCTCGGACTTCTCCGGCAAGGGCCACGACTTCGCCGTGACGTCAGCGCCGGCGGCGGAAGGGAACCCCATCCTCGGCGGAACCTGGACGCGGATGAACTTCGACGGCATCGACGACGAGTACCACCTCGCCACTAATGATTTCCTCACGGCCGTCGGCTCCCTCTCCTGCTGGTTCGAGCCCGACACCATCGCCGCGGGTACCGATTCGATATGGTGTTTGTGGGCCGCCGACAACGACCGCCTATTCCTCCGGAGGAACGGGGCCAGCCTCGAACTCGTCCACAACATCGACGCCGCCACAACGACTTATTGGCTCGGGACGCTCGTGGCCGACCGCGCATTCCACTGCGCTGTCGTCCTGGACGGGGCCAACTGGACCGTCTACCTCGACGGCAAGCGGGTATTGTATACGGCCAACACGAAGAAATTCAGCGACATCGCCGCAGGGGCCACGACATACATCGGGTGCCACAAATCCGGCGGGGCCACGGCAGATTTCTTCGATGGGGCGATCTGGGATGTAGCCTTCTACGACGACGCCATGACGGCCGACGAGGCGGCGCAGCTCGCAGGCGCAGGGAAGGATTTGTTCATCGACGATTCCAAGGCTCTGACGTTTCAGGCGAGCGGGACAGAATATAATCTCGGGAGGAGATTCCCAGATGAGCCGAATGAACTTTGCGAGGCGACGACAGGATGGTTGGCTCAATATGCGACCGCATCTTCAATATCCGATGCCGTATATGGTACAAAGTCTGTAAGGTACACCCGGACCGGAACCGGAAACGGTTATCTTGTTTATCACTATCCGGCTCTCGACCTCAACTGGAATCTCCAGAAGATTGCCGGAGCAAAAAGCACAGTGGCGAGGAATGGCAAAATCATAATGCATCTGAAGGCCAGTCATGCGAATGAGGCACTGACTTCCATTCAGTTGAATTTCGGAGGGGGGGCGAATTACGTCCATATCACATTATCCCAAATCCTGACGACGTATTGGAAGAAATATGAATATGACCTTTCTTATCTCACCCTCAACGGCGGAACAATTGACTGGTCCGATTTGGATGCCGTGATTCTATATTCCAGCGGAGGCTCCGTAGGCTCCACCATCGACATCAATGATTTACATTTCGAAGAACGCTGGGTCGATAACCGGTCTACGACATCGGGCGAATGGGAGTATAATTCAGTTGGCGGGACAATCAATTGGACATTCGGTGAGATGAAGAATTGTGATACCTGGCAAGGCGGCACATGGACGATTGGACCGGGAATAATAAAACATTCGACCTATGGCCCAAACGCTCTGCCTATGAGCATCACGGATGCCTCGGCAAGTGTCTTTGACGATATTATTGTGCTTGGAACCGGGGGTTATGGACTATCGGTGCATGGCGTAAATATCGGGACGTTCAATCGAATCCAAGCCGAAGGCATTAATTACAACATCACAACCTACGATGGCAATAGGGTATTCACCAATAGCATTATCACTGGGACGCTGAACACATATAGTGTGGGTCTCATTTCTTTCAATCACAACAATGTCGCGGGCAGCCACAAACTCTTCGGCAACGTCCCCCTCTCCGCCGCCTCCGTCTCCGACTTCCCCCGCTCCCGCACCCGCACCACGAACAGCTCCAAGGGCTGGTCTAGTTCCGGCTCCGCCACCATAGAGGGCACGCAGAACGGAAGTTTATTCGTGACCAACGGGGACGGCGGCGACGTAGATATTCACGCCATCACGGCCCTGCCCAGCTCAATAGACATCGGCCCCCAGGCCGACACCAGCCACCCCAACAACTTCAAGATGAAGTGGAAGTCCAACGGCTTCGATGCCCAATGGACTCTGAGGGTCACGCTCGCCAACGAGGTGGGATTTACCAACTATCATTACTGGCAGGTCGGGCCCCTCGCGGGCGACTTCGACGAAACGCGTACCGTCGACATCAGCGGGGCCCCCGACGGCTCCGGCGGGGCCTTCGACCACACGGCCGCCACTTACCTGCGTATCGATTTCCTCAATGTCGCCAGCGGAGGAGAAAAGGTCCGGGCCTGGCTCGATGAAGTTTACATCGAGACCGACGCCGGCAAGGTCATGCTCGCCGAGCAGGGCGCCACCCTCAACTACTACCAGATCGACCCGCAAACCAACTCCACACTCATCTTCGACCAGGACAGCGTCATCAAGGCCGACGACACCGCCGGCGCCGGCATCAACTCCTCCACGGGGACGGCCACGCTCCTGGTCCTCGGAATAGCCGGCCACACAGTAAACATCACCTCCAACGCCACCCCTCCCGCGAACTATTGGGCGGGCTTCACCAACCTCACCCTCAACCTCGCCTACTGCACCATCCAGTACTACAGCACCCTGGAGATCAACATCGCCACCAACGCCATCGACCACGTCACGCTCCAGAATAAAGGAACCAGAACCCTCAAGGTCACCAATGTCCAGGTCGAGATCACCAACAGCACCCTCGACCACACCGATGTCGACTGCGCCAACACGGGGAGGCTCTACCACAAGGATGTCGGGGCCGTCAACGGAATCTTCGCCGCTGTCATCGCCGACGGGGACACGCGCGCATTCTCCGAGATCTACTACGAGCCCGACAGCGGGGATTCCTTCTACATCTATGTCGAATACGGCGGAGTATCCGCGACCTTCAACTTCAACGAGGCCGGCAAGACGTTGGGCCTTATCCAGAACCAGGCCGGCAAGACCGTCACGGTTGGCTTCTCCGTCAACCTCGCCCTCAATGGCTCCTTCGTCAACCCCTACATCGTCAACGTCACCGGGACCGCCATCGTCACGCAGTCGGCGGTCGCAGCGGCCGCCGATGTCTCCATGAGCTGGGTCAGCAACGCCAACGCCAACCTCGTCATCGCCGCCGGGGCCAAGTACATCCTCCTGGGCTCCGCCGCCTACCGCGTCTATCTCTACGAGGCCGGCCGCCTCTCCGTCGCCGGCAACGGCGTCATCACCGACAGCGGGCCCGTCAACAGCATCGGCATCAGCGGGGGCACATTGCAGGCCACATATTCCCACATATTCCACATGAGGAATTTGCTCAAGGCCAGCACCCTCACCCTCACTGACAGCGAATACTGGTACACGCCCGCGGGGGCCGCGCCCGTAGAGGAGATCGTCGCCGCCACCTGGACGCTCATCCGGAGCTTGGTATCGAGTTATTCCAGCAAGCTCTACTACATCAAGCCCACCGGCACCCTCTCGCTGACCAACTCGTTCCTCGACCACTGCCTCCCCACGATCTACAGCGCCAGCTACTACATCGTCTGGTTCCACATGCCCCAGAAGATCACGCCCACGCCGGCCGCCAAGGTCACGGCGGAGGATGTCTATCTCGGGAGTGTCGGGGAATATCAGGAGCACATCGCCTACAGGTCCGAGGCCCAGACCATCGAGGGCCGCGTCACCTACGACGACCTCGCCCTCTGGGACCACGCCCTCGACCACAGAATCTTTGTCGCCATGATGAACCAGCTGCTCCTCGCCCAGGCCGAGTTCCCCAAATTCACCTGGCACCAGGGCCACTACGCAAAATGCGAGCTCCAGGAGTTCCTCTTCCGCGACCAAGCCGGCGAGGACTTCAGTGTCAGCTCTAGGACCTACAAGGCCACCATCACCAGACGCCCATACAACTGAGGTTCCATGAAAGACAAGAAGATCGGCGACAAGGGCCGCTGCCCGCGGTGCTCGGGGAGTCTCCAACGCTCCGAGGGCGGGCGCATCTGGTGCCCCCGCTGCGGCTGGGCGGGGTGCCCCAAGTGCGGCAGGCCCACGCACAAGGCCATCCTGGCGCCGAGGGTCTGCCATTTCTGCGGTTGGGTGGAGGGAGACGAGTGACGCAACAGGGCCAATATGAATATAAGCTGGAGATCGGCAGCCTATCCTCGGAGGTCGACCAAATATTCCTCAAATCCTGGAAGGTCAACGAAGGCCGGGACATCGATAAATATTCCACAGCCACCCTCGAGCTCATCCGTACCGCCGATGCTCAAACAATCCTCGTCGGGGACGAGGTTCGGTACTGGAGGAGGATTCCCGTGGAGGCCACCTGGGGCCCGACATTCTTCCTCGGCTACGTCACGAAGACATCCAAGCAGGCCAAGAACAACACCCTCACCATCGAGGCCAAGGGATATCTCAATAAGATAAAGGGGCGGAATATCTGCTCGGCCGAGTGGGGCAACACCCATATCGTGGATGAGGAGTTGGCCTGCAACTCAACGAATGGGCTCGGCTTCGACCTCGATGCCGATCTCGCCCCCCAAGTCCCCCTCGAACGCGTCAGATTCCTCCGGATGAGCATGTACGTCAACTCGGGCCAGAGGGTCATGACGACAAATGTCAATGACAGTGGCGCCGGCGTCTGGAGAAAGGTGGCGCAGACATTCCTCGGCCAGAGTAGTCTTCTGAGGAAAATGTGGGTCAAAGGCTACCGCGCCGCCCCCACCACCTCGGCCCTCAGGGTGGAGGTCAGGCCCGACAATAATGGCGTGCCATCGGCCACGGTCGTCACCAGTTACGACATCCCAGCGGCCTCATTCGGCGCCGGCGCCGGAGCAGCGAGTTGGGTCGAGGTGGACCTCCTCCGCCACGTCGCCGACCCCGAGGTCCTCATCCTCGATGACACCCTATGGTACTGGCTCGTCTTCTCCATCGTCACACCGGGCGCCAATGAATGGTATCATCTCAGCATGGCCCTGAAAGGCCTGCCCAGCCCAAGCACGATGGTGGATGATGTCGGGGCCGGATGGGCGGCCTCGCCCCACAACTGCCTCCTCTACGCCCTGGACCGCGAATGCGATTGGAGCGATGTGGAGGAAGGCCTCGAAAAGGACTACATCGTCTATCAGAAGAGGCTCATCATCCAGAAGGGAATCGATTACGGCAGTCCCGGCACGGGCAAGTTCGCCGGCCGCATCAAGCCCACAATACTATTCGATGGCCAGAAGGTTTGCCGCGCCACCTACTGGAAGGGCACGCTCGTCTATGCTACCATTCTCGACGCCTGGGCCAAGCAGGTGGCCAGCGACATCTACGACATCCTGGACATCTCGGTCACCGAGCCGACCCTCAAGCAGCAATGCATCAAGGTCGAGAACAGTGACGGCCTCGCCGTCTTCCGCATCCTCCGCCAGTATGCCCCCTATGTCTGCCGCATCTACATGGACGCCTCCAACCAGATCGTCTTCGAGGTCCGGGACGAGAAGCCCGCCACCACTACCGCGTGGAACCTCTACTCGGCGAACGACAAATCCCTCCGGACATTCGAGCACGGCGACGATGCCACACTGGCGTCACGGATTCGCATATTCGATCTTGAGATCGAGGAGGAGATCGAATCCGAGGTCACATCCATGCTCGTCATGGACTCTGGGGGCGCCGTCGGGGGCATCGTGGGTGTCGGGTCGATAGTCGCCAGCGGGAGGCTCCGGATAGGCGGCCTGGGGGCGAGCATCGGGAGCGCCATCGATTTCGGCGACCCCTTCGTCGGCCCCGGCTACATGGTCCGCCTCAACGGCAGGGTCACGCTCAGCGGTATCGACCAGTCTTTCACCCAGGGCCCCTTCAGGAAGCCCAACGAACTCATCAAAATCCTCGCCCTCGATTTCGGATTGAACAACCAAATCCTCGCCATCGAGAATATCACTTGGTCCGGTGGCCTCAGGAAGACCACGCAACTGGAGATCGATCTCGTCGATACCATCTTCGAGCGCCATGTGCCCGCCTATCATAAGGGTGGGCCCGGGACGACCTACAACGCCCCGGCCGCCAAGACCTTCTCGGGGGTCAGCGAGTTACTCCGGGCCTCGGACGGCCGGGCTTTCACATCCCTGCAACAATTCGGGGTCACCGACACCCCGGAGGCGTATATCTCCAAGCTCGGAATGAGTGGTCGCGCCGTGGAGCCCGTCCTGCACACCGACGGCGGCATCGTCTATAGCCCCCTCTATTATTGGTGGATATCCATCGGCACAGGCATCCCGGCCGGCGGGGCCCTTGGCAACCGTGTCGCCGAGGTCCAGGCGGATGTCAAGACCGTCGGACCCGTGACATACCTCACCGCTAAGTTCCATCCCAGCGATCTCCATCTCGCCTCGACCTGGCCCCAGGAGATCAAGGAGATTGGCGTCCGGAGGTCCAGTGATGAGATGAAAACCGGCATCTCAAACCGGGGCGCCTATACCCTCGGCGTTCCGGACGGCTCCTATACGATCTTCGGGCCTCGGCCTCTCATGGGGCCCGAGAAGAGAATCATCGTGACGATAAAGGTGGCGGCCCCGCCGCCTTAAAGGAGAGATGACCATGGGTGTGGTATGCACAAAATGCAGGATGCCAGTGGCGATCGGCGATCTCATTTGCTCCTATTGCGGGGACAGGCTCGAGGAGACTATCGCTGGGTCCAATCATATCGCCAAATGCCTCTCACCCACGATGCTGCTCCCGGGTGGCCTCATCGACCCGACCATACTCGGGAGCGGTCCGCCCGGCGCAACGGTCTGGCTCCGCGGCGATGGCACATGGACGGACGGCCCGACCGGGCCCCAGGGCGACCCGGGGCCGCAGGGCAACCAGGGCATTCAAGGCGAAATAGGTGTGACAGGAGATCCCGGGCCCCAGGGCAACCAGGGAATCCAAGGAGAGATAGGGGTAACGGGAGATCCAGGCCCCCAGGGCAACCAGGGAATCCAAGGAGAGATAGGGGTAACGGGAGACCCGGGTCCCCAGGGTAACCAGGGTATACAGGGCGAGATCGGATTAACCGGAGACCAGGGAATCCAAGGGATTCAGGGCATCCAGGGCATCCAAGGTGAGCCGGGAGCCCA
>Ga0315295_10005703_pt1 | contig 10622 bp, 7 predicted proteins | sample YL17G14_0_MG_FD_204453 | JGI IMG/M metagenome (GOLD analysis project Ga0315295, IMG submission 204453) | Sediment microbial communities from Yellowstone Lake, YNP, Wyoming, USA - YL17G14_0 | ecosystem: Environmental > Aquatic > Freshwater > Lake > Sediment | place: USA: Wyoming | collected...
CGATCGCCGCCCTCGTCACCTCGTCGAGCACGTCCTGCAGATCGGCGCGCTCGAGGCGCTGGTTCAGCTCGACAGAGAAGGCCTGCAGGCGCTGCAGCCGGCGCGCCAACCGGTCGCGGCGCTCCGCGGTGGCGCGCTGCTGATCGTAGAGCCGCGCCTTGTCGATGGCGAGGGCAGCGAACCGGCACATCGTACGCGCGAGCTCGACCTCGTCGTCCCCGAGCTCCCTTCCCTCGCGGTCGTCAAGCAGCTCGACGAGCGCCGTCACCTGGTCGCGGATGCGCAGCGGGATGAGCAGCCGCGTGCGGTGCCCGCGGCGCTGCATGAGATCGCGCTCGGTGTCGTTGAGCCGCGGATCGTCGGTCGACGCGATCATCACCGGGCGGCGGCTGCGGATCGCCAGCGCGCCGGCGGTGAGGTAGTCGATGGGATGCTCGCGGCCGGTTCGCTCACCGCTGTCGAACTTGTCGTCGTCGTAGCTCACAAGACAACGCATGGTGCCGGCCGCCGTATCGATCTCGTAGATGTCGCAGGCGTGCATGTCCAGAGCATCGACGAGCCGCGTCACGACCGCCTCGAGGACCTCGTCCATGTCGATGCTCTGCGCGAAGTCGAGGCTCGAATCGCGCACCAGCTCCAGATCGCGCCGCCGCGTGCTGAGCTCGTCCATGAGGCGCGTGTTGTCCACGGTGACGGCGACATACCGCGCCAGCCCTTCGGCCAGCGAAACCTGCTCGTCACTGTAGCCGCCGGATTCCTGAGCGCGGTTGAACACCATGACGCCTACTTCGCGCTCCAGCGCCCGCATCGGCAGGAGGAGGACGCGCTCCAGGTAGATGCAGGCGGCAAGGGGAGCCAGCGGCGACGGATCGACTCCGGTGAAATCGCGGGAGACGGCCGCGTCGGCCCGGATCGCCTGTGCCGCGAGGGGCACCTCTTGATAACGGGCAACGATCGCTCGGGCGTCGATACCCAGCCCGAAGCCGGCGCGCCCCACCCAGCGCCCGTCCTCGAGCAGCAGAAGGGCTCCGTTCATCGCATCGAGCTGCTCGCCCAGGCGCTCCAGCGCATACTCCAGCAGCTCGTCGAGGTCATCGCGTGAACGACCGCTGCCCAGGATGTCGGCGCCGGCCTCGGAGAGCTGGGCGCGGAGAATGGCGTACTCGCTGATCGTGGAGAGCCGGCCGATCAAGTACGACAGCAGAACGAGCGCAGCCCCGAGCGTCCCACCGAAGAAGAGGGCGAACGCAGCCTCCGCGTTGACGGCGTCCTCCCATGCGAGCGCAATCGCCATCAGGGCCATGCATGCGACCACGGCGAGGGCGACGACCCTCTCCCGCAGGGAAACCGCAAGGAAGACGAGAGGGAAAACGTAGAAGCCGCTCACCAGGTAGTCGGAGATACGCATGTCGACGACGAAGACGGCGGCGATAGCCGCCGCGCCCACGCTGCCGCAGAGCACGGGATGGCGACGCAGCCATGCGACATAGCGAAGCAGACGCGGGTGGCGCCGCGACGCCGCGCCCAGCGCGGTCTGTGTCTGCGGGACCGGCATGCGCTTCCTCTCCGATGTGCCCAAACGCTGCCCCAGGGCGCCTACATGGTACTACTGCGGTGGGAGCGCCGCCAGGGTCATGCTGCAGGGGAGTCGTGCGACGGCTGGGCGGCGGGCGCCGCGCGCCCGCCGCCCAGCCGTCGCACGATGCGTTCGCTGCGCAGCTCGCGCAGGGCATCACGCGCCACCCAGCGGGCACTACGCGCAGCAGGGTCCTTGGGGTCAGCCGCCGCCTGCGCATCTGCATCCGCAATGATCGCCTCCGCCGTGCCGATCGCCGCCGCGTGGAGGGCTGCGTTCCGCTTGCCGATGTTGCGCAGCGCCCAGTTGACGGCCTTCTTGACGAAGTTGCGCCCGTCGCCCGCCTCGCGCCGCACGAGCGCCAGGATCTCGAGAAACGGCCCATCGCCGGCCTGCTTGTCTTGCACCGCCAGCGCCGCAGCCGTGGCGAAGGCGGCGCGTTTGATCCACGCATCCTCCGCTCGGCTCCACTCCTCCACCTTGTCGTATGCGTAGGCCGTCTTGTCGAAGAGGTTGGACGTCACTTGGTCGCACAGATCCCACGAGTCGAACGCCGCCGCCCAGTCGTCCATCTGCGCCGGCGTCACCAGCTCGGGGTCGTCCACCATGCTGGCCAGAATCCGCGCTTCGTGTCTGCCGGTCTCCCAGAGCGCCAGCGCGAAGCCGTGGTCGCGCCGCCAGGCTTTGGCCATGCGCCGCAACTCGTACACCGACACTCCGAACGCTTGCTCTACGTTGATGCCGTACCTCCGCATCCCGTCGCGATTCGCCTCCGTGCCGAGGCGATCAAGCTGGTCAAGCACCGCCGCGGCGCGGGCGACCGCCGCCATCGACTGTGACTGTTCGTGCGCGTCCATCACGCGCGATCCTACGCTCCGCGCCGGGATCTGACGAGTGCCGCGACCGGAGCTGACGAGCGCTGCGACTCGAGCCGACACGCCCGCGGCCCTTCGCGTGCGTTCCAGCGGCAGCACCGTCGGCATGACGCGCGCCGGCGTCTCTGCTACCGTGCCGGCATGCACAGCGCCGACCGCACCGACACACCGCGTCCTCTGCTGATCGCCAATCCTGCCGCCGGTCGCGGCCGCACCGGCCGCGACCTCGGTCACCTGATCGCCGCCGTCCGTGGCGCTGTCGGGGCCATCGACGTGGTGGAGACGCGCGCCCGCGGCGACGCCACCAGAGTCGCAGCCGGCGCCGCGCGACGAGGGCGACCCCTCGTCGTCGGGCTCGGCGGCGACGGCACCTTGAGCGAGATCGCCAACGGACTCCTGACGACGGCCGAGCCGCGCCTGACGACGGCCGAGCCGCAGCAGCCGTGGCCGCCGCGGGCCAGGCCCGCGACCGCGCGCCGCGCGCGGGCCCAGGCGATGCCGGTGCTCGGCCACGTCGCCACCGGCACCGGTGGCGACTTCCACCGCTCGCTGGGCGTCGCCAACACGCTCAGCGACTGCCTGGCCGCGCTCGCCGGCGACGCCGAGCAGACAATCGACGTCGGCGTGGCGCGCTTCCGCGACCACGACGGCCGCGAGGTGCAACGCTGCTGGCTCAACGTCCTGTCCGCTGGCGTCGGGGGACTCGTCGACCGGTACGCGGCCGCGGCTCCGGCGCGCCTCGGCGGCCGCCTCGCCTACGGCCAGGCGGCTCTTCGCGCGATCGTCGTCTGCCGCCGCGCCAAGCTGCGCTGCCGCTACGTCGACGTCGATGGCTCGCCGGCGGAACGGGCCTTCGACGGCCACGCGCTGGCGATCTGCAACGGCAGCACCTTCGGCGGTGGCATGCGCATCGCACCGATGGCGAAGCTGGATGACGGCGTCCTTGAGGTGGTGGCCTTCGAGACGCGGACGCGTTGGCGGCTCGTCCAGCGTTTCGGCACGGTCTACGCCGGAACGCACACGCAGGAGCCCGGGGTCAGCCACTTCTCCTGCCGATCCCTGCTCCTCGAGCCGTGCGAGCGTCCGCTCGCATCGCCGTCGAGAGAAACGCTCTTCGCGCTCGACGTCGACGGCGACGCGCAGGGCGACATCCCGCTCGCCGTCGGCGTGCTGCCCGCGGCGCTACGCATTCGCGTCCCTGCCGGACGCGCCCGGTGACGCCGTGACGCGGCGGCAAGGCCAGGCCAACCCACCCTGCGACTACTCGTCGAGGACGAAGCCCTCCTGGCGGAAGAGCCGCAGACAGACGTCGACGACTGCATCGTCGTAGGTGCGCCCGCGACCGAGCTCGAGCTCGTCGAGCGCCGCGTCGACGCCGAGAGACGGACGGTACGGTCGGACTGATGCCATGGCCTCGACGACGTCGGCGACGGCGATGATCCGTGCGTACAGGTCGATCTCGTCTCCGGCCAGACGGCACGGGTAGCCGGAGCCGTCAAGTCGCTCGTGATGCTGGAGCACCGCCACGACGATCGCCTCCGGAAGGCTCGCGGGCTCCAGGAGGTCGCGTCCAACCTCGCAGTGACGCTTGACCGCCGCCAACTCCTCGGGCGTCAGACGCGCGGGCTTGCTCAGGGTCTCGGCCGGCACCGCGATCTTGCCGACGTCGTGGAGCGTCGCCGCAAGACGCAGCAGCCGCAGCTCCTCGCCGCTCAGCAGGAGCGCCTCGCCGATGGCCGTCGCGAGCTGGACCACGCGCCGCTCGTGACCCTCCGAGAATGGATCGCGGCTGCTCATCGCGGCCGACAGCGCCGCGGCCGTGCGCTCGAGCGCTCGCTCCGTCTCGGACAGGCTTAGCACGCGGCTCTCGATCGCCCGCCGCCGCCCCTCTTCGATCGCAGCGGCTCTCCCCAGCATACGCACCAGCTCGAGCTGACTCTCGCGGAGCGCCACATCCGCGATGAAGTAGCAGCCGAAGGCGGCAACGGCCTCCCTCCCGATCATCACCGCAACGCCGGCGAAGCTGCGCAGATCGTACTGCCGCACGAAGGGGCAGGTGTGGGCATAGACGGTCTCCGTGAGGTCGCGGATGACGCGCACGCGATCGTCTGGGCGAGCCATGAGGTCCGCCGACAGCGAGCCCGACGGGAGCCGGGACCGCGGGAGGTCGGGGGGCAGCCCCCAACCGGCAATCGCAACGAGCACGTTGCCCTGCCGGCCGTCGTACACGACGAAGTCGGCGCTGGTGACTTCCGCCGCCGCTCGGCAGAGGTGGTTCAGGTTCTCGTCGACGTCGGGACCGAACGCCAGGAGGCTGTCACTTACGCTGCGCAGGTTCTGCTCGTCCGCGCACCGCACCAGCAAGCCGGCGAGCTGGTCGGCGAGGACGCGGATGAGGTGCCGGTCGTCGTCGTCCCACGCTTCGTCGCCGTCGGCCTCGAGAGCCACGAAGCCTATGAGTCGCGTGTCGTGGAGCAGCGGCGCCAGCAACGCCGCCCTCGAGGCGCCGATCTCGGCGGAAGCCGCGCGCGTCCCACCTGGCGCGGCCGCGCCGGCCTGACGCCGAGCGGTGGCAACGGTCTCGGCGTCCAGCCGCACGATCTCGCGTGCGGCGAGCTGCTCCCGCGCCTCGAGCAGCCGGCTCATGTCGAACACGACGCGGCCGTCCTCGACCTGCGGCATGCCTCTGCGCCACGTGCGCACGCGTTCGATGCGCTGGCCGTCCACGCCGAGCTCATACAGGCTGACGCGCTCGGCGCCAACGCTGCGGCTGAGCTCGCAGAGCACGTAGTCGATGGCGGCCGGGATCGACTCGATGGTAACGCCGGCGAGCCGCGAGGACACGGCTCCCACCATGCTCTCCATGTCGAGTCGACGGCGGACCGCCGCCTCGGCCCGTTCACGTTCGTCCACGTCGTGCATGGCACCGATGTAGCCCGGCTCGTTGGCCTCGTCCTCCGGCAAGGGTACGGCCCGCACCTCCATCCAGCGGTACGTCCCGTCGGCGCGCCGCAGACGGTGCACGCTCTCATAGAGGCGTCGCTCGGCCACGGCGGCGTGCCACTCGCGGACAACCCGCTCGCGGTCATCGGGGTGGATTGCGTCTGCCCACCCCGCGCCCAGCATCTCCCCCGCCGGCTGCCCCGTGAACCTTACCCACGTGTCCGCCGGACTGTAGAAACGCCCGCCGCTGCCCGTCACCCAGACGACCTGGTTCGTCGCCCCGACGAGGGTGCGCAAGCGCAGCTCGTTGCGCTCGCGTTCACGCTCGGCGATACGGTGCGGCGTGACATCGCGACCGATCCCGACGACGCCGAGCAGCGAGCCATCGGCGCCAGCCTGACCCTCGAAGCTCCACTGCACGATGCGCTCGCCGGACGGCGTGGGCATGGCCATCTCGCGCTCGGCCCGGTGCGGAGGCTGGCGTAGCTCGCCGAGCACCGCCGCCAGCGCCGCCGTGAACCTATTGGCGACCAGCGCCGGATGCATCGCGGCGAGCGCGTCGCCGACGGAGGCGCCGTCTGGAATCCGCAGCACGCGCTCCAGGGACGGCGACAGATGCACCACGCGCCCGTCGGCGTCCAGCTCGATCACGAACTCGCGCGGGCTGTCCAGCGGGAGCGTCAGGATTGCGTCCCGCTCGGACTCGGTCGCATCGCTGGCGGCTCGCAGCGTCCCGTCCACGAGCGTGACCGCCCATGCAACCACGTCGGCCGGTGACGTCGCGTCGACACGCGCCTCCTTCGCAACAGGAGCGAAGAGCGGGCTCGCGACGATGCTGACCGCGTGCTCTCTCCCCGCGGGTGTGAGCACGCGATCCTCGAGGGACCTGGTCTGAGCCGTGCCGTCGGCCATGACCTGCTCGGCCCACGAGGGAATGAACTCGGTCACCGAGCGACCGAGGACAACGTTTTCTTCACCGTCGTCGCCGAGCAACGCCAGGAACCGTTCGTCGCCGGCGAGGAGCACGCCGTCGCCGCTGACGATGCCCATGCGCGGCGGCGACGGCAACGACGCGACGACGTCGACCACGGGTCGCACGAGACGCGCCACGTCGTCAGGGACGCTCCCGTGAAGCCATCCGCTAGTCACGGGCACTGCTCGTACCCTCCCCTGTCTCGACCCACGTCAACGTCAACATGATTCCCTCAAGCTGGCGAAACACACGCCCGCTGGCCTAACCGCCTGCTGCCCTCTGGCCCTTGCGCGGCGGAGCGTACGCCGGCGGCTGGCCGCGCTGACGGATGAACGTGCCCGGATTGAGCTGCGTACGGGAGATACCGACGGCGACGCCGCCAAACACCCTGATGGCGTCGCCCTGACCGCACGCCGGGCAGCGCGGCAGGTTCTCATCGCGGCCGCGGCCCACGAGGATCTCGAACTGCTGTCGGCAGCTCCTGCAGCGGTACTCGAAGATCGGCATCAGGCTTCCAGCTTACGCCCTTGCGCAAGACGGCACACTCTGTCCCATCACGTGAACCACGCGCCTGGACACGTCGCCGTCAGTACTTGTCGGGCGGCGGCGAGCTGAATGCCGCGGTGTAGCGCTGCGCAACCTTGTGACTGCCGCACTTCGGGCAAACGGCCTGCGCCTCGCGCTCGTCCATGTGGCACGTCACCTCGAACGTGGTGCCGCACTTCTTGCAGCTGAACTCGTAGGTCACCATGATCGTCACCTCCCGCGTCGCACGACAGAGCTTGCATTCCAGGCGTACCCACGGCGCGCCCAGACGTGACTGTTCGCGCCAGAGATCAGAGAGGTTTTCCCTATGCAGATAGGTTTATTACCCGCGCCCGCTGGCTATACAGGGAGTGTGAAACGTCATCTCGCTCGATTCCCGAGCATGTCGTTCGGAGTCAGTGGCGGGTACTTGAACAAGAGAGGGGGCATCATGAGCTCGTTCGCGAAGAATAGATCAGCCCTCATCGCTGTAGGTCTGGCTCTCGCGGTGGTTGCCGTCTGGTCGATCGCCGCAGTTGTGGGACCGAACACCGCGATTTCCCTGGAGCGCGCGCCGTTCGTTGCCGTGTCGCTGCCTAGCACGACCCTCGTCGCCAGCACTTCCCCGTCCGGATCTGGGTCGGTCGCCGCACTGCCGCCGCTGCCGGATCGCGGCACGCTGGGTGGCCCGGGGGCCGGCCCGATGATCACCACCGCGTCCCCGATTTCGCCCGCGAGCAGCGTCGCATGGTTCGGCGGCTTGATGCTGGCTGCGATTGCAGGGTTCGGCATCTGGGCGCTCGTCAGCCGCCGCTCGCGCAAGCAGGCTCAACTGGCGGAGGTCACCAATCTCAACCAGTCCGCGGAGAGCGAACGCTCGTGGCGCAAGGCCGCCTAAGGTCCGCGCCCACCCAGTGAGCGTGACCGCAGTCGAGCGAGCACGGCGCTGAGTGACAGAAAGACAAACGGCCGGAGCCGCCGCAAGGCGGCTCCGGCCGTTTCGCGCTGTCCGAGGCGCCGCCGGCTCATCCGCGCCTGAAACCGCCGCGGGCAGACTGCGCGGACGCGCCGCTGGCCTCTACGTGCCGAAGACGTGCACTCTGTCGCCCCCGCCCCGTTCCGGCAGGTAGAGTGCTTTCTCGGCACTGCGCAGCAGTTCCTCGGCCGTGTAGCCGCCGATGCCGATCCCTGCGACGCCGATGCTCACCGTGATACTCGCCTCGCGCCGGCCTCCGCGGTCCACGAAGCGTTGCGTGGCGACCGCCGCCCGGATGCGCTCGGCGACGTTGCGCGCCGCTGTGGGCTCGGGTCCGCTGGCACGCGCTTGCGGCAAGATGACGGCAAACTCCCCTTCGGCGAAACGCGCCACGAGATCGACCCTGTCGCGCGTGGCGCGGCGCAGGAGCTGCGCCACCTCGATCAGCGCCTGCCACCCGCACTCGCCGCCGTGGCGCTCCGCGAAAGCGCGGAAGCCGTCGAGGTCGATCATCATGAGCGAGAGCTCCTGCCCGTAGCGCCGCGCCAGAGTGACGTCGCGACGCAGGTGTTCGGCGAAGTGGTCGCGGGTGTAGAGCCCGGTGAGCGCGTCGTAGACGGTCTCGTCAGGCGGGCGCGCCGCTGGCCGTGACGCCGCGACGACGACGGCCGCCTGATCGGCCACCGCCTGCACGATGTCGAGCTCGTCCCGGCTCCAGCGCCGGCGGCGGCGTTTGTCTCCCAGCGCGAGCGCCCCAACCACGTGCTTGCCGCAGAGGAGCGGCACGCTGACGCAGGACCATTCGTGCCGTTCCCGCATGAGAGCAAGGTCCCCCGGCGATGACTCGCCGCGGTCGCGATACCGGATCGCCGGGCGACGCTCATCCCCACCGCTGCCGCGCGCGGAGAGCCCGCCGAGGCCGATAGATGAGGCCGAGCATCTCGGCACGTCCGTCGCCGCGCCAGCCGGTCGCTCTGACGCCACCAAGACGAAGTCGCCGCTGCGAGCATCGACGCGCAGGAACTCGCAGCGTGAGACGCCGAGCCGTTTCGTGAGCACCTCGGCGGCTCGGCCCAGAGCCTCAGCAAGATCGAGGCCAGTGGCCATCGCGGCGCTGGTCTCGACGAGCAGGCGGTAGCGTTCGACGAGCGCCTCCAGCGCCGTCACGCGCGCCGCGGCGCCGCCCTGACCCGCTCCCGTTCTTGCGTTGCGCCTCGCAACCTCGCTCATGTCTCCCCCTGGCGGCTCGTTGCCATCATGTGTATCGCACTCCTTTCGTCGGCGCCAGCGTCTTCGCCGTGAAGCTGCGCCGAGACCATCCGCGGCTGCGCGACGGCGGCGCGTCAGCCTGACGGCGGATCGAACCCGTGCGTCCGCCAACGTCCACCCTCGTCACCCTCGCCACGCTGCGGCCAAACGCATACCGTCGTGAGAGCGCCCGGCCTGTCACCAGACCATCGACGTCGCCCAGTGAGCATTCGACACCCGCTCGATAGCCAACGCAGTGCAGCGGAGGCCGCTACGGCCGCCAGCGGACCGCGCCTCGTTTTCTTCGGCGTGGAGAACCGCCGCGATCTCGCCCGGCGAGCGGCGGCGGCCTCGCCCGGGGTGCGCTTCGCCTGGCGCTGGTCGTGGGTCGTCGATCCAGCGGCGTGCAGCTCATTCGCCGCGATCGTTGCCAGACGCAGATGCACCGTGGGTCTCTGGTTCTGGAGCGGCTCCGCGGACGAGCTCGTCGCCGACGCCAAGTCGATCCTGCTGCATTTCGTGCACCCGTTGATCGCACGCCGCCTGCCGTACTGCCTCGGCTTCCCCTTCGGCGCCGATGTCTTTGCGCCAGCGCAGCTCGGCGTCGGCGACATGGCACGGCTCGACGTCGAAGACATCGGCGCGCTGCTCGGCGTCACGCCGGCACGCCCCGCCTCCCTCGGCCGACTCGTCGCGCACTCGGTCGCGCCTCGCCGCGAGCACCTCGACGACGCCACGGCCGGCGCCGGCTGCGCGGCGGTCGAAGCGGGCGCCGGCTTCGACGCCGCCCAGCTCGCCGCCGTACGCCATCACTGCGGCCCGGCGCGCGTCCTCGCCCCCGCCGGCTCGGGCAAGACCAAGACCCTCGTCGGCCGCGTCGCCGAACTGGTGGCCCGCGGCACCGACCCCGGCGCGATCCTCCTGCTCGCCTTCAACCGCAAAGCAGCCGAGCAGCTCGAGGAGCGTCTCGCCGCGCTGAACATCCCCACCACGCGGCGCCTCGACGGAGCGGCGTCGGCAACGCGGCGCGGCGCGGTCCATTGCGCCACGTTCAACGCCTTCGGCTATCGCTACCTGCGCGACGTCGCCGAGGCCCGCCCTCGTCTCGACGCCGATGGCAGCGCGCAGCGCCGCACAATGCGACAAGCGCTGGAGCGCGCCGGCTGGTCGCTGGCGTCGCTTCAGCCGGCCAGAGGGAGCGACCCGGTCGGCGCCTGCCTGTCGGCACTCACTCGCGTGCGCGCGGGACTGGAGCCTCCCACCAACATCGTCGTGCACGTCGAGTCCGCCGGGGACCAGGCGTTGGTCCCGCTCCCATTCGACCCGATCCACGCCTGCTTCTGCCGCCTCCAGTCAGCCTCAGGCGAACAATCCTTCGATGACCAGGTCTACCTGACCGTCGTCGACCTGCTGGCCAACCCGGCGCGTCGCTCCTCCCTTCAGCGCCGCTTCACCCACGTGCTGGTCGACGAGTTCCAGGATCTCAATGGCGCCCAGCTCGCCCTG
>Ga0315295_10005704_pt1 | contig 10622 bp, 13 predicted proteins | sample YL17G14_0_MG_FD_204453 | JGI IMG/M metagenome (GOLD analysis project Ga0315295, IMG submission 204453) | Sediment microbial communities from Yellowstone Lake, YNP, Wyoming, USA - YL17G14_0 | ecosystem: Environmental > Aquatic > Freshwater > Lake > Sediment | place: USA: Wyoming | collected...
AAGCTTTAGGCATTTCGCAATTCCCAATCTCCGGCCGAACATCCTAATGCATTTGGCTTCTTATGGACTCGCGTTTTCAAGAAAAATTATAGTGGAATAAATGTTGTGGGTCAAGGAAGAGGAGGCAGGGAGGGGGTCCGGGCGCGTTAGGAGCCGGCGCCGTCGAAGAAAGTTTTGAGGGTCATCGTGATGGTTTTGGCGATCTTCTCCTGGAAATCATCCCGTTTGAGGAGTCGTTCATCCTCTCGGTTGGTGATGAAGGCCGTTTCCGTCAGAACCGAAGCGATATCCGGGGCCTTCAGGACGATAAAATTGGCCTGTCGGTAAGAGGTGAATTTAATGGGGTTAATGGGTTTGAGATTGGCGAGGAGCAATTCAGCAAACCGGAAACTCTCTCTCATCGTGTCATTTTGTCTGAGATCCAGCAGGATCTGATTAAGATTGGGGTCTTTGGAGAGATCGATTGGTTTTGAGAACGCCCCCCCCAGTATGTTCGACAGGTTTTCTTTGTCCGCCAGAATCCTGGCTGCCTGGTCAGTCGCGCCGGAGAGTGAGAGACAATAGACAGAAGATCCCCTGGCCTGAGGATTGAAGCTCCCGTCGGCATGGAGACTGATGAAGAGGTCCGCGCCGTATTCCCGTGCCAACTTGACCCGATCCTCCAGGGGGACGAAATAATCTCCCTTCCGGGTGAGGAAGGCCTTGATCTCCTTTCTCTGGCCAAGGAGATAGGCAACCTTTTCTCCTATCCTGAGGACCACATCCTTTTCCATCGTCTTTTGGGGTCCGACCGCTCCGGGATCCTCTCCGCCGTGTCCGGGGTCGATGACGACGGTCCTCACCCCCCTGGGTTTGACCTCTTTGTGGCGCTGCCTCTCCTCCTGTTCCCTTTTCTCCAGGACGGTGTCGACAAGGTCGATGACGAGACGATGGGGTTTGTCCCCGAAAGGTTTGAGGAGGAAGAGGTTTGCCGTGAGAGGTTTTTTTTGAAAGAGAACAATTTTGGCCTTGCCCCTTCCCCGATCGACCAGCATAATCCTGCTGAGAGAAGGGTCGTTGACCACCACTTCCCTTTTTGGGGTTTGAAGGGAGGCTTTCAATTCGAGATTCAATAGAGGTGGATTTCCCTGGGAAGCGCTTTCATACTGAACCGGTTCTGTAAGATCGATGACAACCCGGGTGTGATCGGGTGCGGACCAAAACCGTATATCGGTAATTTTGGATGCCCGAACCGGAGAGGGAGGGAATAGGACAGAGGCTCCAATCAAAAATAACAAAACGGTTTTGAGACGTTTGAGTGCCATCCTACAACCTATCGTTAGCATATAGAGGCAGATCTGTCAAACAGCAAGTCCTCAACAGCAGCAAGTTGCCCAGGGTATTTGACCTGACTCTCGATTTCAGATAGAATTAAAGTTAATTCAGAGCTGGGATGGGTGGGGCAACAGCCATTCGTTTAGGAGAGGTGCCCTTTATCCTGAGAAAGGAGGCGGTGTCCATTGTCACAGAATGTGGGAGGAGGGGAGTGAAAGGGAGATTTAACATTTTTTAAGCCAAAAGGAGGACTTTTATGAAATCATATGCGGTTATTTGTACATTTCTGGTGGTCTTTTTTGCCGCTTTGATACCCTTCAACCTCGCTGCACAATCGTCTGTATCACCAGAAGTAGCGGATCGGTTGGTCGATATCAAAAAGTGCATCGCGCATCTGGAAAAGACTGGAAATCTCGTCCGTGTAAAGTCTGAAGTCGACCCTGAACTTGAATTGGCCGGCATTGCCAAAAAGTATGAAGGCAAGAAGTGCATCCTCTTTGAAAAGGTAAAAGGAAAAAACTTTCCGGTCTTTATAGGTCTTTTGTGGAATCGAGAGATCATCGGGGACCTGTTTAATGCCCCCAAGGAGAAGGTTCCCTTTGTGATTGGCGCAGCCATTGGCGCGTGGAGAAAAGACAAATCAGCCCTCGCGTCGAGGGTCCTCGAAAAAGGACCGGCAAACGAAGTGATCCTGACAAAAGATTTCAATCTGTACGATCTTCCTGTTCCTGTCCATGCCCTCGAGGATGGCGGTCCCTACCTGGACTCCTCGGTGGTGGTGGTCAATGACCCTGAGACGGGGATTCCGAACATATCGATCCATCGGATCATGATCACAGGAAAGGACCGGGCCACTTTTCTGATCGACCCGGGCCGCCATTTAGGCGCTTACCTCGATATCATGGAGAAGCAAGGGAAGCCCCTCCAAGTGACCATCAATAACGGAATAAGCCTCGCCCCCTGGCTGGTTTCGGCAATCCCGGGGCAAGGTCCCGGCAAAATGGGAATTGCGAACCATATCGTCGGAAGACCCATCGATTTTATCAAGGCCCAGACCGTCAATGTTCCCGCCTTTGCCGAGGCCCAATTCGTAATTGAAGCGGAGATCCTTCCTAATGTCAGAGAGCCCGAAGGGCCCTTCGCGGAAGTGACCGGGTATTACGCCCAGAGGGAAAATCGATGGGTGATGCAGGTCAAGGCAATCACACATCAAAGAAACCCTGTTTTTCACTCCCTGCTCTCAGGGCAGGAGGTTTGGAATGCGGTGGGTCTGACGGCTGAGGCAAAGATCTTTGTCACCGTGAAAAAAGAGGTCCCTGATTTGAAGGCTGTTTACCTACCGCCGGGGGGATGTGGTTTTTACGGGGCAGTCATCCAGTTGGAGAAAAGTAAGGAGGGGGTTCAGGACAAGGCCATCCACGAAACCTTCAAAGCCTTTTCTTCTCTTCAGTGGGTAGTGGCGGTGGACTCAGACGTCAACATTTATGATGCGGTCGATGTGGAATGGGCGTTTACCACCCGTTTCAATGCAAAAAAGGGTTTCATCATACTGAAGGATGATCCGGGTCATATTCTCAATCCCATGGTCGAGGGCGGATTGGTAACAAAGATTGGGGTGGATGCCACGGCCCCCTTTCCCAGGACATCAGCCTTTGAACGGGTGAAGTTCAAAGAGGTCAATTTGAAGGATTTTGTTATTCAGGAGTAGGAAGATTCAGGGTAGAACTGGAGACGGAGAGGCTCTCCTCCCCGTCTCCAGTTATTTTAGGAATGCCTTGTGCAGATGAAAGCCATTTCCGCAAGAGGAATCCGTAAGGCCTATCCTCCCAACCGCAGAAGAGACTCCATTCATGCCCTCCGGGGGGTCGACGTGGAAGTGGATCAAGGGACGATCTTCTGCATCCTGGGGCCCAACGGGGCTGGAAAGACGACGCTCATTTCTATCCTTACGACCCTGCTCTATCCGGATGAGGGAGAAGGAACCATTTGTGGATTTGACCTCCGGAGGCAACGGAGTAGGATCCGGGAGGCCGTCAATGTGGCCAGTGGAAATCCAAACTTCACGGACACCTTCAGTGTCGTGGAAAACCTGAATTATTATGGGATGCTGTACGGAATTCCAAAGGCTCTCCGAAAGGCAAGAATCGATGCCCTCGTCGAAATGTTTGAGCTGGAGCCCTTTCGGCATACCCCGTTTAATCAACTGTCTACGGGCATGAAACAGCGCCTTGCCCTTTCTAAGTCCCTTATCAACAGCCCTCGGATTCTCTTTTTGGATGAACCTACAGTGAGCCTTGATCCCCAAATCTCCGAGTCCATCCGTTTGTGCTTGAAGGAGCTGAATCGGAGAGAAGGCCTCACCATCATCTTGACCACCCATCAAATGGATGAGGCCGAGTTCTTAAGCGACCGTATTGCCTTTTTGAAGGAAGGGAAAATCATTGCCGAGGGAAAGGCAGACGACTTGAAACGTGGACTTCAATTTGGAGAGGTCATCAGGATCTTCTACGCGGGCCCTCCCTTGCGCCTCGAATGGTTTTCCTCTCTCGAGGGGATTCTCAAAGTAGAGTTGGGGGATCATCAGATCACGCTGTCGGTGGACGATCGCCAAAAGAGGCTCGACCCTCTGATCCGAACCCTTACGTCACAGCGTGACGTTATACTGAGGGATGTTGAGATCTTAGAACCTGATTTAGAGGATGTCTTTCTTGAACTTACGAAAACACCTCATTAAAGCAAACGCATTTGCATTGAAGAACTGGCTGATTACAAAGAAGAGGAGTTTTCACCTCTTCGAGATCCTTTTCTGGCCTTTTATCGGTTTGATCTCGGTTGGACTTCTGACACGCTTCCTCGGACTTGAGTCCAAACTGGTCGAGTTTGTGTTGATCGGGGTCATCGCCTTAAGTGTGGTCCAGATCGTTCAGCTTGACATCGCTTATGTCATTCTCTACAGCATCTGGAACAAAAGCCTCAAACATGAGATGGTTGCGCCCATCCATGCCTTTCACCTGATCGCAGGTCCGTGGGCGATGGGTGTCCTCCATTCGCTTTTAGTCTTCTTGCTGATGGGTTTCTTTTCCTCTCTCGCCTTCCATCTCAATTTCCTCACGGCGGGGATCCTCCGCCTCCTCTTGTTTTTCCTTGGTCTTACTTTTTTTGCGGCGTCCATTGGGATGTTGGTGTGCGCCCTGGCGTTTTGCATCGGAGGGCGGGCCCATGTGGGGGCGACGTTCATCGTGAGCCTACTGATCTTGTTGAGTGGCATCTACTATCCGATCGAGATTTTACCCAAGGTCCTGCAAATCATCGCTTCCGCGATTCCGCTTACCTATTTCCTCATCTATTTTCGTTCGTTCTATGGCTTGACTCCGGATCACTCCAGTCCGCTTCTTTGGGGTTTTCTCCTCACGGCAGCCTATAACGTCGTAGCAGCCCTTTTGCTTTGCCTCTCGATTCGAACCGCGCGAGAGAGAGGAATTCTATCCAAGATGTCCGAATAGAAAAGATGAGACTTTCTTCAAGGTTCATTAAGGCAAGTATTGAGCTATTCGGTATGACGTTACTGGTCCTGGATCTCTTTTACTTTAGGCAAGGGATGCTCGCCGGAGCCTCTCTTGCCTATTTTGCCTTTGACTATCTGCGGTATCGCCGAAAGGCTGTCCTCAACTTTCGGAAGTCAAAGGACCTCAGGGAGGGGATGACCCTACAAGATATTCAGTCGATCGAAAGGGATTATTCGTTAAGAGAGGATTTCAACAGCTTCGAAAAACATGCCCAAGTGAGATCTCCTCTCGACCGATATTTTTATTATGAAAAGTACAAAAAGATCAGGGACCTTCTTCTTTCTTATGGTTCAAAAGGCGGCCTCTGGTTAGATCTTGGGTGTGGGTTCGGGGAGGACACCTTTTATATGGTCGAACGCCTCTCCCAAAAGGCGATCGGCCTGGAGTTGGACGAGATTAAGCTCTCTAAAGCCTTAGACAAGTACCAGGGACCTCATTGTTTTCCACCTGTGGCATTCCTCGTGGGGGATGCGCTTCACGCTCCTTTCCAATCCCAAAGGTTCGATACCATTCTCATGACGGAAGTTCTTGAGCATCTCATCCATCCGGAGGATGGAATTAAGAGCTGCCATCTTCTCCTGAAGGAAGGGGGGGTACTGATTCTTTCAACCCCGAGTTTGCACAATCTCGGCTATTCGATCAACCCTTTCTTGATTCTTGAGAAGGCCATCAGCCTGTTAGACGACAGGGTTCTTCCTCCTTACCATGGGCTACACGCTCAGTTTGAATATGACTGGAAGAGGCCTGAACCCCGTTACGGAATTCATTACCATTTTTCGCAAAAGGGACTGAGTGGGATTCTCACACGGAATCAGTTTCAGATTCTTTGGGAGGGTTCCTTCGAGATCGAAATCATCCCATTCCTCTCTATGGAGCTTTTGGCGAAGGGAGACGTGGGGAGAATGCGGGAGCTGGTTCAACCCGTCGAAAGAATCCTCGAAAGAGTTCCTTTGATCAATCGCCTTGGCCAACATTTACTCGTCGTGGCACAAAAGAAACCTCAGTCACTAAGATATCACCCTCAGGGGGAAACATGAAACTCATCCTACAAGGGCTTTTCCAAACGATGGATCAGGAGATCATTGATCTGGCCACGAAAGAAAAGGATATCACCACCGCTTTCATGTTCAAAGAGATCCTCGAGGATGAGGAAGAGCATCACGACCTCTTCACCACCATGCTCGAAGAGGTTTAAAGACATTATATCTCAAAGCAGAAGGGGCTTCCCAACAACCGTTAGGAAGCCCCTTCTGCTTTAGTCCCACCCACCCCTTCTTATTTCATTCTTGCTGCGGCAGCCTTCCAGTCGATATTTTTAAAAAAGGCCTCAATGTAATCGGCCCTCTTCAAACCGTAGTCGATCATAAAGGCATGCTCAAAGACATCGAGAATCAGAATCGGATTGCATCCTGCAGGATGGGAGACGTCGTGCTCGTTGATCCAGAAATTGTACAATTTTCCTCCAACGGTATCCTGATACAGGACGGTCCAGCCGATGCCCCGCATCGTTCCAGTCGCTTTAAAATCCTTTTCCCAGGCCTCGTAGCTTCCAAAATCCTCAGCGATCTTCATAGAGAGGGCGCTCGCCTTATCCAATCCCCCCTTGCCACCCAGGTTTTCGAAGTAATACTCGTGGAGCCTCATCCCGTTGAATTCCCATCCGAACCTTCTCTTCAGTTCGGCATATTCCGGGGTTGCGGTTTTTCCCTCTTTGAGCATCTGCCCCAGAATGTCGACCAGTTTGTTGGTATTGGTCACATAGCCCTGGTAGAGGGTGAAGTGGTTCTTGAGAAGGGTTTCACCGAACCCTTCCATCCCGATGAGTTTGCCGTAATCTTTTGCCGTATAAGCCATCTTATCCTCCTTTCTTGTTTGGCCAAATGCGATTTTTGGCTGACCGGTTATAACGGAGAGTCCCGCCATGCCAGAGAGGGCCAGAAATTTACGTCGATTAAGATTCGAAATCATACGAATCGTATCAGCTATCATCACACGAAAGGTTCATGACGGAGCGTCACCTGCGACTCATGAAACTGTTTCTATTTTTTTAACAGTTACGCTATGCGCCATGCTCTATGCCCTAAACTAAATTCTAATGGAGACTTTCCAAGAAGTAAATGGGGTAAACCCTGTATTTTTTACTAAAAAATCATGTAGTTAACAGTATTTTCATTTTTTGATGGGCGCTTCCGCAAGCCAGATGGGTTCAGTGGAGCCATGATTTTCATGCCAGACATAATAAATTCTATCCCCCGAGCCACTGCGAATCTCACTTTTAAACTTTGAGAAGGTTTCATGGGTCTCTCCTTTGCATCGGATGATTACGCCAAAACTTTAGTTGCCACGCCAGGGTCGATCGCGGCTGATCAAATCAAATCCAATGTAACTGATCCGCTGATTTATACCCTTTTCAAGGCCTGCTGGAATAAGGTCCGAAGGGGGAGATTTCGTCCGTTCGCCATCGATGGTTAGCGGAAGGCTGATCGGTTGGCTCTCATTTCCCGCACGATCCACAATCGTCAAGGTGAGAGTGAGAAAAGTGCCAAAGAGGTCTGTAACCGAGAAAGTACGGAGAACGAGATATCCAGACAATTGCGCTTCCATTCCTTTCTTAATGTTTGTGATGTCCGGACGGTAAACCTGGCCACCCGGCTGGTCGATCCGACAGTAGATCCGATACATATCACCTTCAGGGTCGCTTGCAGCAATATAGATCCGCCAGTCGTCTCCCTGGCGGATTTTCTCCTGAGCCCAGACAAAGGCGACCACCGGCGGACTGCTTTTGGTCTGGGCCTGTACTTCCGCGCACAGGACGGTAAGAGATATAAAAAGGCTCATAAAAATAAAGAGTCCTCTTTTCAGTTTCATGTTCCATTCCTCCTTTAATGTTTGGTAATCACTTTAATATTACCATTGATTTGTCTCGTGTAAATGGGGAAAACACTGTATTTTTCATCAACCGTTGCCTTAGATGAAATGGGCGGACCCTTTTGACGGATGATTCGGTCTTCCATAAGATCTGAAAAAGACTGTTTGACAGAGATTCATAAAAGGCATTAAATTAAAGAGTATGGTCTCTGGGATCCTACTCGGGGCGGGTGAATCGAAGCGGATGGGGCGGAATAAGCTCCTTCTGTCCTGGGGAAAAGGGACCATTTTTGACCGTTGCCTCCAAATCCTTCTCCGATCCCATCTTGATGAGGTGGTAGCCGTTCTGAATCCGAAAAGTCCGGAGGTTCGAAATCGAATCGAGAGGCTTCCTGAGGTTCTTAAAAAAAGGGTGAGAATCATTCTTAATCCCGGTTTTCAACAGGGAATGAGCAGCTCGATCCGCATGGGATTAAGACAGATCCACCCGGCGAGTGATGGGGCCCTCTTTGCCTTGGGTGATCAGCCTCTTCTTAGGGCAGGCACAATTAACGCCTTAATTCATGTGTTTGACGGAGACCAGAATAGAATTGTCGTCCCCTTCTATCAGGGTAGAAGAGGGAACCCTGTCCTATTCGGACGCACCTATTTCAAGGAATTGATGGAGACTCGAGGCGATTCAGGGGGGCGGTTGATCTTAGAGCATCATCCTGACCAGGTTATTCGGTATCGGACCCAATCCAGGGCCGTTCTGTTCGATATTGATACCTGGGAGGAGTATGGGAAAGCTCAAAGTTCAAGGCTCAAAGCAATAGACATAAAAAGGCAAGAGGATAAATAAAGGGTTAAGGTTGAGGTTAAGGTTGAGGCAAAACACGAAAGACAAAAACAAAGGACTAACGGCTGACAACTGGCAACTGATAAGTAAGAAGTAAAGAGGGATGTTACGATGAAGTCTGAGAAGAATTTGGAAGAACTTGTTGTATTGATCCGGGGGGCAGGGGAGATGGCGAGCGGTGTTGCTCACCGTCTCTACCGGTCCCATTTTAAGGTCTGCCTCATCGAGATCAGGCACCCGCTCGCTGTGAGGAGAGAGGTCTCTTTTTGCGAGGCCGTTTACGACGGCGAAAAGGAGGTTGAGGGAATTCAGGCTCAACGTGTTTCGAGCCCCAAAGAGATTGCATCGGCCTGGCAGGAAAAGAAGATCCCCCTTTTCGTGGATCCCAGTGGGAAGGAGACGAGAAAATTCTTAAAACCCGACGTCGTGATTGATGCGATCATTGCCAAACGTAATCTGGGGACCCAGATTACGGATGCTTCCTTTGTCATCGGTCTTGGTCCAGGATTCACAGCAGGCAAAGACGTTCATGTTGTTGTTGAGACCAACCGGGGGCACAACCTGGGAAGGGTGATTTCCAGGGGCAGTGCAGAACCCGATACCGGGATTCCTGGGGAGATCAGTGGATTTACGGTTGAACGGGTTCTCCGTACGACGAAGAGCGGAACGTTTCACCCCCAACAATCGATCGGGGATCGTGTGAGTAAGGGATCGGTCGTTGCTGTCGTGGACGATTACCCCGTCATTGCCATGATCAGCGGAGTCGTAAGAGGACTTCTGCGTGGAGGAGTTGGGGCCAAGAGAGGGATGAAGGTTGGAGATATCGACCCGAGAGGGAAAAGGGAACTCTGTTTTGCGATCTCGGAAAAGGCAAGGGCCATCGGAGGGGGAGTGCTCGAGGCTATTCTGAGCCGATTTAATCGGTGAAATCTTTATTCCGTCTATTGAAAACCGTAAGATGAGGAATGAGACATCCTATCTCAAATGGACCGGATGGCAAATGGCAAGTTTAGAAGGCCAAAACCATTGAAATGTCCGCCTCTTTCATATAAGATCTTGCCATAGTGAAGATGAACCCTAAACCCATCCCTGCTTTTGAAGAATCAACGCCTCTGACGGAAGCCTTCGGATTAGGAACAAGGGAGATGATCAGCCTCGTCGGGGCAGGTGGAAAGACTACCCTGATGTTTCGACTGGCCAAGGAGTTGGTATGCAAAGGGAAGAAGGTAATCACAACCACAACGACAAAGATCATGGAACCCTCCCGAGCGGAATCTCCCTCACTGGTTATCGATTCTGAAGATGAGAAGATTAAAGCCTTTGTAGGCAGGCACCTCTCTCAGTTCCATCATATTACGATAGCGAGGGAGCGACTGGGGTCCAAGAAACTGAGGGGGGTCTCTCCCGAACTTATCACGGCGTTATGGCATTCAGGCCAAATGGATTATCTCATCGTCGAGGCCGATGGGGCTGCAGGCCGCCCTGTCAAAGCTCCCAGGGAAGGAGAACCTGTCATTCCTCGGGAGACTACCCTCGTTGTCGCCCTTTTGGGGATCGACGGCCTGGGTCTCGAGCTGGGGGAAGAGAATGTCTTTCGACCGGAGCGGGTTTCCCGCCTGACAGGGCTTGCTATGGGAGGCCCTATAACCGATGAGACGATGGCGGTCCTTCTTACCCATCCTGATGGCATCTTCAAGGGGGCGCCCCTTTCGTCCCGGGTCGTTGTCTGTCTCAACAAGGTCGATGTCGTAAACGGAATAGAGAAAGGAAAGAGAGTGGCCCAGAGAGTCCTTGATCAAAGACACCACCAGATCGAAAGGATCGTCTTGGGACAATTAAGAAGGGACCCGCCGGTTGCAGAGGTTCTGTTTCAGCACCATCCATCTGAACGATTTTAGGAGGGGAAGGCGAAGATGAACTGGAAAATGGCTTTCGGCGTTAGTCTCGCATTTTCTGTGGTGGCCTCCGTGAGTGTTGCCGAGGAATATCAGCTTCAGTATTTTCTGGAAAAAAGTTTCCTGAAGACCTATGATCTT
>Ga0315295_10005706_pt1 | contig 10620 bp, 7 predicted proteins | sample YL17G14_0_MG_FD_204453 | JGI IMG/M metagenome (GOLD analysis project Ga0315295, IMG submission 204453) | Sediment microbial communities from Yellowstone Lake, YNP, Wyoming, USA - YL17G14_0 | ecosystem: Environmental > Aquatic > Freshwater > Lake > Sediment | place: USA: Wyoming | collected...
ATCCGGGTGGCCTTTTAAGGGCGTCATTCTGGCGATCATCCCTACGGTAAATTTATCGTGAATCCTGTCATCCGGAAGCTGAAACAAAAACTTCCTTGTATCTACGCCGCGCGGTATTACCCTTATCTTATCAAACCGCACTCTGAAATTATCCATCATATGTTGCGCCATCAACTGATTGGCGACTATTACGTACTTACCCCAGCCCATCACATAACTCAATAGGTGCTTCTTATACTGGCCATGCGCCGTAGTAATAAAAATCTTCGAAGTTAGACGCGCCGCAAAAAAACCAATCAGGGCCGGAACCCTGCTTCTCGCGTGCACGATATCAATATTCTCCGTCAAAATAATGTCGCGCACTGCCAATATCATGTAAATAAATAAGAACGGATTTTTTCTTCCTATAGGCATCTTGAAATGCCTTGCGCCGAGTTCATCCAGTTTCTTTACAAGCTTGCCTCCGCCGGAAATCACACAGGCTTTATGGGCGTTAAACGTAAGGTAACGCGCGAGATCTATCGTACCCGTTTCTACTCCGCCTACTTCCAAATTGGGCACCAACTGCAGTACATTCATATTTATTATTTTATATTTGATATTTGATTTTTAATTTTTGATTTTAATTTCCTACCCGCCGAGTCTCCACATATTTTTATAAATCCACTCATCGCTCGAAGCCGCGGCCGCTTTAAAAGGTTTTTGGCCTTTGTATACATTATATACGACATCGGCCAGATTATTCATATCCGCCAATTCAAAACACCCCGCGTTAAGAAGATTATCCAAAAATGCTTCATGCTTCGAATAACCGGATTTCTTTTTTTTACCTTTAAAAACTATTGTTCTTTTCCCGGATGACACGGCTTCTGATACCATCGACGCGCTTTCGCCTGAAACTATCACTATATCTGAATAGGCAAGTATTCCGCCTAAGGCATGAGAAATATTTTTTTCATTTGCGATAACAAGGAATTTGCACCGCGGTTCATTTTTTAGTTTTTCTTTCACGATGCTTTCGATTGTTTTTCCTGTCCTTCTCGACGTCGTGCACAGGATGTCGGCATTTATCCTGCCGGATACATTTAACACATCCGATATTAATTTCAGAATATCTCCCTCCGTATATTCGAAATTAGCGTTGTTGCCGCCCAGGAGAATGCCGAGCGACACGGCGTTTTCCATTCTTATCATTCCCGAAACCGCCTCGGCAGATTTTTCAAGGTATTTTTTATTTATAACATTCGGCACCCCGTCCGTAATTATCACGTTTTCTCTTTTTATCAACTTACGGACATCGTGCTTTGGCAATATCACTAAATCAAATTTCCTGAAGCTTAAAAAACCGGGTTTCATCGAGACGGCATTTTTTGCGTTGTTCTCGTATTTATAAACGCTGTTGACTCCGGAAAGAGAAAATCCCGTGCTTATCACAACATCGGCGTACGTATGTATGAGTTTTTCATATGATGATTTTTGAAGTAAGAACTTTATGCAAAACATGCACCCCTGGCACCGCGGGCCCGAAAATATGCCGCATATATTCGCGATTGCCTTAGAAAATTTATTTCTAAAACGTATCTCGATAATTTCAACGCCTGTATATTCTTCTTTTATATCTTTCTCGCTCCTGTACCTTCTGAAATGTTCCGCTATGGACAATGACTGATTCAAATGCCCAGCTTTTCCGTCGCTCAATATAACAATCTTCTTAAGAGGGCTTGACTTCCATCTTCTATGAAGCCAAAGCCAGTGGTCGGGATGCTGCGTCACATAATGCTCGAGCATGTTATTATAGGCCTCGATATGACGCAAAATGTCATCCTCTCCTTTTACTCTAATCGGTTTTTCCAGAATCAATCTATGATAAGGGCCTTTAGTCCTTACTATAAAAGCAGGTTGAATTATTGCGCCGGTTTTTGCCGCAAACCTGTAAGGCCCGCTTGCGGTTGAAGCAGGCCTTCCGAAATAATCCGCTAATTTGCCCGTTTTACCGGAATCCTGGTCGGCGACCATGCCCACTATTTTTCCTTCGTGAAGGGCCTTTGCGAGCAGCCTCGTGGCAATACCTTTTCTTATAACCTTTAAACCCTTGGACTCCCTCATCCTGTTTAACAATTCATTGCATCTAGTCATGCTTTGCTGCCTGGCAAGAACATAAAGAGGGTAACCTCTTATCGAGCCCACTATCGCCGAAAGCTCCCAGTTTCCGAAATGAGCTGTAAGAAAAATAATGCCTTTATTTTCTTTTACCGAGTTACGCAGATAATCCATATTTTCTACAGTTATGTAATGATCGACATATTTAGAATCCACTTTAGTAAGGGACAGGATTTCCGCAAAAGTTTCCCCGAGTCTTACGAACATCGATTTAAGCAATTTTCTTATTTCTCTCGGGGATTTTTTATTGCAAAAGGCCGCGCGCATATTCTGATATGCTATACGGCTTCTGTATAAACTCATATTGAATAAATAGATTAAACCGCCTATTCTTCTGCCCAACATCAGCATAAAAGAAATCGGTAAAATTTCTGCAAATAGATTAAGAAGCCTTATGGCTAAAGACGCTATCAAGTCTATCAAAAAGCTCCTCCTTGCCATTTGTAATTTCTAATTCAACATATAAAATCAAAATCGGTATTGTTAAATCGGCGTTCCGGAATTTATCAAGTTTTACCATATCTTTTTCTGTCGCCGCCAAATAATCGCAATTGAATAATTTTACCTCATCTTGAATGCGCTTTATATCACTGTCCGAATAATTATAATGGTCCGGAAAATCAAAGTTCTTTACGAGGTTTGCTCCGAGATTTTTCAAAATATATTTGAAATACGACGGGTTCGCTATTGCCGTAACAGTGCATACGTTTTTCCCGCGCACAACATCAAGCCTCAGACTTTTTTTGCTAAATAACTCAATAAACATAAGCGGTTTATAAACAGCTTCGACGGGATTTTTATTTTCCGTATATCGGGAAATCCTTTCCCTCAATTCCGTTAAATTAACCTTTCCGAAATCACACTTTGTCATAACTATTATATCCGCCCTGCGGATCGCTTCAAGCGGCTCTCTTAATATGCCTCTCGGAAATAACCTGCTGTTTCCGAATCCCTCACTTGAATCAATAAGAACTATATCCAAATCTCTTTTAAGCCGCCTGTGCTGAAAACCATCGTCCAGAATTAATACTTCCGATCTATGATTTCTCACTGCTTTCTCTGCTGATCTTAGCCTATCCCTTCCGGTTATTATGGGTATATCGGAGAGAGTGTTTTCCAGCATACGCCACTCGTCATCTCCGTAACCTCTTATAAGAACAGATGCTTTTTTATTCCTTTCTTTAAAATATGCGGCAAGAAACATCGAAAATGGCGTTTTGCCCGTTCCCCCGAGTGTAATATTGCCGACGCTTACAACCTTTGTTTTCGCGTTATATACTTTTAAAATACCTTTATCGTACGCGAGACTCCAGATTTTAATGACGCATCCGTAAAAAAAAGATATTATAAAAAGTAAAAGTTTCGGCGCAGCGTAAACAATGCCGCTTTTCTCATCTTTCATCAAACTGATTATAATCCTTTTCATTTATTCTATCTATCTATACAAAAATTCTCATTTCTTCGATAATTCTCGAAACAGCGCCTTTATTTTTGCCAATCAACAAAAAAGCCCTCTTTCCCAATTCTTCGCGTTCGGACTTATTGTTCAACAAATGTTTAAACACTTTCAATAATTCTTCCTTATTTTTCACCATTACCGACGCATTGCCAGCCAAGAACTGATCTGCCATATCTCTGAAATTGTTCATATAGGGCCCGAATATTATAGGCTTGGCATAAAGGGCCGGCTCCACCAAATTATGCCCGCCTTTCTTGATGAGGCTGCCGCCCATAAAGACTATATCAGCGATTGAAAAAAGATGCGCGAGCCTGCCGATGGTGTCGAGGATAAGCACAGGCATCGGGCAACGGGCATCGGGCAACAGTGGCGTTTCGGATACTCTCAACGTTTTGAAGCCAAACTTTTCGCAGACCTTTTCTATATCATCTATCCTATCAATATGGCGCGGCGCAATAAGCAATCTCAGATTGCTGAAATCCCCCAATAAATCTTTATATACCTGAAGTAAAATCTCTTCCTCTCCCTTGTGCGTGCTCCCGCATATAATTAAATCTTCTTCTTCCTTTATTCCTAATATTTTCTTGTCCAATCCTGATGCCTGTTGCCTCGTGCCTGATGCCTGATCTATATCATACTTCACATTCCCGCATACCTTCACTTTATCAGGCGGGGCACCGAGCGATTTTATTCTTTCAGCATCGGCATCCGTCTGCATAAGAAATTTAGTCATTTTTCTTAACGTAATGCCGAAAATAGATTTAATCAACCGATAACCTCTAAAAGACTTATCGGAGATTCTTCCGTTTACCAAAACAACCGGTATCTTACGCCTATAAAGCGCCGTAATCAAATTTGGCCATATGTCTGTTTCAAACAAAACAAATAAAACCGGATTGATGAAAACTATTGTCTTATCGCAAATGAAATGAAAATCCAAAGGAAAATAGAACTTCGGGATGCTGTCGCCGAAAATATTTCCTGCGGTTTCATTGCCTGTTTTTGTCGTCGTAGAAAGAATTACCCTTTTCTCGGGGAAAGCTTCTTTCATCCGCCTTATCAAAGATTCTGCCGCTTTGACCTCGCCTACGCTAACCGCATGTATCCATATAGCGTCGTTTTTATCCCCCTTAAAATATTTTGGCAATACGCCGAACCTCTCGGTAAAACCCCTGTGCGCTTTTCCCTTGATGGCGAGGTACGGCAGATATATTATCGAGAATAGCAAGAATATTAAGTCGTAGAAATACTTCATGCTTTAAAATTAAAAATAAAAAATCAAATATAAAAAACACAAATCAAAAATGTAAAAATATTTTTGTATTTTTTAATGTATTTTTGATTTTTGCTTTTTGATTTTTGGTTTTTCACTATGCTCTCGGGTGCGTCTTATCATACACGCTTTTAAGCCTCTCTTTCGAAACATGCGTATAAATCTGAGTTGTCGAAAGATTTTTGTGCCCCAAGAGCTCCTGAACGCTCCTTAAATCCGCGCCTTTATTCAATAGATGCGTTGCAAAAGAATGCCTTAGCGAATGCGGGGAAATCTTCTCTTTTATTGACGCTATCTTTATATATTTATCGACTATGCGCCTTACGCTTCTATCGGTTATCCTTTTCCCGTATTTATTCCGGAAAATTGCTTTATCCTTAGATTCCCCCTCTTTTGATCTTTCGTCAATGTAAAATCTTATTGCTGACAACGCCTTATCGCCTATGGGCGTCAATCTTTCGACTCTTCCTTTTCCCAATATCTTGACAAAACCGCTTATAAAATCGATGTCGGATATATCTATGTTTACAAGCTCGCTCACCCTGATGCCTGTCGAATACAATGTCTCCAATATCGCCCTGTCGCGCCGTCCGAGTGCATCACCGGGATCAGGAGACGTTATAAATTTCACGACGCTCTCCTCGTCTAGAAATACCGGTAATTTCTTATCCAGTTTAGGAGTCGCGATGCTCGATGCCGGATTCGATTTTATATAACCGTCCCTGTAAAGAAATTTAAAAAATGTCCTTAGGCACGAAAGTTTTCTTGCCATTGTCCTTTTCGATAAATTACGGTTTTTTAAGTCGGCCAAATATTTTCTTATAGTGAGATAATCCACGCGCGAAAGGTCCATATCGCCGATTTTTGCGTCAAAGTCTTTCAAATCTGCGATGTAATTGGCAATCGTATGCTTAGAGGCGTTTTTTTCTACAACTAAATATGTACCGAATTTTTCAATATAACGCTGCATAATTTATAGTTACGAGTGACGAGACCCGAGTAGCGGGATTTCTTCTTGTTACTCGTTGCTCGGTTCTCGGTTCTCGGTGCTCGGTTCTCGGTTCTCATCCTTCGGAAGGCTACGCGTCGTATATGTGCACTTGGGGTAATTTGTACAGCCGTAAAACGAACCACGCCTTGACCGCCTTTCGATAAGCTCGCCTCCGCACCCCTCCTTGGGGCATTTAACTCCGGATGTGATTGACTTAGAAAACCTGCATTTAGGAAAGCTGGAACAACTCAAAAATTTACCGCGTTTCCCCCATTTTATAATAAGGCCTTCTCCGCATTGAGGGCAGATTTCATCCGTCTTGACGCCTTCTTTCTTAATGCTCTTCATCGTTTCCGTCGCCTGCTTGACCGCATGCATGAAGGGGCTGTAAAAACTTTTGAGCAAGGTAAGCCAATCTGACTCCCCCTCCTCTATACCGTCAAGCTCATCTTCCATTTTTGCGGTAAATTTAATGTCTAAAATCTTCGGGAAATGCTTGACCAATAACTCATTCACTATTTCGCCGAGTTCCGTGGGGTACAGATATCCGCCTGTCCTTTTTACATAATTCCGGAGTGTTATGGTGTATATGATAGGCGCGTATGTAGAGGGTCTTCCGATACCTTTTTCCTCAAGGGCCCTTACCAATGAGGCGTCGGAATAATGGGCGGGCGGTTTTGTAAAATGCTGGGAAGGCGTTATCTGGATAAGCTCTAAAACTTCTTCCTTTTTTAAAGGCGGGATAATATTTTTTTCTTCGTCTTTTTCGTTTTCTCTGTCTACATACAATACCAAAAATCCGTCGAATACGAGATTTGAACCCGTTGCTTTGAAGATATAGTCCCTGGCTTTAATCTGGATATTTATTACGGCGTATTCCGCTTCCCTCATCTGGCTTGAAATAAATCTATTCCATATAAGTTCGTACAACCTAATCTGGTCGGGTTTTAAATACTTCCTAACGCTTTCGGGTTCTCTTAAGGGCAGCGTCGGCCTGATTGCCTCGTGCGCTTCCTGCGCTAATTTTTTTGACTTGTACATATTTGGCATTTCCGGATAATAGCGGCTGCCGTATTTATTCAGAATATAATTCCTTGCTTCTTTTTGCGCGTCGGCAGAAATCCTGACGGAATCGGTTCTCATATAAGTTATAAGACCGATCATCCCTTCCTTGCCTAATTCAAGACCTTCATATAAGGCTTGCGCTATTTCCATCGTTTTATTTACCGGGAATCGCAATTTATTGAAAGCCTCCTGCTGTATGGTAGAAGTTGTAAAAGGCGCGAACGCGTGCCTCATTTTCTTGCTTTCACGTATGTCTTTTACCACAAAATCGGTGTTTTTCAGTTTTTCCAAAATATCGTCTGTCTGCGTTTTATTCGACAAGTCAATTTTCTCGTCTTTGTATTTTTCCAGTTTAGCGGTAAAGGGCTGGTGTTTTTTAATAAATTCCTTTTTCCTTAATAAAGCGTTTATCTCCCAGTATTCTTTCGGCGTAAAATTTCTGATTTCATTTTCTCTGTCAACAACAAGCCTTACCGCTACAGACTGGACTCTACCAGCGCTTAAACCCCTTGTCACCTTGCGCCATAGAATGGGGCTAATGGAATATCCCACGATTCTGTCAAGAATCCTTCTTGCCTGCTGGGCTCTGACTAAATTCATATCGACGTCCCTCGGATGCTGGAACGCATGCTTTACGGCCCTTTCTGTTATTTCATCAAAACTCACTCTGTATACCTTTTTATTTTTACCGAGTTCATCCATCAAGTGTTTGCATATAGCCTCGCCTTCCCTGTCAGGATCAGCGGCGAGGTATAACTCTTTTACCTTTCTCGCTTCTCTTTTTAATTTAGCGAGATATTTTCTTCTTTCGGGTATGACAATGTATTCGGGCGTAAAATCATTTTCCACATCAACGCCCATCGTATTTTTCGGCAGGTCTATTATATGCCCCATGCTCGATGTGACAAGATAATCCTTGCCCAAAATCGTATTAATCGTTTTTGCCTTGGCCGGCGACTCGACAATGACAAGTTTCTTTGACATCTAAGCTCTCCCTTTATGAGGAATGATGGATGAAGGACGAGGGAAGAAGGACGATAAGGAACGCTATTTCCTTGTCGTCCATCATCCTTCGTCTCTCATCCATCGGAACCTTAAACCCTGACGTAATGCTTCCCCGGCAATTCTCGAATTGCTTTTTTTAATTCCAGCTTAAGTAGAATACTGGAAATATTACTGACATCTACATTGCTTTTAATCTCATCTATATGCATAGGCTCTTCGGATAAAACATTTATTACGCTTTTTTCCTCATCCGTCAATCCTGAAATATCGAAATTCTCTTTTTCATGTTCTTTTCGTTCTTTTTCCGGTAGGCTCTGTAATTCCTCGAGAATATCGTCTATCGTCTGGACAAGTTTAGCACCGTCTTTAATTAAACCGAGCGTCCCTTTAGAGGTGGGGGTATCAATTCTCCCGGGAAGACTGAACACTTCCCTACCCTGTTCTAGGGCATAGGATACGGTTATTAAAGCGCCGCTTTTCTCAGGCGCTTCAATAACTAAAACACCCATGGAAAGGCCGCTTATTATCCTGTTTCTTATAGGAAAATTATATTTTAAAGGAGGTGTACCTATGGGAAATTCTGATATGATTGCGCCTTTCTTCTCTATCTCTTCCATCAACTTCTTGTTTTCCGGAGGATAAGCAATATCTATTCCGCAGCCTAAAACCGCGATTGTCCTTCCGCCTCTCTTGATGGCGCCCTTGTGAGCCAACGTGTCTATGCCCCTTGCCAGTCCGCTTGTAATCGTAAAACCTCTTTCTGCTAACTCGGCCGCGAATCTTTCCGCGTTTTGCTGTCCGTATAAAGATGCCCTCCTCGTCCCCACAATCGCAATATTAAAACAATCTTCTGGCTTGAAGCCTCCTTTCACATATAAAACTTTCGGCGGATCGTATATGTGCTTCAGGTTCTCGGGATATTGTTCGTCATCAACTGTTATTATATTGACGCCTAATTTTTCGATAGCTTCGAGCTCTTCGTTTAAGGAATTAGAAGTTTTGCCGCCATGAGTTTTTAAATTGCCTTTAATATGCGAAATTATATTTTTATTGAACATGACAAAAACCACCTGCGAAAACGCTAATAAATTTACTGCCTCTCTCTTGCATATTTTATGATTGCCTCCACTGCTTCATCAACGCTCACAGAACTCGTATTAATATGATAATCAGCCCTTTCGTAATACGGCTTTCTTGCTTCCAGTAATTCCTTAATCTTTTTTAAAGGATTCTTTACGTTCAATAAAGGCCTGTGCATATAAAATTTAGTCCTTTCATAGATATCCTTCGGGTCTGCCCAAAGGCAAACTATCACGCCTTTTTTTCTAAGATTCCTTATATTCTCCAAATCCAGCGCAATGCCTCCGCCCGCATCTATGACTACATTATCCAGTTCGGATATTTTATAAACTATATTTTTCTCAAGCGTCCTAAAATACGGCTCGCCCTTTTTCTCGAAAATGTCATTTATCGGCATGCCTTCTTTTTCTATAATCAAGCCATCCGTAGATAGGTACTCTAAGCCTGCCGCTTCGGCTATTTTTTTAGCGATAGCTGTTTTGCCCGTCCCCATGAATCCGATAAGAACTATATTTCGCATTTCTAAGATTATGGCGTTTGCCCAATAAATTGGGCAACTACATAAACGTATCTGTAGTTGCCTGATTTATCAGGCAAACAATTAGAACCTTCTCACCTGCTCCATGTATCCACGGAAATTACGCTTCATCTCTTCAACCGAATCGCCGCCGAATTTTTCAATCATTGCGTTTGCTATCTCCAAAGCGGAAACAGCTTCGCAGACAACGCCGCAGGAAGGCACAGCGCATACGTCAGCCCTTTCAACCTCTGCCTTAACCTTTTTCTTGGTTTTTATATCAACGGAATCGAGTGGCTTCATGAGCGTCGATATGGGCTTCATCGCGGCTCTTAACACGATGTCCTCGCCGTTCGTTATGCCGCCTTCTATGCCGCCCGCATTATTCGTTTTTCTATAAAACCCCTTTGACTCGCTGTACAAAATTACGTCGTGGATATCTGAGCCCCTCTTATTCACAATATCGAATCCCTTGCCGATAGATACGCCCTTTACCGCAGGTATAGACATTAGAGCTCTAGCGAGATTTCCATCAAGACGCCTATCCCACTGCGCGTGGCTTCCCAATCCGCAAGGCGCGCCCTTAATGATAACTTCGCATAGTCCGCCAACGGAATCCCCGCATTTTTTTGCGTTGTCTATCGCTTCTTTCATGAATTTTTCCTTACGTTTGTCAGCGCATCTTAAATCTGATTTTCGAGCGATTCTTCTTATTTCTTCGAACGACAATCCGTCTGTCTCAGCTGAAATTCCGCTTATCGCAATCACATGGCTCAATATATCAATTTTAAATTCAGATAGAAGCATCTTTGCGAATGCGCCGACCGCAACCCTCGCTGCTGTTTCGCGCGCGCTTGCGCGTTCAAGTATATTCCTTATATCTTTTTGGTTATACTTTAGCGCCCCCGCAAGATCGGCATGGCCAGGCCTTGCCTGGGTAATAGAAGGCAATCTATCAATGGAAAAATCCTTATTTTCAATCATTACCGCAATAGGAGAGCCTATGGCATACCCTTTTCTTATGCCTGAAAATATTTTTACTTTATCTTTTTCTATCTTCATCCTGTCGC
>Ga0315295_10005707_pt1 | contig 10620 bp, 9 predicted proteins | sample YL17G14_0_MG_FD_204453 | JGI IMG/M metagenome (GOLD analysis project Ga0315295, IMG submission 204453) | Sediment microbial communities from Yellowstone Lake, YNP, Wyoming, USA - YL17G14_0 | ecosystem: Environmental > Aquatic > Freshwater > Lake > Sediment | place: USA: Wyoming | collected...
ATTTCAGGCATCAGATGATCTCTTAATATTGCTCCTTTTCATTTGGAAAATTGAGCGATCTTACATCATTTATATATGTTTGAACAGCACCTTTTATCTCGGCATAAAGGTTATGGTACCTTCTTAGAAACCTTGGCGAAAATTCCTGGGTAATACCAAGCATATCATGAAGTACCAGGACCTGACCATCTGTTTTTGCTCCGGCTCCAATGCCTATAACCGGTATCTTGACACTGGCTGTCACCTCTTCTGCCAGCTTGGCCGGGATCTTTTCCAGCACAATGGCAAAGCACCCGATATCCTGCAGCAGCCTGGCATCTTCTATCAACTGTCGTGCCTCTTCTTCTTCCCTGGCTCTGACAACATAAGTCCCGAACTTATGTATTGCCTGCGGTGTAAGACCAAGATGTCCCATCACAGGAATTCCTGCAGATAAAATTCTTTCTATCGATTCCGCGATCTGATGTCCGCCTTCAAGCTTAACGGCATGTGCACCTGTTTCTTTCATAATCCTGATTGACGAGACAAGGGCTTCCTTTGAGTTTCCCTGATATGTTCCGAACGGCAGATCGACCACAACCAGGGCCCTTTTAACTCCCCTTACAACCGACGAAGCATGATATATCATATTATCAAGTGTTATCGGAAGAGTAGTCTCATACCCTGCCATCACATTTGATGCTGAATCTCCAACCAGAATAACATCAATTTCGGCTTCATCAAGAATTCGGGCAATAGAATAATCATATGCAGTAAGCATTGCAATTTTCTCACCCTTAAGCTTCATCTCATTTAAAACATGAGTTGTAACCCTTTTAACAGTTTTATGTACCGACATATTTACAAATGTGTTGATTACAAGCGCTAAAGTTACGAATTTGTAAAGCAAGAAACCTCTTCATCATTGCATCTTTTTGTTTTGGCAGGCTTTAATACTATTCCTGTCGTTTTGTCACTTAATAAGCTGTAAATGAAGAAAAGACTTTATTTATAACTCTATCCCCCATAAATCCTCTAAAGGGGACTTATCACAAAACAATTGATAATATGGCAATTACACACCCCTTTAGGGGGGCAAGGGGGGCATAAGAAAAATGACAGGAAGATATGTAATAATTGCTCTCTAATTCATTCATTATGTTTTCATGGTGTCATATTTACTTAAAATGAGGTAATACTCCTATTGGCATAATCATTGTATATTAATTCTGTCATAAAACGAAATTTTTAAAATATATAAAATGGGAAAAATTATTGGAATTGATCTGGGAACCACAAACTCATGTGTAGCCGTAATGGAAGGCAATGAGCCGGTTGTTATTCCGAATAGTGAGGGTAAAAGAACCACTCCATCCATTGTAGCTTTTGTAGAAAACGGGGAACGTAAGATCGGTGATCCTGCTAAACGTCAGGCAATTACAAATGCAAAGAAAACCGTTTACTCTATTAAAAGGTTCATGGGTGAGACATATGATAAAGTGACTAAAGAGATAAAAAGAGTTACCTACTCTGTTATTAAGGGTGACAATAATACTCCAAGGGTAAAAATTGATGACAGATTATTTTCTCCGCAGGAAATATCTGCAATGATACTTCAGAAGATGAAAAAGACTGCGGAAGATTATCTTGGACAGGAGGTTACCGAAGCAGTCATTACCGTGCCGGCCTATTTCAGTGATTCACAGCGTCAGGCCACCAAGGAAGCAGGAGAAATTGCCGGTCTTAATGTAAAAAGGATCATCAATGAACCTACCGCAGCATCACTTGCATACGGACTTGATAAGAAATCACAGGATCTTAAGATAGCTGTCTTTGACCTGGGCGGAGGAACATTTGATATTTCAATTCTTGAGCTTGGGGATGGTGTTTTCGAAGTTAAATCCACAAACGGAGATACACACCTGGGAGGAGACGACTTTGATCATCTGATCATTGACTGGCTGGCAGAGGAGTTTATTAAAGATGAAGGTTTAGACCTCAGAAAAGATCCGATGGCTATGCAGCGGCTTAAAGAAGCTGCCGAGAAAGCTAAGATTGAGCTTTCCAGTTCTACTTCTACAGAGATCAACCTTCCCTACATAATGCCTGTTGACGGAATTCCAAAACACCTTGTGAAGACCCTCACACGCGCTCATTTTGAAAAAATCTGCGATAAGCTTATACAGGCTGTAATTGATCCTTGCAAACAGGCACTCAAAGATGCCGGTCTGCAGGCTTCAGATATTGATGAAGTCCTGCTTGTCGGAGGATCAACCCGTACTCCCGCAATACAACAGCTGGTCGAAAAATTCTTTGGCAAAGTCCCCTCCAAGGGTGTTAACCCTGACGAGGTAGTTGCAGTAGGTGCAGCAATCCAGGGCGGTGTTCTTACCGGAGAGGTTAAAGATGTTTTGCTTCTTGATGTTACTCCACTTTCACTCGGTATTGAAACTATGGGTGGCGTAATGACCAGATTGATAGAATCAAATACTACAATCCCAACAAGAAAGACTGAAGTATTTACCACAGCTGCTGATAATCAGCCATCTGTTGAAATACATGTTCTCCAGGGCGAAAGACCAATGGCTGCAGGAAATAAAACAATAGGCCGTTTTCACCTCGATGGCATTCCGCCAGCTCCCAGAGGAGTGCCTCAGATTGAAGTGACTTTTGATATAGATGCCAACGGCATTCTGCATGTCTCTGCAAAAGACAGGGGAACGGGTAAAGAACAGAGGATAAGAATTGAAGCCTCATCCGGTCTTAGTGAAGATGAGATAAAAAGAATGAGAGATGAAGCGAAAGCCAACGAAGAATCCGATAAGAAAGCAAGAGCAAAAGTCGACAAAATAAATGCAGCCGACAGTATGATCTTCCAGACTGAAAAACAGCTTAAAGAATTCGGCGATAAGCTGCCATCAGATAAGAGAGGGGGTATTGAACAGGCTCTTGCAAGGCTGAAAGATGCTCATAAATCTCAGGATACAGATGCTATTGATAAAGCTCTGAATGATCTTAATACCGTCTGGCAAGCTGCCTCTGAAGAGATGTATAAGTCCGCTCAGAGTACAGGTCAGTCAACTTCACAACCGGGACCCGAATCTTCCGGCAGTAACAATAAGAAATCAGCTAATGACGAGGTCACAGATGTTGATTTTGAAGAGGTGAAATAATAAAAAAATCCGTTTACCGTTTTTTTAGTCCCGCTCAGGCGGGATTTTTTATAATTTTATGTTTTATTTCATTTGATAACCGTGAATCTCAAGACAATTATAATTCTTGCACTCCTTATGCTGCATGCCTGCCTGCCGGCGCAGGTAAGTGACAGTATAAATAAAACGGATAATAACGGGAAAAAACAAGGCCACTGGATTAAAAGATATCTAAACGGACATATCCAGTATAATGGCTATTTTAAAGATGATCAGCCGACAGGTGTATTTAAGAGATTCTTCGAAAATGATACTCTTCGGTCAGTTCTTGTATTCAGCAGCGACGGAAAAATGGCAGAGGCTTCAATATATCATCCGAACGGCTGCATCGCCTCAAAGGGTAAATTTGTGAACCAGATGAAGGAGGGTAAATGGTTGTTCTATTCCGCAAGGATTGAAGCATACCTGATATGTGAGGAAGAATATCTGAATAATCTTAAAAACGGGCCATCTCTTAAATACTATCCCGACAAAACCCTGGCTGAAAAGGTTAACTATTCCAAAGATATGCGGACCGGTGAATGGGTACAATATTTTCCAAACGGGAAAGCCTGTCTGAAAGCAAATTATATTGATGGTAAACTTCAGGGTAAATTTGAGGTCTTCTTTACGGATGGTAAGCCTGAATATGTCGGACAGTATAAAAATGACACCCGTAACGGATTATGGATCATCTATAAACCCGATGGTACTTTGAAATATAATGTTGAATATGTTGACGGAGAAGCTAAAAACAGTGACCTGTACAAAAAGGAATCTGATTATCTCGATTCCCTTGAAAAGAATAAAGGGAAAATATCAGATCCTGAGAAAACCGGAACAATATGGGAATAATTTCAAAAGTTTCATTAAAGAGTAAATTTATTATAGCTCTTTCAACAACTGTTCTTTCGGTTTGCAGCACTATCCAAAGCCAGCCAATTGTTTACAATTATTTTTACAGGGTATATTTCAGTGATAAGGGTGAGTATAATGTAAATGATTTTCCCCCCTCGGATCTACTTTCGGAAAAAGCAATTGCACGCAGGCAGAAAGCAGGAATTGCTGTACCCGATCTGACTGATCTGCCTGTATTTCAGGGATATATTAATAAGATAGACTCAATGGGTTATAAGCTTCATTGTACCTCAAAATGGATGAATACCGGATTATTTAAGGCACAGTCACTGCAGGATATAAATATCCTCCTTAACTTTTCTTTTGTCAAAGATGTCAGAATTGTGAAAAAACCTGCAGGAAAAAGCAGCTTTGAGAATAAACTTGATTTAAAAGAATTCAATGCTGATATTCCACCTTTTGACAGACCATTGACAATGCTCAGTGGTAATGAACTTCATCACTCCGGATATGACGGGACTGGTATTCTGATAGCAGTTCTTGATGGCGGTTTTTATAATGCAGACCTGATTTCTTCACTCGTTCATCTTCGCAAAAGAAATGGCATAAAGGGCACATATGACTTTGTTTCAGGAAATGAGTATGTCTATGATTATCATAATCACGGGACCGCTGTTCTTTCTGTTCTGGCAGGAACAATTCCTCAGCTTATTGAAGGAACTGCTCCCGGTGCGGATTACTGGCTTCTCAGAACTGAAGATACCTCCACCGAATTTCCTGTGGAGGAGGATTTCTGGGCTGCAGGAGCCGAATTTGCCGATAGTGTCGGTGCCGATATAATATCCTCATCGCTTGGTTATTACATCTTTGATGATCCTGTCATGGACTATAAATTCTCCGATATGGATGGTAATACAACATTCGTTACCAGGGCAGCTGATATTGCTGCATCCAAAGGAATCCTTGTGGTAGCAAGTGCAGGGAATGAAAGAGACCATGTATGGAAACGCATTATTGCACCATCAGATGGTTATAGTGTTATAGCAGCCGGAGCAGTAGACGGATTTAGTGTTATTTCATACTTTTCATCTGCCGGGCCCTCCGCCGACGGAAGAGTGAAACCCGATAATGTCGCTCAGGGAGTCAGCGTACCGGTACAGACTTCCGAAAGCACAGTATCGAGGGCAAATGGCACATCTTTCTCATGCCCCGTTCTCAGCGGTATGTGTGCATGCGTTATGCAGGCAGTTCCGGAAGCCATTAATACAGATATTATCAGGACTCTTCAAACTGCCGCCGACAGGTATAATTCACCGGATTCCCTTTATGGATATGGAATACCCGACATGGCCGCAGTTATTGGCAAGCTCCAGGAAACTCTGGTGACAAAACCCGGAAATGAATCCATTATCGGTCCTAATCCATTTACAGAAGATCTGGAAATTATTTTCAGACAGATCCCTGAGACTCTTATTCTTGAGATCTTTACAGCTTCAGGAGTTGCTGTTGTTAAAAGGAATTATCAGGAATATGTTGGTCGTACTCTTAAAATCAGTGATCTTCAGAACATGGAACAGGGTCTGTATATTATTCGTTTAATTACTGCGAACGGAACATTTACACATAAAGTTATCAAGCTTAATAAATGATCATGGCTGAAAAGTTGTCTTTAACTGAATTACAGCTGATTATTAAAGATTCTCTGTATGCTGCATTACCCGGAATGTACTGGGTTGTGGCTGAAATATCCGAAATAAAGGAGAATTATGCCGGGCATTGTTACCTTGAGCTGGTGGAAAAACATCCTGATGAGATAAATATCAGGGCCAGGGTCAAAGGGATAATCTGGGGCAAAAGATACAGATTCCTTAAACCTCTTTTTGAAAGTATAACCGGTGAATCGCTGAAAGAAGGCCAAAAGGTCCTCGTCAGGGTCACTGTTGAATATCATGAAATATACGGCTTAAGCCTGATTATTAATGATATAGACCCTGCCTTCACAATAGGTGAGATGGCTTTGAAACGACAACAGATTATAAATAAGCTTGAAGGGGAAGGCGTAATTTCTATGAATAAAGAGTTGGAGTTTCCCGTTTTACCAAAAAGAATTGCAATTATCTCTTCAAAAAATTCAGCCGGATATTCAGACTTTATAAAACATCTTACCGGGAACAATTATGGTTATACATTTCATACTGCACTCTTCGATTCAATAATGCAGGGAACTGAAACAGAAATCAGTATTATTGATGCGCTTGACCGGATATCCGGAAATTTAGCGTTGTTTGATGTCGTGGTAATTATCAGAGGAGGAGGATCTCAAACGGACCTCAGCTGGTTCGATAACTACAATATTGCATATCATATAACCCAGTTCCCTATCCCGGTAATTACCGGAATAGGTCATGAAAAAGACCTGTCAGTGACAGATATTGTTGCATACCGGGCTGAAAAAACGCCTACAGCAGTTGCTGATTTCTTAGTGAACTGCGTTGCCGATGTGGAGGATCACCTCCTCGAATTGAGCACAGATATCTCTACTCTTTCATTTTCAAAAATTGATGAGAACAGCAGATGGATCGATTCATACAGGATGAAGCTCATACCTGTTGCCAGAATAATGGTTTCCGCAGAAAAAGAGAGACTTTCTGCTAAAATCATTGACATTATCAATATTGGTAAGGAATATATTGTCAGGGAGGAGTTTACCCCGGTAAATCAGGCATCGCGACTGATTTCTGCAGTTAAGACCTGTACCACATTTGCTTATAACAGGATTAACAAGGCACTTGGCGACCTCAAGGGTCTTACATTCAAATCAATGAAAGAGTCTGCTGCATTAATTGAAGCTTTTAAAAATTCCTTAAATATTCTTAATCCTGGCAATGTGTTGAGGAGGGGCTATTCAATAACTTCAATTAATGGCAGGATCGTTACAAATAGTAATGAGATTAAACGGGACGATATGATCGATACCCGGGTAAGTAAAGGCTCAATAAGAAGTAAGGTAACAGATAAAAAATAAAAATTCAAAAAATGGCAAAGAAGGAGTTTTCATTCAATGTAAAAATTCCCCCTTTGAAGGGGGTAAGGGGATGTAAAAATCTAGTATATGTCCCAAAATAGAAAAATATTATACAACCCTGAATTAAAAGAATTTGCCAGACAATTGCGAAAGAATAGCACTCTATCTGAAATTTTACTCTGGCAGAAAATAAAGGGAAAAGCATTGGGTTTTGAATTCCACAGACAGGTTCCATTAAGTGAATATATTGTCGACTTTTATTGTCACGAACTGATGCTGGCAATAGAAATTGATGGACACACACACGATTATAAATATGAACCAGACAAAAACAGGCAGGGCAAGTTGGAGAGTCTTGGCGTAAAATTTATCAGATTCAGCGATATTGATGTCAAACGGAGTTTGAATGATGTGTTAAGAGCTTTAGAAATTGTCATAACAGAAATAGAAGAATCCTAAGAAATCATGAGAAAAAACATCCCCCTTACCCCCTTCAAAGGGGGAATTTGGACCTGGCAAACTGAAACATTTCCTTGCACACCTTAAAAGGGGGAATTGCATCTCCTATACCTTTAATATTAATAAATTAGAACAGAAAGTTACAAGATTTAAAAAAAATTCGAAAAATGACAAAGAAGGAGTTTTCATTTAATGAAGCAGTAAAAGAGATTGAAAAGATTCTAGGTAACATAGAAACCGGTAATCTGGATGTTGACAGGCTATCGGAAGAGGTAAAGCGTGCTTCCGAGCTGATAAAGCAGTGTCAGAAAAAGCTGAGATCAACTGAAGAGGAAATCAACAGTATCTTTAAAGATCTGGTGTAAAAAAATCCCGCAGAACTTCTGTTCTGCGGGACACTAACTAATACCCTAACCTAAATCCTATGAAACAAACTACTGAAATTGTTTGTTGCCACTATATAAATTAAACGTCTTTAGGATATAATATGTTTCGTTTTTATTATCTTTTTTTTAACAGGAAATATTATTTTTCAACAGCTAGTACTTCTTTGAAAGCTTTTTCAAAGGTTTCCTTTGGCAGGGCACCCATAGCCATCTGGGGTTGACCATCTTTAGGAACAAATAAAAAACTCGGAATGCTCCTGATCCCAAAAACTGAAGCAAGCTCAATTTCTTTCTCAGTATCAACTTTGTAAATATTAAGTTTCCCATCGTACTCCATGGCCAGCTCTTCAAGAATTGGAGCTACTATCTTACAAGGGCCGCACCAGTCTGCATAGAAATCAATTATGCAGGGTTTGTCCCCTTCAAATATCCATTCCTTGTTGGTTTCATAATTGAATACTTTTGAAACAAAAGTCTCTTTAGTAAGATGTTCAGTCATATTTTCTTTTTAGATAAAACATACTCTGGAAATAATTGTTCAGCCGAATACAATTCTCATACCATTATCACGACTGTACTTTAATTTAACAAAAATAGAGTATTAATTGTAACTTTGTCATGAATGTTTAACAAATTGTCATATTTAAATATGAATATATGTCTGTATGACAAGATTTTCAATACTCTTTCAGAGGTAATTGCTGCAGAGAATACAGAAGCGTATGTTATTGGCGGTTATGTCAGGGATTGTCTGCTGAAAAGGGATCATCCTGAAAAAGATATTGACATTGTAGTAATAGGCAGCGGGATTGATATTGCAAAAAAAGTTGCCAGAAAATTAGGTCCGGGTTTGAAAGTCAATGTTTTCAGGAATTTCGGAACAGCTATGTTTAAATATGATGATTATGATGTTGAATTTGTAGGGGCAAGGAAAGAATCGTATGACAGAAATTCGAGGAAGCCGATCGTTGAAAATGGTACTCTGGAAGATGATCAGAAGAGAAGAGATTTTACAATCAACGCATTAGCAATAAGCCTTAATCGTGATACCCTGGGAGAGCTTCTTGATCCGTTTGATGGCATCAATGACCTCAAAAACAAGCTTATAAGGACACCTCTTGATCCGGATAAAACCTTTGATGACGATCCGTTAAGAATGATGAGGGCTATCAGGTTTGCCACTCAGCTGAACTTTCATATTGAAGACAATACTTTTGATTCGATCAAAAAAAATGCAGAGCGTTTACGGATAGTTTCAGCTGAAAGGATTGTAATGGAATTGAATAAAATTATAATGTGTGAGCATCCTTCACGAGGATTTATACTTCTGGAAAAATCAGGACTTCTATCTGTTTTTTCCCCTGAACTCAATAGCCTGAAAGGTGTGGAGAAGAAAGAAGGGAAAGCGCATAAGGATAATTTTCATCACTCAATCAAAGTTCTGGATAATATCAGTAAAAAGACAGATAACCTGTGGCTTAGGTGGTCTGCACTTCTTCATGATGTTGCCAAACCAATTACAAAAAAATACTCCAGGGAATCCGGATGGTCCTTTCACGGCCATGAATATCTTGGAGCAAAAATGATCCCTGGTATTTTCCGTAAGCTTAAACTTCCTTTAAATGAGAAGATGAAATTTGTTCAGAAAATGGTTGATCTTCACCTGAGACCGATAGCTCTTTCACAGGAGATTGTGACAGATTCTGCAGTTCGCAGACTACTCTATGAAGCAGGAGATGATATTGACGATCTGATGATGCTTTCTGAGGCAGATATAACCTCAAAGAACGAAGATAAAAAATCAAAGCACCTGGAAAATTTCCGACTGGTCAGGATCAAGCTGCGCGAAATTGAGGAAAAAGATGTTATCAGGAATTTTCAGCCTCCCATCAATGGAGATGAGATAATTTCAACATTCAGGATAAAACCCGGAAAAGAGGTTGGCATAATAAAGAATGCTATAAGAGACGCTATACTTGATGGAATCATACCAAATGAATATGAGGCAGCACGGAAACTTATGATTGAGAAAGGAGAAGCTATGGGCCTCACTTCATCTGATTGACACTTTTTATCCTTAAATCAAGTAATACAGGCAGATGATCACTGTATCCGCCCTGATACCTGAATCCAAGGTAGGTGGAAAATGGAGAGACCCCGGGAAATTTTTGATCCTTTCGCAATAAGAAGCCGGGGTTAAAAATCCGGAAAAGTTCTTCCGAAGTATTGATCCCACGGTCACAGTTTATCAGCCATTCAGATACCATCACCTGATCGAGCATCTCCCATGTTCCCATATATCTGTATGAACCTTCCCCTTTTTCGGAATAATGCTCTGACAGATTTATAAGACCGGGAGAATCTGGATTTTTTCCGAGAAGGTTTGATATTTCCTGATCTTCAGGAGAACAGTTGAAATCACCGGCAACTATGATCTTTACTTGCCCTTTTGTACCTTCCATAAGTGACTCCACCTTATCCTTCAACATTTGCGAGATGCTTTTCCTGGTCGCTTCTCCGGCCAGAACTCCTCCCCTTCTTGATGGCCAGTGATTGAGAAATAAATGGATCGTATCGTCTGATATAAGCCATATGGAATACAAAACGCTCCTTGTCCTGGATTCTTTGCCTATCGGATCTTTCGGTAATAAATAATGATAATCAAGAAGATTCACCAGGTCTTTTCTGTAAATAAGGCAGACATCTATTCCCCTGCGATCAG
>Ga0315295_10005708_pt1 | contig 10620 bp, 10 predicted proteins | sample YL17G14_0_MG_FD_204453 | JGI IMG/M metagenome (GOLD analysis project Ga0315295, IMG submission 204453) | Sediment microbial communities from Yellowstone Lake, YNP, Wyoming, USA - YL17G14_0 | ecosystem: Environmental > Aquatic > Freshwater > Lake > Sediment | place: USA: Wyoming | collected...
CTCTTTCGGAAGGATACCGGGGCAGGTGCCGCACCCGAAATAGAATCGGTGCGCCTGCTCTACCGCGAGGTGCTTTCCTGGGGAGCGGCAAAAGGAGTACGGCGTTCATCGGAGCAGACACCTTATGAATATTTATACGTACTTTCGGAGGTTGTACCGCTCGCGGCTATGGACCTTCGCTTGATTACCGACGGCTATGTCAGCACGCGTTATGGTTCAATTCCGCCGGATAAGGATGAACTGACGGAACTCAGGACAACCTGGCAGCGCATCAAACGCAATAAGAGTTCTCATAAATAACGAGACAGGAGACGAAACACAATGGAAACAGCGGAAATGCGGCCCGACGTAACCGGAGTCAGGGGAATCGCCGACCGGTTTACCGCCAATGTCGGTAAAGTCATCGTGGGCAAGCACGATGTGGTCGAGCTTGTCCTGGTGGCGCTTCTCACCGAAGGACATATCCTCATTGAAGATGTTCCGGGGATTGGCAAAACGATGCTGGCGCGTACCGTCGCCCGCTCCCTGGGGCTCAGCTTCAAGCGTATCCAGTTTACCCCTGACCTTTTGCCTTCGGACGTTACCGGCATCCATTTTTATAACCAGAAGACCGGCGAGTTCGAGTTCCGCCCCGGCCCTGTCCTCGCCAACATCATCCTGGCCGATGAAATAAACCGCGCCACGCCGCGCACTCAGTCCTGTCTGCTCGAGTCAATGCAGGAACGGCAGATTACCGTTGACCTTGAGACGATTCTCCTGCCGCGTCCCTTTCTCATCATGGCGACGCAGAACCCGATTGAGCTTGAAGGTACCTTCCCGTTGCCGGAAGCCCAGCTCGACCGTTTTCTCATGAAGCTGAAAATGGGTTATCCCTTCGAGGATGAAGAACGGGCAATCCTGGTGCGTTTCCAGGAGGAAAACCCGCTGGAAAGCCTGGAGGCCGTCATCACGAGGGAAGAACTTCTTAAAATGGAAAAGCTATGCCGTAAAGTTTACGTTGACGAGTTGCTCCGTGATTACATTGTCGCCATCACCCGGGCGACGCGCCAGCATTCAGGGATTGAACTCGGAGCGAGCCCCCGCGCCTCACTCAGCCTCCACCTGGCGGCGCAATCGCTTGCCGCCATACGCGGGCGTAATTACGTTATCCCCGACGATATAAAATACCTCTCGGTTCCCGTGCTCGCTCACCGCCTTGTCTCCCGCACCGAAATGAGGTTACGCGGCCGTACCGTCGAGGATACCGTGAGGGAAGTTGTCGCCGGTGTTCCGGTACCGGTGGAAGAGTCGTCTTCACGGAATAAGAAAGGCTAGCGTACTTCGGCTAATGACCAGAAACGACCGGAGGGATTGCCACCCCGGGGTTCTGCTGCGTTGTGGTTGGTAAATAAGAGAAACGAGATTGCGATTGCCCTTAAATCAACATGCCAGCATGGCGACAATTATACAACGTTTAATTACCGCGATACACGTATCACCCCGCTAAGCAAAGTAGTCCCGTTTAAGGACTGGAACGATATAGTCAGAGACAAGAACTTACTGGATATTGACTACAAGGTGTCACTTCGTAATAGGAAATCTGTTAAGAAGGGAAAACCAGTTTTGGATGCTACCTTAACGCCGATAATGCCGAGCTAGAAAGGAGAAAACTATGGCTCCACTAACATGGAAAGACAAATGGAAAAGTATTCAGAGTAAGTTTGAAACCTGCACTAGAGAATGTGTGACGTCCTATCGTTCGGATGATAAATGCAAGGATAGTATTGAAGCCGTTTTAGCTGACATATGGAATCTCAGAGATTGGCTAAAAAATGACCCTTCAGTAAAAATACAAGAGAAGTCAAAAGCTATTGACCAATATATATATAGTCATATTTCCATTCGTGCATGTGGGGACATAGAACTTAAAAACAAGCACTTCAATATTAATAACAAGAAGCATGAGAACACAGAACTAGTCTTGGAAGCTAATCACCATCATCCAAGCGGATTTCCAGTCATTTTTAGTGTTGTCACAAAATACAAAGACAATCCCAGAAACATAGATGAATATGAAGACGCAACCGAATTAGCTAAAAGAGCGATACAGGAATGGATGGCATTCTTGAAAGCAAACCATTTACTCTAACTAAGCTTATGGAGGATGTAGAGTGCCTAATGAAAACTGGATGATTGTACTTTACCCCCCGCCAGTAAACAATTTGATTTCTTAGAGTTCGCCCCCTCCGGCCGGTTTTAATCTGCCTTCGCACTTAAATGAAGGTATCGAGATACGTAAGAATATGCTATGATATAGTGTGCCCGAAGGCTCGATATTGTTATACCACTTCGGGAATTATTCTTTACGGATGGGTGAATAATATAGATGTCTTCAGAATTTGAAGAGTTCAACCGACTCCTCATGGAGGAAATGAAGAGGGTTTACTCGGAAAAAGCCATTGATTACGGGGTAAGCCCAAAAAACATTGGGCCGATGGATGATGCCAATGGCTACGCGGCGGTTGCTGATTCTCACGGCGACGAACTTCATCTATGGCTTAAGGTTGAAAATAATATCATCAAAAAGGTGAGCTTCTTCACTAAAGGTTGTCTCACGATTAGAATCGCCGCAAGTGCTTTAACGGAAATGGTGCCGGGAAAGACGCTCGATGAGGCGATGGAGATTAAACCGAAAGCACTGCGGGATTTTATCGGGCGTACCCCGCGTAAGACATGGCATTGCACCATCCTGGCGGTTGAGGTTTTGAGGATGGCGATAAGGAACCATATTATTCTCAAGGTTTTTAACAACCCGAATAGTGAGACTATCAAGATTGATTTGTAAAATCCAGAGGGGAACGAAATTATGCCTCCAGTCATTTCATTTGTCGGCACGGGTAAATCCGGCAAAACGACATTTCTCGAAAAGCTTATCCCGGAACTCACCGGACGGGGTTACCGCGTCGCCACCATCAAACATACTATCCATAATACGGCTTTCGACCGACCGGAAAAGGATACGGCGCGGCATATCAGGGCGGGAAGCGCCGCTGCCGCCATCGCTTCTCCGAATGAGTTTGTCATGATTGTTCCCGGTGGGGCAAATATGACGGTTGATGAAATGGTGCGCCATATCGGTGATGATTACGATATCATCATCACCGAGGGGTTTAAGCACGAGAACGCTCCCAAGATAGAGGTCCACCGGCGTGAAAAGGGTGAGGCGCTGGCCGGCACGCTGGAAGGGGTGGTCGCCGTCCTTACCGATGAGCCGCTTGATGTCAAGGTGAAGCAGTTCTCGCTGGAAGATGTTAAAGGTGTCGCTGATTTTCTCGAGGAAGGCTATATCAAGCCGCATAAGGATAGGGTTACCCTTTTTATCAATAACGAACAGGTTTCACTCGGCGCCTTTCCGGAGAAGATGGTCTCAAATCTTTTGCTGGCAATCGCAACGTCACTGAAAATCAAGGGAACGGCGGGAATAAGAAGCATTGATATTTCCCTGAGGAAATAAATTTTACTGGCGCGGTTTTGCCAGTCACTTTACCGTTCATATTTGAAAAGGGCGGTGCTTTTGAGTTATAAATATAGGGCAATTATTTCTGTGCTCAGCCTTTGTTCTTCCGGGGAAGGACTTTTGCACTCTGCCGCAGTCCATCATATAGTTCGGCACAAAGGAGGTTGATTGTGCCCAGGGTGAGTCGGGATAAAATACAGCCCAAAAGACGGCTATCTCAAAAGGAACGGGAAAGCCGGATGCAGCGGTTTGTTCTTCTTGCGGGTACGCTCATTATTGTTTCGGTAGTTACTCTGGTCGGGAGCGGCTACTACTTCACAACGTACCGGCCCCTGCACCAGATTACGCTTAAGGTGAACGATAAAGAGTTTGACATGGCTTACTATGTCGCCGCCCTTAAGTTCTTCGGCACAGGCCAGGATGTGACCGAGCGTCTTCAGCAGAATGAGCTTATCCGGCAGGCGGCGGAAAAACTCGGTATTACCGTCAGTGATGACGAGGCTAAAGAAGAGGTAGAAAAACGGAAGATACCGGTAAACAATACCAACGTTACTTTCATAAAAGCGGAACTCCTCGTTAACAAACTTTTTGATGAGTATTTTGATGAAAAGACGCCGAACTCAGCCGTACAGCGGGAATCCATTGCCATGTTCCTCGAAGACGAAAAACAGGCTAAAGAAATAAGGGATAAAATCGCCAGTAACGGGGAGGATTTCAAAAAGCTGGCTTCGGAGTACTCGCTTGATAAAACGACCAAAGAAGCTTCCGGTTATCTCGACTGGCATCCCAAGGGGGTTCTCGTCACCGTCGTCGGTTCAGCCGTACTTGATGGCTACATTTTCAGCGCTAAAGTCGGGGCGCTCAGTGAGCCAGTCGCCGAGACGGCCAAGACAAAGAGCACTGGCTACTGGGTAATGAAGCTCGTGGCAAGAGAGGATGATACGGCCAATCTTATGGTAATCCTTCTCCCGGATGAAACGTCAGCGGCTAAGACAAGAGCGCGCCTGGAGGCCGGAGAGGATTTTGTCACCGTCGGCAAAGAGGTTTCGCAGATGCCGGGGGCAAAAGACAACGGCGGCGACCTGGGCTTTATTAAGAAGGGAGAGCGCGGTGACGTCTTTGATAACTTTGCTTTTGACCCGAATGTTGCCGCTGGAATACTGAGTCAGGTCGTTCGTGACGACGCCGTTCTAACCAAGGGCGGTTACTGGCTCGTCAAAGTGCTGGCAGAAGATAAAGATAAGATGCTCTCTCAAGATGACCGCGAGAACCTTAAGAACCGCCTGTACTACGAGTGGGCATCTTCTCTCTGGGCCGACAAAGATAATAAAGTGGAGAGCTTTGTTACTGAAGAACAGAAAAATTGGGCCCGGGACCAGTCCAAAAAAGGCTAAATCACGGTAATGATCGCGGGGTAACAGGATTTGTTTCCCGCTTCTACCGAAACCAGCATATTTTTAGGGAACAAGTACTTAAAGGAGTATCTAATGAAGAAACAGAGCATCGGTGTCGGCTTGATGGGGATGGGGGTTATCGGAGGGCAGGTCGCCAGGGTTTTAACGGATGAGGGCCGGCATCTCTCTGAAGATATCGGCTGTCCCGTTGTTCTGAGAAAAATAAAAATAACACCGGCGAACCTGGAACGCCCCCAGGTTAAGGCGATGGACCCGAAGCTCTTTACCACCGATGAGGATGAGTTCTTTAATGAGCCGGGGATAGACGTTATTGTTGAGGTTATCGGCGGCGAGAGGCCGGCGTTCGATTACCTTAAACGCGCTATGACGACCGGCCGCAGCGCCGTTACTTCAAATAAAGAGGTCATCGCCAAGCGGGGAGCGGAACTGAGGGCAATATCGCAGCAGAATAATGTCAATCTCCGCTACGGGGCGAGTGTCGGCGGCGGCATTCCCCTTGTTGCCCCGTTTATGTTCGAACTGGTGGCGAACAAGCTCTCAAGCATCCATGCCATCGTGAACGGCACAACGAATTTCATTTTAACCCGTATGGAGAAAGATGGTATGGAGTTCGGCGCCGCCCTTAAAGAGGCACAGCGGCGCGGCTATGCCGAATCCGACCCCAGGAATGACATCGAGGGAATTGATGCCTGCTACAAGATTGCCATCCTGGCGACCCTTGCCACCCATAAGCAGGTAAGACCCGATGATGTTTATCACGAGGGCATTTCCCGCCTTACCAGCCATGATTTCAAGTACGCCCGGGAACTGGGCTACGCCATCAAGCTCCTTGCCATCGCCAAGGATGAGAACGGGGCGGTCGAAGCCAGGGTGCACCCCGTCTTTATCCCGGAGGATTCGCTAATTGCCAGTGTCAATGATGTCTATAATGCTATCCTGGTGGAGGGAGACCTGGTCGGTAAAGTCCTCTTCTTCGGACAGGGGGCTGGTCCGTTACCCACGAGCAGCAACGTCGTCGCCGATGTCGTCGCTGAAGCACAGGACATTGTCGCCGGGGTGGGGTGTCGTTCTAAATGGATAATGCAGACGGGCACGGCCATCAAGCCGATGTCGGACATTGACAGCCGCTATTACCTTCGCCTGAACGTTGCCGACCGTCCGGGCGTCCTCGCCCAGATTGCCAGGGTGCTGGGTGATAATAACATCAGTATCGCATCCTGCATCCAGAAAGAGACGGACAATGCGGCGCAGACGGCGGAAATCGTCATCATGACGCATATGGCCAGAGAAAAAGCGATGCAAAAGGCGCTCGCCGAGCTCAAGGGACTGAGCGTGATGAAGGAAATCGGCAATTTCGTCCGGGTCGAATCATAAGACAGATAATTATCACAATTTGAAGCCTAAATAGGGCGTTAATAACTCACCTTACGCAGTCTAATGAAAAACCAGATTGTTTAATGTTTTTTATCATAAGGTATGAATTACAAATACCAAATGCTGAAAAGAAGAAACCTTTCTAATTGTCATTGCGAGCGTAGCGAAGCAATCTCGTGTCCCTGATTGGTCTGTCAATGACTTGAGATTGAGTGGCTATTGTTTTGTGTAAGGTGAGTGAATAACTAAAAGCAATTTTCGAAAGAAACATTATTAAAGAGGGAACATCATGAAACTTGGAGTACTTGCCCGCTACCGGGATTTGCTGCCCATCACACCAAAAACACCAATCTTCACGCTGGGTGAGGGAGATACCCCCCTCGTGCGCTGTAGCAACCTGGAAAAGATAATCCACTGCGGCGAGCTTTACTTTAAGCTCGAGGGCTGCAATCCGACCGGCTCTTTTAAGGACCGGGGCATGGTGGTCGCCGTTGCCAAGGCGGTAGAGGCTGGCAGCAAGATGATAATGTGCGCCTCGACCGGCAATACCAGCGCTTCCGCCGCCGCTTACGCCGCCTACCTGGGGTTAGGGTGCATCATCATCATCCCGGCGGGGCATATCGCCCTCGGCAAACTGGCGCAGGCGATACTCTTCGGCGCGAAGATTATTTCATTAAGCGGCAATTTCGACCAGGCGCTCCAGATGGCGCGGGATTTGACGGCAAAACACCCGGTGGCGCTGGTGAACTCGGTCAACCCGGACCGTATCGAAGGGCAGAAGACCGCTTCCTTTGAGATTATTGACATGCTGGGTGATGCGCCGGACTATTTATGCATCCCCGTCGGCAACGCCGGCAACATCACCGCCTACTGGAAGGGTTTTAAAGAATATTATGATTTGGGTAAAGCAAGGCAAAAGCCAAAGATGATGGGCTTTCAGGCGGAGGGCGCCGCCCCCATCGTCCGCGGCTATCCGATAGAGAAACCGGAAACCATCGCCTCCGCCATCAGGATTGGCAATCCGGCCAGCTGGCAGAAAGCGGTGGCGGCGCGGGATGAGTCCGGCGGCAAGATTGACATGGTGAGCGACGATGAGATTATGAATGCCTACCGCCTCATGGCGTCAAAAGAGGGCGTCTTCGGTGAGCCGGCATCGGCAGCATCGGTCGCCGGGCTTATCAAAATGTCCCGTGAGGGGGTTGACCTGTCTGATAAGCGCGTTATCTGCGTCATCACCGGGAACGGGCTTAAGGACGTTGATATTGCCCTCAAGAACGTAAATGAGGCTTTCATTGAGCTACCGGCTGAAGAAAAAGCCGTCGAGCACGCCCTCGGCTGGTAGGTGTAAAAAACTATGTACGACGAAGCCAAGGTTAAAAAAGCGGTCGAAGATTTAATTATCGCTATCGGTGAAGACCCGAAGCGTGAAGGGATGGCCGGCACGCCTGAGCGTGTCGCCGAAATGTACAAGGAACTATTCCAGGGGATGGGGCGAGACCCGGAGGAAGAGCTGAGCGTTGGTTTTCAAGAGGGCCACCGCGAGATGGTCATCGCCAAAGACATCCCGTTTTACTCGATGTGCGAGCACCACTTCCTGCCGTTTTTCGGCGTTGCGCACATCGGCTATATCCCTAATGCCGGCGGCCGGGTTATCGGCGTGAGTAAGCTCGCCAGAGTGGTGGAGTGCGTTGCCAGACGCCCGCAGCTTCAGGAAAGGATGACAACGCAGATTGCCGATGCCATTGTGAAAGGGCTTAACCCGGAGGGGGTCGCCGTGGTCGTACAGGCGGAGCACCTCTGCATGATAATGCGCGGCATCAAAAAGCCGGGCAGTTCGATTATCACTTCAGCTATTCGGGGTATTTTCCAGCGCCGGGCAGCAACAAGGGCGGAGTTCTTCTCGCTGATACAGAGGAAATAAGCCGTCTTTTTATTTAAATGTCTTTATCTTTTGATAAAAAGTAGTAAAACTCGAACACCTTTTATTCTGCATTATGGCAGCATAATCACTTGTATCTATTAATGCAACAACTTTTTCTATGTCACTTCGTTTTTTGTTATAATGCATTTTACATAAAGAAAATATTTTATCAATTTCATTAGATGGTTTAAAAAATATTTTTTGTGGGTCTATCTCTTTTAAGTTGTAATGGAGTTTTTCAGTTACAAATTCAACTGTCAATGTTGGATTCAGTTTTTGAAATAATCCATACATCCCTAACAGCCAAGCTTCTAATTCCATTATTGAAAAATATATAAAAATCTTCGATGGATGATTCATTGTTTGGATGGTTGCGTTATGTCCTTTGATAAATTGGTTAGTAATTGTATTGTTGATTGTCCCCGGAGATAATTTATCATAGGCTTCTGAATACATATCTCTAAGACCTATGATTTGCTCATATCCGTCATCAATAAACTTTTTCTCTCGCTCTTTTATTGCACTCATAAGTCTTTCATCATTTTGTACATTAACAATTAAAAAGAATACCTTTGGTTCAGGCGATGTGTAATCAAAAGGGGTACTGATTTCTTTGTCAGAATAAAGTTTTTGACAAAGAAAACTAAGTTTTGAATTATCAATGGTTTTAAATAAAAGGTCTCTAACAAAAATCAATTCTGACTGCCCTTCTGTGAATATGGCAATTTTCCTCATTTCTTTGCTAGTTCTTTCAATAAATAATCACTGGAGAAAAAATCAAAATTATTAAGTCCTGTAAGCTGAAATGAATCAAATAATTCTTTTGAATTTTGGTAGTTATATATCGTGCTTGTTCCGCCTTTTCGGTATATAACTGACCAATATTCAAGTGGAACATTGTTCATTATGAAACGGTCATTTGTAGACATGATTAGTTGAACTTTGGTATTTTTTGCCTTATTGACAAGTAATTTGACCAAAGCTGAAGACCGCTCATAATCTAACCCCTCACCGATATCATCAATTAAAATACAGCTAGGAACATCAGCCAGTTGTGAATAAGTAATTTGGACTATTAAAGATAGTGCTCTAAACATTCCTTGAGACATGTTAATCTGGTCCGTTTTACCTTTGAGGTCTTTTTCCTGAACATATAATCCCATTATTTCTCCAGGAATATTACCACGGATCACTAAACTTTCAAGAGGAGCAATACCTATTTCGGTTAAATAATATCCTATTGACTTCATATCATCTATTACTAATTTATTAAATGATTTTGGGAATTCTTTCTGAGCTTTTCTAAAAATAGCTACAACTTGGTTAGTATCTTTCAAATTGAGAATCGCTGGTTCATTTTCTTGGTGTTGATTCCTTTTAACAAGTACAGCGAGCACTTCTTTCCCAAGTTGTGTCCCAAAATAATAAAGCCTTACAGATTTTCCCCAATTGTACAATTCTTCCAAAAATGAATGTTGAAGGGAATCTCTTCTATTGACACTTGCTAGCTCATTCTGAGGTGTTTGAAACTCCAATATCTTTTTTTCTTTTTCATAATAAATTTTCCCCATCCCATCAGGTCCCCGCTCAAGCAAAGGATTTATGGGATTACTGTCAATACAAAGAATCTCTTTTAACACCACACCATGTTCGTATTTCAAAATATATTCTATTTTTTGATTTTCATTAGAAAAAAGAACGTCGTAATTACCCGATGTAGCTATCACACTTTTATCACCGGAAACTAAATTTGACAAGCCATTAATTATATTTAAGCTAAATGATTTACCAGCGGTGTTCATTCCAACAATAAGATTTATATTACCAAATGTGCTTTTTGATAATTTCCATTCTTGAGGCGTATTTTCAAACTGTGAATATTCAATAGAATGAAGAAACATTGTATTAACCTCAATTACTCAATTTAATTTAATGAGTACTATCTCGTTATTATACTATTAAATGCCTTAATTGCAACTACCAGCATCACTATACCGAAAACTGCCATTATTGCCGGCAGAGTTGCGGAATTATTCGCCGGAAAACTGGAGAATGATTCGCCTTTCGCGAGGGCGGACATCGAAATCAACCAGCACGACCTGCTGCCATGTCCCCAGCACCATTTGGCTGTCAGTAAAGGGAATTGTAACCGAAAAACCCAGCATAGAAGCGCGGACGTGGGAATAGCCGTTGCCGTCGCCCCAGCGTTTATCGTGCTCATAAGGAATATCTCTAGGGACAATCCGCTCCCAGGCCTTTTTGAAATCGGCGATTAGCCCCGGCTCGTATTCCATGATGGTTACACTGCACGTTGTATGGGCGCTGAAGACCGTGACCGCGCCTTGCCGGATGCCGGCCGTGGAGAGGCTGCGCTCGATGTCAGGCGTGATATTGATAATATCAGTATTGCCCTG
>Ga0315295_10005709_pt1 | contig 10619 bp, 8 predicted proteins | sample YL17G14_0_MG_FD_204453 | JGI IMG/M metagenome (GOLD analysis project Ga0315295, IMG submission 204453) | Sediment microbial communities from Yellowstone Lake, YNP, Wyoming, USA - YL17G14_0 | ecosystem: Environmental > Aquatic > Freshwater > Lake > Sediment | place: USA: Wyoming | collected...
CGTCATGGAAGGATTGCGTATCCACGTGGTCTTGGCGTTCCCAGTTGGAATGCTCGCTTCCATAACCTATGGCAAACCCATTCAGACCATCATACGCCTCTGCCCACCAGCCGTCAAGAACGGAGAGGTTCAGACCTCCATTAAGGGTCACTTTCTGGCCGCTGGTACCACACGCCTCCAAGGGGCGGCGAGGGATATTCAGCCACAAATCAACTCCCTGCACCAAATGCCTGCTGACGTTGATATCGTAGTTTTCGAGAAAGACGATACGGCCGAGGAACCGTCGGTCGCGAGTGAGCCGGAAGACTTGTTGAAGAATTTTCTTTGCCGGTTCATCCTTCGGATGGGCCTTGCCAGCAATGATGATCTGCACGGGCCGCTTGGGGTCGTTAATGATGCGGTCAAGCCAACCCAAATCGCGCAGTAGAAAATCACCCCGCTTGTACGCTGTAAAACGACGGGCAAATCCGATGGTAAGAACAGACGGTTCAAGACAGTTTGATGCCGCTGTACAAATCTCTTCAGAGTCCCTTCTGGCTTGGGCCTGAGCAAAGGCGTTGCGGCGGACGTACTCGACCAAATGATTTCGGAGGAACTGGTTTATTTCCCAGAGTTCCGCATCATTGATCTCGGTCACTTTTCTCCAGGTGGCCGGATCGTCTGCTTTTTCCTGCCAGTCTCTCCCCAGGTATCGGCCGTAAAGCTCATCTCTCTGCTGGGCCAGCCACGTTCCAATGTGCACGCCATTTGTGATGAAGTTTATTCGGGCCCTTTGTTCGGCTGGTTCCGGCCAGACCTTACGCCACATAGCCCGACTGACGCGTGCATGCAACGCAGAGACAGCGCTGCGCCTCCCTGACATCTTCAGCCCAAGAATTGTTGGGCAAAAAGGTTCATGTTCATCCATCGGGTTGACTCGGCCCAAGGCCAGCAGGTCATCTTTGGAGATTCCCAATTGCTGCCGCAGCGGCTCAAGCACGCGTTCTATCAGTTCCGGTCTGTATCGATCCACCGCGGCCTCCAGAGGCGTATGGAGGGTGAAAACAGTCTGCGAGGCGGCCAATTCCATCACGTTTTCAAACGTCTGGCCGTCCCGTTCCATCAGATATCTGGTCAGCTCCAGAACAGCGAAGGCCGTGTGCCCCTCGTTTAGATGAACGACACCTGGACGAATGCCCGCTGCGGCAAGGACGCGTAATCCGCCCACCCCCAGAACGACCTGCTGCCGAATGCGTGCCTGACCGTCTCCACTGTACAGAGCCGTCGTAAGAGTCCTGCTGTGCTCAGAATTGCCGTCAACATTTGTATCGAGCAGAACGAGGCGATTGCGACCTACACCCGTGCCCCAGGCTCTGACCTGAATGTCACCAGTGTCCGCCTGTACAGTGACGCGAACAGGGTGACCATATTCGTCTGCAATGGGCTCCAGGGGCAGCTCACTAATATCGACGTTCAGATAACGCTCGTGTTGGCATCCGGCTCCATCTACGGTTTGGTCGAAGTAGCCCTTAGCGTAGTACAAGCCGACACCCACCATCGGAACAGCCAAGTCCGAGGCCGCCTTTAAGTGGTCCCCAGCCAATATACCGAGCCCTCCTGAGTAGATTGGAAGGGACTCGTGAAGCCCGAACTCGGCTGAAAAATAGGCCACAGGGTTGACGCCGAGAGGTCCGGCGTGCCAGAGCCCCCAGGCGTCTTCAGTTTCCAGATAATGGCGCACTTGCTCAAGGGCGCGGGTCAAACGAGTCATGGGGACCGGTTTAGCGCCTTTCTGCTCCAGTACGTTCTTTGCCAGCCGCGAAAGAAACGTGGTGGGATTGTGGTTGACCGCTCGCCACAACTCTGGATCAAGGTCGCGGAACACTGCAACCACCTCTGGGTGCCAGCCCCAATAGAAGTTCCGGGCCAAATCTTTCAGTCGTGCAGCTACTTGAGTTACATCCATAAACACACCCCAGACCAATTAAGCCAGTAATTCTCGGTAAACGTTCTCGGTACGCTCAGCAATGGTGTCCCAGCTAAAGCCGTAAGCAGCTTTTGTCCGGCCATTCCGGCCCATCCATCGTGCGTGATCAAAGTTGTTGAAGATTTCGCCGACCCCCCAGCAGATTGACTGTGGACTATCATAGATAAGGTAGCCATCCTGTCCATGGGATATCAGCTCCCGCGGACCGCCCCTCTGCGTGGCTACGACCGGTTTTCCGGCTGCCCAGGCTTCGAGTACGGTAATCCCGAAAGGCTCATTTCGACTCGGGACACAGACCACATCAGTACTCTTGAATAGGTTCACGAGGTCCCCGTTCTGACCCATCGCGCCCGGGAACCGAACGGCATGGGCGACGCCGATCTGGTGGACCCGCCCTTGCAGACAGGACTTGAGGTATCCGTCGCCTACGAATACGACTTTGGCATCACCGCGTCTGTGCAGAATAGACGGGACGGCTTCGAGCAGCAGGTCAGGAGCCTTCTGTGTTGTCATCCTTCCCACGAACAGTACCATGGGATCGAGTGGACCAATTCCGTAGGTTTTGCGGCAAACCGCCGGATCAATGTAACCATCGAAGCGGTGACAGTTTATCCCGTTGTGTACGGCCCGGAGCTTCCAATCAGGTATATTGTACTGCCGCTTGACTTCCTCGGCCAAGGCTCCTGAAACCGCAATAACACGATCGGCGCAGTAGGCCCCTTCAGCTTCGATGGAACAGACGCGTTCTGCCTGCCCGCCATAATGATTGTTTCCACACCGGCCGTATTCAGAGGAATGAAAAGTCATCACGATCCGGCTGCCTCGATCATTCTTAGTTTGAACGATTCCTTTGGCACACAGCCAGTCGTGCCCGTGCACTATGTCAAAGCGTGCGTTCTGATAAGCCTCAGTCTGGCCCATGAAATAAACAAAGCTGTTACACATATTGTTCATTTCACTAACGAAATCTGGATTCAGATTAATGGGACAGCGATGATAATGGACGCCGTCGACAAGGGCATAGGGTGTTTGCCCATCGCCCATGCGAGCAAAGACGTGCACTTCATGACCGCGGCGCTGCAGGGCCGCGGCCAGTTCTGTTACATGGACCGCTACGCCACCGACGGGAACCGAATGCAGGCTTTCCCATGTAAACATCGCAATTCTCATGGCAATTAGCCCTCACATATTCCACCAATTCAGGTCAATTTTGGGGAAGATGACATCGTGTACATCAGAATCCTGCAAGTCGAATCTTTGCACGTCGTTGAGGCTGTCGATGTAATGGGAATCAACAGCCAAGTTCTCCGCAATATCGGTGAGGCATTCGAACCGTGCGACATGCCCCATGAACCTCTTGATACCGTAATCGCCAGCTTGACAACGTGCGACCGCAAAGGGCCAGTCGCTGGCTTGCAGCAGCAGCAGTTCCCGACCGGCTTTTTCTATGATTTTGCGAAGCGCGGGATGCTTCCGCCAGGGCAGATGGTAGGTCAGCTTGCCAAAAAGAGTCTCACACTGATACTCTATGCGCCACATCCAGTCAACCTTCTCATTAGCCCAGACACGGTGGTCACCACCCTCGCCCCAAGAGCCCTCTGACAGCGACACGCTGTTCTGAGGTTGGTATTTTTCCAGATAGGCCTCTGGTGTGCACAATTCCACCTCAGGATCGGCATTCAGGGTGAGCAGCACGTCCTGTAGAAAGCGGGGTCCCTCGAACCACCAATGGCCGAAAAGTTCGGCGTCAAAACAGGCCACGACGACTCCGCCGCGACCCGTCCTCTGGTAATGCTCAGTCAGCCGCTTCTTGACTTGGCCACAGAAATGTGTGGCATGTTCATAAATTTTTCCAGCAACATCGTCTGGGTAGTACAACTGCTTGCCACCGAGGTCAGACCGGCGGTCGGTAACCTTCCAGTAGCGCAGTCCCCGTCGCGGGCCGTGCCTCTTATGAAACTCCAAGTAGAGTCCATCCGCAGGGTAGCCTACAAATCCACACCAAACCTGTTGGCAGATTTCAGGATCACGGGCAAAGGCTGCCGGCACCCTGCCACCATGCCCATTGTTACTGACCCAGAACGGCTCGCGTGCAGCTCCCGTGGGAGGAACGGCCAATTTGGAATTCTGAATCTCAAATCTTCTTAGCAAGTGGTCTTCGACAAAGAAATGTGAAAGGTTTTCGTCTGCGACAATCCGGTCAATTCCGAGACGATTGTTCTCGGCACTCCACGGAATTGGCGGGCTCCATGGACCACCAGGTCGATACGCCCCTTCCGGTAACCATACCCCCGTGGGGCGCAATCCAAGAATACGTTGCGAGCTGCTGACACCCGCACGAACTTGCGCCCGCACGCAGGAGTCCTCAAGCAACAGCGGCAGATAGGCGTGCGTCGCACTGGAAGTGAGGATCTCGATAAGACCACGGTCCGCCTGCTCTGCAAATGCCTTCGGGATATTACCTTTAATTTGGTCGAATTGTTCCTCTAGGCGGGCGAAGAAGAGTTCCCACCGCCCAGCAAGGTAAGCCTGGTGCATCTGGTTTTGATGCTTGAAGTCGGCTTTATCCACTCTCGCCCTGTTCACCCGCTCCCGGAGATATTTTTCAAATCCAGACCTGAAGTCCTCATGGGCGAGCTGTTCAAGCAACACGGGCGTCAGGCCGATCGCGAATTGCGGATTGCAGTCAAAACGCTGACATTCGTCGATCAGAGCCAGCAGCGGCAGGTAACACTCGGCCGCAGCTTCATATAACCAGTCCTCACCGTGCGGCCACACTCCATGATGGAGCACATAAGGCATGTGCCCATGCAAGACCAGACAAAAGCTGCCGATAGCCTTATCTTTTCGATTTCTTGTGCATTTCGCTGTTTGCATCCTTGCAGTGAACATACCTACTGTAACTTATGAGTTTGGCTCTTGGTGGTTCTCTATGACCTCGCAGATTCCTGCACATGTCTTCACGACATTTTTGCAGTACCTGGGCCGTTGTAGCGCTGCTGGCGGAACCTTCATCTGAAGGAATTGACGTTTCGAGCTGGAGTGAGCAGGCAACACGGCTTAGTCCCGTTTTGTGCATCTGTTCATGGCACTGTTCGAGGGCAGCCAACAAAGTCCTGAACCTGCCTTTCAAGATTATGCTGCTGTTCTCCCGTTGCGGTTGAAGCCCAATTTGCACGAGGCGCTCCCGATAGGAGTCAAGGGAGTGTCTGGTGCCATCTCCATTGTGGTTAACCTGTAATCGGAGGTTTGTAAAGAGCTCACCGAGAGGAGCTTGCTCGATTCCGGGTTCTTGATTCTCTGCGAGTATCGAGTATCCAGAATCGGGTGTCGAGACTGGGCAGACCTCGTTATAGACGGCAAGCGTCTTTTCCACGATGGTGTCCCATGTGAAGCGCTCGTCCACGGCCTTTCTGCCATTACGACCCATCCGGCGGGCTCGCTCAAAATCAGAAAAAATCGTACCTAAGCCCCAAGCTATGAAATTGGGATTTGCCTCTATTTTCAAGCCATCCACTTCATGCCGGACATACTCGCTCGGGCCACCGACTTGAGTCACAACGACAGGTTTGCACGCACTCCAGGCCTCGAGCACAACGATCCCAAACGGCTCGTTCCGGCTCGGTATGCAGACCACATCTGCCAGCTTGAATAAATGGACAAGCTCATCCCCATCGCGGCGGCCGAGAAATCGCGTTGATCGGCCGATCCCAAGCTGCCGTACCCGTGCCTCCAGCCCAGAACGCATCTCTCCATCACCGGCGAAGATGAACTTGGCGTTAGGACAAAACCTGAGCACCGAGGGTATAGCCTCCACCAGAAGATCAGGACCTTTTTGCCACACCAGTCGGCCACAGAATAAGACCGTGGGATCCAACGGAGCGATCTCGTATTGACTCTTGTCCTGTCCGGGATCGGCGACTAAGTCGAAGCGAGAAGAATTCACCCCGTTGTGGACCACCGATATCTTCCAAGCGGGTAGCTCGTACATCCACATTAATTCGTTCTTGGTTGCCTGTGAGACCGCGATGACCCGATCAGCCCAGTACGTCCCGGCACGCTCCTGCTCTCTGATACGAGCTGATCGGCCGGGCGGAAAAGTGTTGCCACACCGAGCATACTCGGTTGCATGGATAGTCAAAATACAATTGTGTTTGCGTCCCTGCTTGATCCAAATCATGGCATTGGCCAAAAGCCAGTCATGCGCATGAACGAGGTCGAAATGGCCGACAAAGTCTTCAACCTCAAAGACGCGGTCAACGAAGGCCCGACACATGTTGTTGACATCGTCCACAAAATCATTGTGCGGCAGGTAGGCGCACCGATGGTAGTGGACGCCATCTATGCAATCGTGGCCTCGCTGGCCATGCATTCGCCGAGTGAAAACGTGTACCCCATGGCCTTTTCTTGCAAGGGCAGCAGCCAACTCGCTCACATGGACAGCAACACCTCCCACAGCAATCGAATGAAGTGACTCCCAAGACAGCATCGCGATTCGCATAGCACATCCTTATTCGGTTTTGCTCTAATCCAAAAGATCCAACTCTTTTTACAGTATCATGGCGCCCACGCCGCCATGATAGATCCTATACCATCATGTCCTGCGACAATTCTTGTGTTTCGAAATCACGTCCCGATATACTTCTGCACATTTCTGCGCTGCCTCCTCCCAGGTTGGCGGACGAATTTCACTATCACCAGAAATATCCAAGATGACCGTGTGTTTTCTGCCCTGATTAGGCCGCCTATCGTCTCTTATATCAGCCTTAGCCTGCTTGACAGAATCTTTGTCTTCGGTCTCTAATGCTCCTTTGACCCGCCACATCCATTCTGGACCGTTCTGTAGGTGGATTGAATACTCAGTTGATTCTTTGCGCCCGGGGTCAGTCACGTACAACTGGTCTTCCTGTTGGTCCACGGCTTCAGCTTCACTGAGCAACCGGTGGATCTCGTGTTGAAGTCGTTGTTCCTCCTTTTTCATTTGGCAATAGCTCGTCCCCTTCTGCCGACCGGCCTTGGCCTTGACCTCTGTTCCATCGGACCCAATGTGTCCCAGTTCCACCAAGCCGGCTTTCTGGCATAGCTTTAAGACCTGAACAAATAGGCCTTCCAGTTCTTTCATGTGCAGCTTGCGAAAATCGCTGATAGTCCGCCAGTTCGGTATATTATCACCGACGATGGCCCTAAACGTCAGCCGTTCTTTGCAGGCCTGCACTATCGTGCGTGAACTGAAGACGCCACCAAAATAGCTGTACAATAGCAATGCCACCATCATACGGGGAGAATACGGCGGAAGACCTCCTTGCTCCTGCTCATATTTGGCCGTGATAGTTGATATGTCCAGATCGGTGACCGAATCCAGTATGAAATAGACGGGGTCATTTTCACACAAGCGGTTTTGACCTGGTGGAGGAACCTCCACTTGTCGATTTAGATTCACTGACCCGTACATCTTAACTCATCCTTGAGCTTGCAAGAACCAAGTTTCCGCTATCACCCTGAAGGCAACCAACAAAAGGGAAATCTTGGGGGTTTCGCCAATGCATTTTCTTTATCTTCGAAAAGATGCATGATTCGGTCTCCTATACTTCAGACCACAAAAAGCCAGAAATGGCATACATCTTCCGATAATATCGGCATCCCTATTTTGATTACGTGAAATTTCATGCCTGAAATACTATGACACCTTGTTGACAAAAGGTTTCTATTTGCTTCCTGACTCCAACAAAAAACAGTAGAAAAACTCCTTATCAGTATTGAAACGCGGGTTCTTCCGCCAGACTGGGGACCTATGGGCAAAAGCGCAACAGTAGGAATGTGATCGCGGGTTGCAACCTTACCACCACAATTCAGTTGGTCCGTATGGCTATCTTTGTTATAATACCCTTGGGCGTTATATCGCGATGCTTGACGAAATTACATGCCGGGAATCAACCTGACAAAAGATCGAAACTTGAGCTATTTCACTTCAGGATTGACGACGAAGTGGAAATACGGCCCGGTTACCAGGAAGTAGCCTCCCTTTTGCCCACAATTCCAAAATCTGCGTAAAAATCGCAAATATCCGGCCAGATTAAGCCAATATTGCCTTGCTATACCCGCCCATATAAGCCTCTATAGGACTGATTATAAGTCTTTTAGTGGACGCCACTTACATGCTTAGAAAAGAGGCCGGAACACGCCAAAATAACCGGGCGGTCGGCTATGTCCGCCGCTCCACAGACCGCCAGGAACAGTCCATCCCAGACCAGAAAAAGGCCATAGAGACCTACGCTGCCGAGCACGATCTCAGCCTGGTAAAATTCTATATCGATGATGCCATAAGCGGCACATCCACGCTGGGCAGGCGTGCCTTCCAGCAGATGGTTCAGGACGCCCAGAAATCAACCAAGCGATTCGACAAGATCATCGTCTACGATGTGAAACGGTTCGGACGGATTGACAATGACGAAGCGGGGTACTACCGCCATATCCTTAGAACCCATGGCGTTGAGGTTATTTATGTCACCGAGAACTTTAATGGCGATACTACGGATGATCTGCTTCGACCGGTCAAGCAATGGCAGGCCAGGCAGGAGTCCAAAGACCTGTCGAAGGTAACAATAAGAGGTCTGCTCTCAAAGGTCGAAGGTGGCTGGTGGATGGGAGGCACACCCTGCGCCTGTCAGGCGGCGGTGGGACCGCCCTGTAGCGATGGAATTCGCGTTGAAAGCTCTTTGAAAAGACGGGCATGTGGGACAGGGGTGGTAGGGGGCCGACTGGCCTTCACGTGTTCGGCCGGACGAAAATCAAAGAATCGCCGGCCAGAGATGATCCATGGTTAGACGGGGCTATGTCGAGAAACCGGAAGTCACGCAGGATGGACTAAGCGGCGTTCTTGAGGCGATAGGCCGTGAGCCGTGTTTCGCGGAAGATACGACGTTCGATATTGCCGGGCACGGCTTTCGCGTCTCGTTTCGGCTTCTCGGGCTTGCGGTCGTAGTAGAAGTCATCCGGCCGGAGACCCTCCAGAGCCATGTGCGGCCTCCAAGCGTTGTACCAACTTTCGAATTCGGTGCACAGGAGCGTCAGGTGGTCAAAACCTTTGATGAGCGGCACGCATCGGAGCCACTCGTATTTGAGGGTTTTGATGACCCGCTCAGTTACAGCAATGGATCCGTGCTTTCCTACGGCTCCGAAACGAGGTTTGATGTTCCATTGCCTCAGCAGTTCGGCAAAGACATCCCCGACAAAGACACTGGCCCGGTCTGATATGATGTGTTTCGGTGCCCCATGTTTCCGTATGGCCTGCTCCAGGGTCTCGATGATCCATCCAGCATTGGGACCTTCCAGAGGAACTGCGCACACGACCTTGCGAGAGAAGTGATCAATGGCCACGAGGACCTCAATGGGCCACAGTCCCCAACACCAGACTTTCGTCGTGTCGATGGACCACACATGATTGGGATACCAGGCAGGGATGGAGCGGGATTCTGGCTTCTCTTGTGGCTTCTCAGGGGCCGTTGGGGTGGCGGGAGTGCTTCGCGGTCTCGGCCGCTCAAGGATGTTCCGCACCGTCGACGCAGAGAGGAAGATACCCAGCAGTTTCAGTTGGTTGGCAATTCGAATCCGGCCCCAACTGAGATTCGCTTTGGTGATCTCCCAGACGAGCGAGGCGATCTCCGCTGGCGTCTTGTTCGCAGGCGTGCCGGATGGCTCTTGATCTTCGATCTTGTGCAGCCAACGGTAGAGCGTGGACCTGGCGATACCGAAATACCGGGAGACCTTGCGCCTGGGGATCTGGAAGGCCTCCATGTGCCAGAGGATGAGAAGCCTCTCACGAACCGTGTATCGCGGGTTCTTGCCCTTCTTGTTGAGGTGTTTCTGAAGGATCGAGACCTGCATTTCGAGCTGGTAGACCCGGTCTTTGAGAAAGAGTATTTCTTTGGCTTTGGCATCTGTGTCCATGGCAGCCAACCGCTCTAGACTTCGCCTGCGAACCCGTGCAGAGAATCGGGCCGCAAGCAGCACGGCTCGGACAAAGAGTGAAACGGCAGCGTTGAGGATATCGAGACTCTCTGCCATGGTGCCTCCTCCAATACTTCATGGAGCGACGGACGCCGATTCGAAAGGTATTATAGCGCCTGATGGGGGCACATGTACTTTACCAGCTCAGTCCCCTCAAATCCAGATCCTCCAGTCTGCTCACCTCCTTAACAAGCTGGCTCCGCTTCGGTCCAGGCCTTTCATCCTTCAGTTGCCTATGGATTTCGATGAATCGCTTCTGAATGGCCATAGATTTCGGGGACTGGCATTGCTGGCTCATCCAGTTCTTCTCTTCATCTGTAATCAGGTGAAGAATGGCAGGATCCATGTAGTCCAGATAGCCAATTTCATGCCAATCCGAGGCATGCCAGATATCAAGGGGCTGAGGATCCCATCCGAGGACAAATGGGATCACATAGAGGTTGTGCATCATTGTTTGAATGAGCTTGTCTGCTGCTTGTCCCCTGTAGCCCGACCGATATAGAGTCAAGGCCCAACATAGCTCAAACTTAGGGCTTTTACCATAAGCTTTTCCGTAGCAAATCCTTGTGTAGCCAGAAGCAGGTGTCTATCGCCTCCGTCAGGCCACCCAACAAACGATAGGAAAGAAAATCCGGATGGTCCGGCA
>Ga0315295_10005710_pt1 | contig 10619 bp, 11 predicted proteins | sample YL17G14_0_MG_FD_204453 | JGI IMG/M metagenome (GOLD analysis project Ga0315295, IMG submission 204453) | Sediment microbial communities from Yellowstone Lake, YNP, Wyoming, USA - YL17G14_0 | ecosystem: Environmental > Aquatic > Freshwater > Lake > Sediment | place: USA: Wyoming | collected...
TAGATGCCATCCAGGGTGGAACAGACGCACTGGTCGACGTAACAGTAAGATTAAGTAAAGACGGGAAGATAATTACTTCACGCGGCGCTCGCACGGACATCATTATGGCAAGTGTCGAGGCGATGATTGCCGGCATGAACAGACTATTGAGGGAGGAACATGAAAACCGGGGCAAAAATCCTCGTTGAATCACTGCAGCGCGAAGGAGTCGAGATCATCTTTGGCTACCCGGGCGGTGTGGTGCTGCCGATCTATGATGAACTTTATGATTCATCCCTGCGGCACATCCTTGTACGGCACGAACAGGCAGCAGCGCATGCCGCGGACGGGTATGCACGAGCAAGCGGTCGTGTAGGGGTATGCCTCGCTACCTCAGGCCCCGGAGCATGCAACCTTGTAACCGGTATAGCCACAGCATACATGGACTCGGTGCCGATCGTTGCCCTGACCGGGCAGGTGCCGACAAACCTGCTGGGCAATGATGCCTTCCAGGAATCTGACATCACCGGCATCACTATGCCGATCACCAAACACAATTACCTTGTTAAGGATACTGCCGATCTCAGGAGAATAGTGCAAGAAGCGTTCTATATTGCCGGCACCGGTCGTCCAGGCCCGGTGCTCATCGATATTCCCAAAGATGTGAGCACAAAGGTCATAAAAGAACCCCCGGTTCCCGAAAAGGTGATATTGCGGGGGTACAACCCGACCTATCGAGGGCATAAACGCCAGATAGAAAAGGCACTCCAGATGATCACTGCTGCTGAACGACCGGTGATCTATGCCGGAGGCGGTGTCATCTTATCCAATGCATCTGGAGAGCTTGTGGATTTCGCAACACAACTGGGAATCCCCATCGCCACTACCCTTATGGGAATCGGGTGTATTCCCGGGGATCACCCGCTCAACCTGGGCATGCTCGGGATGCATGGTACGGAATATGCCAATTTTGCCATCACGGAAAGTGATGTACTGTTTTCGATCGGCGTGCGGTTCGATGACCGCGTGACCGGTAAGACGGATACGTTTGCACCTCACGCAAAAATCATTCATATCGATATTGATCCTGCAGAAATCGGAAAAAACAAGCGTGTCGATCTACCTGTTGTCGGGGATGTAAAGGCAGTCTTACAGGATATGCTCACGATGCTGAAAAAGAACGGGAAAAAGGATGCATGGCTCAAGAAGATTAAACACTGGAAACAGCACCATCCGCTTAAATGTCCGCAGGATGGCAGGCTTCACCCGCAATTCGTGATCAGGCAGATGAGCGAGCTCTTAGGTGGAGATGCGATCATTGTCTCTGAAGTCGGGCAGAACCAGATGTGGGCTGCCCAGCACTATTGCTTCAAACATCCACGGACTTGGATCACCAGTGGCGGGCTTGGCACGATGGGTTACGGTCTCCCAGCTGCAATGGGGGCGCACTTTGCACGGCCCGATCTTCGGGTTTTCGATGTTGCCGGTGATGGAAGCATCCAGATGAATATCCAGGAGTTTGGTACCATCTCCCACAATAAGATCCCGGTCAAGATTGTTATCCTGAACAACAGGTTCCTTGGCATGGTGCGGCAGTGGCAGGAGCTTTTCTATGACCGGCGCTATTCCTTTACCGAGCTTCCACCCGTTGAGTTTGTCAAGATCGCCAATGCCTACGGTATTGAAGGTGTGAAAGTGGAATCCCCGGATGATGTCATGCCCGCACTCAGGGCAGCACTTGACTGTGAAGGTCCGTTTGTCATGGACTTCAGGATCGAACGCGAAGAGAACGTGTTTCCTATGGTCCCTGCCGGCGCTGCAATCAACGAAATGATTGGGGGGCATCCGAGATGAAACCGCATACGCTTTCCATACTGGTCGAGAATAAGGCCGGTGTTCTGTCAAGGGTCACCGGTCTCTTCTCCCGGCGAGGGTTCAATATCGAGAGCCTTGCGGTTGGTCCCTGCGAGGAGCCCGGTATGAGCCGGATTACCATTGTTGTGATTGGTGATGATGAAAAAATTGAACAGGTTATGAAGCAGCTCAACAAACTCATTGATATTATCAAGGTCTCAGATTTAACAGAAAATGAGCGGGTGGAGCGTGAACTCGCTCTTATCAAGGTGACCGCAGAACAAGGGACTTCCCGTGCCGAGATCATGCAGATTGCCTCTATCTTCCGGGCTCAGATTGTTGATGTTGGATCAAAGTCCCTTATCCTTCAGGCTATTGGTGACACGGAAAAGATCGATGCCCTGGAAAAACTGCTCCGCCAGTATGGTGTAAAGGAATTTGTCCGGACGGGAACGATTGGTATTCTCCGCGGATCAAAGACGGTGACAAGCGGGAAATAATTTTTTTAGGCACCTGAAAAACATCCATCTCTCTACTAAAATAAAAATATCCTTTTTTAAGAGAAGATTGTTGAAAAAAGAATCCGAACACCTCGTGTGAGATTTCACTACCACTACGTTTGCGTCTCTCCTAAAAATGTGATTACATGAAATAGCTGGAAGACAATGCATTCCAGCTATCAGGAATTCAGGAGGCCTGATCTTTCCCTTACCAAACAGAGCCATTATTGGGCTCCGATTGCCTGGTTAGATCTGAAGTACCTCTCTTAATCACGGGAATGCAGCTCCATTATATACGATATGCCAGGAACTTGGTCTGACTGCAGGAATATGGCAGAAAATTGTTTGGAATATGACGCTAACAGCACTTTTCGGAGGGCCGATCTCTGGTTGGATCAATTACGCGAAGTACTTTTTTATACGGAGCCCTGTTTTTGGATAGTGCAGATCCGTATTGGGACTTATGATCTCACAACCTTTAAAAAACCTGTAACTGGCCCGGATTGGCAAAACAAGCGAATACCGATCTTACCGGATTTGATCAAATATAAAAAAATAGTGAATTATAACTCATTGTTTTGGAAATACGCATATGTTGTGGCTCCGGTGCGATCGAACGAAAGTAGTGGTTTATTAAAAAGAAAGCCTGTTTGAGGGATTGGTATCCTTTTGTCCGGTGAGTACCCGGATTTGGCTATTTATGAAGAGGGTTCAGGGCAAGGTAATGGTAGGATGGGTGATGGGCGACATTCATTTATACCGGGGTCTGGTAGCACGAGCCCGGAGCACTCAAAAACAGTGGAGTGGGGGTGAGAATTACTTTTTTTTCGCCAGGGTCTCAAGAGCAATCTCGATGACGGTATGTAGTTCGCTTTCTATGAATGGTTTCAGGATATACCCGTAGGGAACGCTTGCACCCACTCGTTCCAGTGTTTGGGTGTCACATATTGCAGTAATGTAAATTACCGGTATGTGATATTTTTTCCTGATAGTATCAGCTGCCTGTATACCGTCCATCTTTCCGGAAAGTTCGATGTCCATGAGGACAATATCCGGATCTAGCTCACCGGCCTTTTGTATGGCATCCTCTGCTCTGTTCTCGCACCCGACCACGTTGTAGCCAAATTTTTTCAGCATTATTTTCAGAGTTTCGGCTACTTCGGATTCATCTTCAACAACCAATATTTTTGCCCTGTTCATGATTTGATATTAATGAATTTGTTGAAGGGTTATTTGAATTGATTGATTTATGCTTGTTTTTGCGCATGTCATGGTTTTCTCAGGATCGTTGAAACCGGTTTTCGGAATTTATTCCGGTTTTTTCATTTCCCGGTAAAAAGTCTCTCACAAGAGACAATAATTTCCCTCACGGAAACTTCCGGTAATCTTTCCCTGGTTTATGGCAGAGCAGGCGTGTTGCACTTAGGCACTGTTCTTAAAAACCTGTGGCTTGGGTGAAATGCCTTGGTGCTCTGGATTCCGGAATATTGTTTCCCGGTTGCCGTTTTCGTTGTTGATACTATTGCATGGCACAGACAAGGCGTGACGATTTTAGTATGAAAAACAGGATGTGGCAATGCTTTTTTGTCAGTTCTGAGAGAGAACTGAACACATCCGGTAGCACTACGTATATGATACGGCCCGGGAAAAATTACATCATAATTATATTTTTCGATATTTTTTGGAAATTTTTCGATTATGTTATATGTGAACATACCACAAAATATTTTGATAGCATGTTCGGATTGCCAACTATTACTATCGTTTTGGTCGGGGGTACATTCCTCCTGATACTTATTGCATTGCTCTACTGGGGACTTACTTTCAAGGAGTCCCTTCATGATTGATCCTGTAGCAGCCGGGCTTGTTGTCATCTATTTCATCGCAATGGTTGGGATAGGTGTCTGGGCTTCAAAAAAGATCCATAACATGTCGGACTATGTGGTCGCCGGGCGTTCTTTGGATTTCTGGGTGTTTACCCTGCTCATGATTGGTTCAGTCTGTTCGGGTATGTCGCTGCTGGGTGTTTCGGGACTCGGATACAAATTTGCCTGGCCAACCATCTGGGAACAACTTGCAGTCCCTCTCTCGATTGCCTTCTGTATCATCTTCTTTGGCACCAAGATGCATCTCGTTGCAAAAAAGTCCGGGTATTTGACCGTCCAGGACTACCTGGCGCACCGGTTTGAGAGCCAGACAGCCCTGCGGGGTATGAGTGCGACCGCGGGTATTGTCGTATCGATGATCTATCTTGCCGGCCAGTATACAGCGATAAGTATTGTGCTCATGTGGCTGTTTGGGCTGCCGCACTGGATGGCACTCCTTATTGGAGCGGCAATTGTGACTTTTTACACCGTTATCGGCGGGCTCTATGCAGTTGCCTGGACAACACTTGTGCAGGGACTGTTGCTGATCCTCGGTGTTCTTATCATGGCCCCCATAGTTATCATGGCAGCAGGGGGATTCACCCATATCAATGAGGTGATGGCAGCGGTAAACCCGACAAACGTCGATCCCTGGGTGACTGGCGCCGGAGCTGTGTTCACCCCGGAATATATTCTCTCTTTTGTCCTCCTGCTCACTATCGGTCTTGCCTGTGCACCTCATGTGATCAATAATATCCTGTGTGCAAAAGACGTGAAATATTTCAAGTGGGCACCGCTCGTCGCATTCGGGATTTATGCAGTAGTGATGTTCCTTCTCAAGTTTTCCGGGTTTGCCGGTATCGTTCTTGTCAATGATGGCCTCATCCAGCTCCCGAAAGTGCCCAATGCTTCTGATTTTATTTTTGTGTATGGTATACAGGCAGCAATGCCCAGTATGTTCCTGTGGGGCATTTTTGCGGTTATTGTGCTGGCTGCGGTCATGTCCACGACAGACCGTCTCATGCTGACCATTGGTACCTACTTTTCCTGGGATATCTACAAAAAGATCCTCAAACCCGATGCACCGGATAAACACGTGCTTCTTGTCAGCCAGATCTCGGTATTTATTGCTGCGGCAGTGACACTGCTCCTCGCTATCACCCCCCCTGATATGCTCGTCTGGCTTATCTGGGCTGGGATTGGAATCATGTTTGCAACATTTGCCGTACCCATGCTTGCAGGATTGTACTGGAGACGGGCAACCCGCGAAGGGGCGCTTGTCTCCATGGCGCTTGGATTAATTACTTCGCTCGTATTTGGAGGGATATCTTACTTCAAGCTGGCAAAATTACCCATGCATTTTTCCTTTTATGCATTTGTCATCGCTGTCGTCGCGATGATAGTTGTCAGCCTGATGACCAAACAGACCAGTGAAAAGGTTCTCGAAGAGACAATGACCGGGTGGTATATCCGGAAATAATTTTCTAAATCTGAAAAATCTTTTCCTTCTTAAGCGATGATATACCTATACCCTGTTGAGACAGGAGGCAAAAGTACCTGATTCCCCGTGCAACCGATCGCACTTGAAGTGATAGTGTCGTAGTAGGTTTTTTTTCGAGTCATCGCATTTTTAGCAGAACATGAAGTGGTGAGGGGAACCACCCCTCTTGAGCGTTCAGGTTTTCATTGAACATTTCTGCCGATCCGTTTTTTATTCCCGCCACGGTGAAACATTTAAATCCTGCCGGCTAACGTATCTGTAGTGAAAACTGCAATTCTGGGAGGCGGACTTTCCGGGCTTACACTCGCCCGGCTCCTGCAGGAACAAGGCAAAGAGGTTGTTGTTCTTGAAGCAGAGCCGGAATATGGGGGGCTGTGCCAGTCAAAAACCGATCAGGGATTTACCTTTGATACCGGCGGTTCACATATCATCTTCTCCCGTGATGCGGATGTGCTCACGTTCATGCGCCGGATGATTGCAGGAAATGAACAGCGCAATGACCGCACCACGAAAATCTTCTATAAACAGCAGTTTGTGAAATATCCCTTTGAGAATGGACTTGCTGATTTGCCCCCGGAAGACCGGTTTTTCTGTATCAACGAATTTATAAAAACCCTGATTGCGGTTGAAAAAGGTGAGATTCCGGCACCGCAAAACTTCCGGGAATGGATTTATTACACCTTCGGTAACGGTATTGCCGAATGTTACATGATTCCCTACAATGAGAAGATCTGGAAGTATCCGACTGAAAAAATGTCCCTTCACTGGGTTGACGGGCGCATCCCCCGTCCGCCTGTTGAAGATATCATCAAGTCCGCGATTGGAATCGACACCGAAGGTTACATCCATCAGGCAGTCTTTTCCTATCCGATTGATGGAGGGATTAACGCACTCGTGCATGCAATTGCACGACCCATTGAACCGTATATCAAAACCGGATTCCGGGTTACATCGATCACAAAATCTGGTGAGATATGGCAGATCAGCAATGGTGATGAACGTATCGTTGCAGACCAGTGTATCTGCACGATGCCGCTGCAGCACCTGCTGCCCTGCCTTGATGGAGTTCCCCGCGTCGTGAAAAATGCGGCCTCTGCTTTGAAGTTTAACTCGCTGGTGTGTGTCAATATCGGGATCAAAGGTTCCGTTCCGAGAATTTCCTGGATCTATGTACCGGATCCTGCAGTGGGAAGGACAACCAGGATCTCTTTCCCTTCAGGATATAGCCGGCATGTTGCCCCGGTTGGCTGCAGTGCGATCCTTGCCGAAATTACCCACCAGCGCGGCGATGACGTTGATGAGCTGACTGATGATGAACTCATTAGCGAAGTCATAGACATGCTCCAGAGCATGCTGATCCTGCATAAGGATCAGATTGTCCATACATCAGTGGAGCGGCAGCCTTTTGCCTACGTGGTCTATGACCTCGATTACCAGAAAAATATCGCAATCGTAAAGGAGTATTGTAAGGAGATAGGTATTCCGCTTGTCGGCAGATTCGCACAATTCGAGTACCTGAACATGGACGGTTGTATCAGGAGTGTAATAGATTTTATCGCAACAAAGGGACAATAGTTTGTGTCATTAAGTTACATCAGCCTTATTATCACTCAGCTTATACACTGTTAAGGAGTTTTTTTCCGCATGATATCGGTTATTATCCCGACCTTTAATGAAGAAGAGAACATCGCGCAGTGTCTCGTCTCTCTTACCCACCAGACGGTGGTACGGACGGATTACGAGATCATCGTTGTGGATGGCGGCTCAAAGGATGCCAGCTGTACGATCGCAGAAAAATATGCGGACAAGGTTTTCACGCAGACGAGTAAAAAAATTGGCGGAGCACGAAATGACGGCTTCATGGCAGCAAAAGGGGATATAATCGCAACGACCGATGCCGACTGCATCCTTCCGCCGACCTGGATCGAAACGATTAAGCAGAATTTTAAAGACGAACGAGTTGTTGTTCTGTACGGGCCTGTTTACCCGATTGAAGTGGGAATTGGCAATAAATTATCAATACTGCTTGCCAATACATTCTCCCGAATCGGTTTTTACAGCCATACGTTTTATTATACCTTAGGCTGCAACACAGCATTCCGAAAAGATGCATTCATTAAAGCCGGGATGTACCGCTGTTTCGATGCCGGAGATGACCTCGAGATTGCTTTACGTATGAAGGATCAGGGAAAGGTCGCGTTTGACAGGAGGCTCAAAGTCGGCTTCTCGATGCGCCGGTATGAGCAGTTCGGAACAATAAAATCCCTCTACGAATGGTTCTATATCGTAACTCACGGTGGCGATACCCAGAAGTACTCTTATACCCAGAAAAAATATAAATAATAGTATCCTTCTTTCTCGGTGATTTTTTATCGGTTTGAAGTATTCATGCCCGCAGATCATCAGACAGATTACGGGGAACTTCTGGAAGTCGGGCGGATCACTACTTTTAACCAGAGCGAATTTGCCCGATTGCTGGGCATGAAGATAACCTAGGCATATGACGGTTATGCACGTGTTGAAATGGACTGTGCCGGAAAGAACAATCCGCGTGATGGCGCGCATGGAGGGGCGATCTTTGCACGTGCCGACTAAGCGTTCGGGATCGCAGCAAACTGTGGCACAGCCATCCATGTTGCAGTCTCCATCCATATCCAGTATATCTGCCCCGCCACCGGTTCTCTCGTGGCAGTTGCCCATCGTGTGGCTGACAATGGTAGGTATTCCACATTCCGGGTTATGGTATACGAGGAAGAACGGATCGTCGCAGAATTTGATGGTGTTGCGATCCAGATAAATACTCCCTACCTGTGAAAAGATGGCTCTTGTGAATTCCTTGTTTTCAGAGTGTGATACATGTACGAAAGAATGTATTGGTGGTATTATCTATGGTAACTGTCAATAATTTCTCCGTTGGCTTAAGGAGCTTAATCACCCGAGCGTTTACCTAGATACCCTGCTCCAATCGGACCGGCCGATGGCAATAGCCGAGTAATAGTGCTTCATGGGTTCGTTTTTTTTGCGATTCTCTGCGTTGATTAGTGGATTTCCTCTAGCGCTCCAAAGGATGCCTGGTTTTGAGATACCCCGGCTGTATGAGATTTTTTTATTTTTAGATGCTCTGAAGCAGCAGCATCCTGTGATGACCCAATTTCTAGGAGTATATTCAATAACAGGGTTAAATACCAATTAAGCCATAAATTTTTTTATTCTTATGATGACATTTTAAGAAAAAATTTCGTAATTAAAACTAAAATGAAAAAAGTGATTATGACTATCAGGCTTAACTTTTTCGTGAGTTGGATCCGTATACAGGTCTATCGCATTGTGGGGGTCGCCACATCAGCGGGGGCGAAGGCTTTATCAAAGCCCCCAGGAGAGGGATAACTATTGATTGGAGTATTATTTTCTGAAGATTTTATAAAAAAATCAGGGAAAAAATACACTTTTCCCCATTAAAAAAAAAGAATTTTAAGTGCATATTCTTTTATCTTTCCTCACATGAATTGGTACTTATGCCAACTATGAAAATCCGCGGCGGAGACCTAGATCTCGTCGAGTATGAATTCAATTCATTTCCTCCGGGACAGAATCTCAAGACCCTTGGGTATGAAAAGAAGAAGTACACGTTAAAACCCACGGAAGAAAAGATTACCGTAAAAGCCCCGGCGCGAATACATCTGACCGTTCTTGATATGAACCGGTTTGCTCCTGATCATCCCGGGGGAGGGGGGATCGGGTTTGCCATCCAGTGCTATTGCATGGCAGAAGTAGAATGTACAAAAAAAGGTGTTGAGATCGATTACAGTCGCTCATCCATAATTGAAAATTTTGTTGCAGTCTTCAAAAAAACCGTAGGATATGCCGGTGGTTTTAAGATCAAGGCAACCGATCATCAGCACAAACATGTTGGGCTTGGTTCTACCAGTACGGTCATGATCGCGGTCGCTACGGCAATGAATGAAGTACTCGGCAGGCCGCTGACAAACAACCAGTTAAGAAAACTGATAGGGCATAATTATGTTGAGGAGACTGCAGATGGAAACATCGCATTTGGTTTTGAAACCGGTGTTGGTCCTGCGGTAAGCACGTACGGGGGTATGGCAGTACTTGGTGATGAACTCACCCTTGTCTATCATCATGCGTTTGCCAAAGGAAAAAACGTGTATATTATTATACCCCCCACAGATATCTCCTCTGCCGGAACACAGGAATTTGAGCTCCTTATGAACAAGGCGCGGACTCTCGATTACCGGGACCGTGAACTCAAAGCATATCTCTTCTTGATGGATCTCGTCCCGGCGCTTGAGCGGGATGATATAAAAAAAGCAGGAGATGTTATCTGGGAGATCGAATTCCGGGGCTCAAAACGAGCTGAAGTCGAACACCATAGTTATGAGATTTATCATTACATGAGTCAGCTCCGTGATGCAAAACTCGAATTTGTTGGTATGAGTTCTGTAGGTCCTTCCATTGCAGTAGTAACCAGACTTGACCAAAAAGCACTGGAAAAAATCCTCAAACCTCTGGGACTTACCATCGCGATTGTCACAAGGGTTGATAACGAAGGTTTGAAGATCACCCGGAAAAAATAATTTTTTCATGTGTTTCTCTCTCTCTCGTTGATAATATTGTGGTCTCTTTGGAAAAAAAACACCATTTAAGGTGATTTTTATACAGAATTGGCAGGTGACTAACGCATGTGGGGAATGCCGGAGTGGCGGGGGAAGAGTCCCTGCATTTCCTCAAAAAAACGTCTCTCCATGACACCCTTATCTGGTAAAGATCGCATGTATTTCTGATCGTACCAGAATACTCCCCAAGACCTGCATTGGCCACTGATGTATACTGATTGAAACGGGAGTGAGTTTTGAAAAAAGATTAATGACTTCATCCCGGTTAAAATAATGGGTTATAATA
>Ga0315295_10005711_pt1 | contig 10619 bp, 11 predicted proteins | sample YL17G14_0_MG_FD_204453 | JGI IMG/M metagenome (GOLD analysis project Ga0315295, IMG submission 204453) | Sediment microbial communities from Yellowstone Lake, YNP, Wyoming, USA - YL17G14_0 | ecosystem: Environmental > Aquatic > Freshwater > Lake > Sediment | place: USA: Wyoming | collected...
ATGGCGATCTGGAGCTTTCTTTTCGACCCGAATACCACCGTGCCTTTCCAGACCATGGGTTTGTGCCGGAGTGACGGCACCTGCCGGCCGGCGTGGGACAGGTGGATAGAAAATGAATAGACCGCCGACCGCGGACCGCCGACCGCAGTTAAACCAGATGAACCAGATAGACTAAATAGACCAGACATGATCCGACCGTGTGTCAGTAAAGATTTCAAGGCGATCTTCCAGATTGTTAACGACGCCGCAGAGGTTTATAAGGGAGTCATCCCGGCGGATTGCTGGAAAGAACCATATATGACCAAGGCCGAGCTCCGGCACGAGATTAACGACGGGGTGGTTTTCTGGGGATTTGAAAAAGACAGGAAATTAAAGGGCGTGATGGGGATCCAGCATGTCCTGGATGTATCACTGATCAGGCATGCCTACATCCTGACCGCCTGGCAAAACCAGGGAATCGGGAGAAGATTGTCGCGGCATATGGTGAATCAGACCAAGCGCCCGCTCCTGGTGGGAACCTGGGCGGCCGCGACCTGGGCGATTCGTTTCTATGAGAAAAATGGGTTTACCCTAGTGACGCCAAAGGAAGAAAAGGACCGATTATTGAAGAGGTATTGGAAAATCCCGCCTAGGCAGATTGAAACTTCCGTTGTTTTGAAAAAGTGAAAAGTAAAAAAGCTTACCCTGCTTGCCCCGCCAAGGCGGGGTCATTCCTGCGGAAGCAGGAATCCAGTCCCTTTTTTGACTTTTGTCATTCCGCATTCCAAATGGTGGTGTCATTCCCGCCCTTCGATTTCACTCAGGATAAACTCCAGCGGGAATCCACCCATGCCGTCATTCCCGCGAAAGCGGGAATCCAGGGTTCCTGAAAGAATCGGCTACTATTGCCCCCTGCTTTTTTTCTTTCCCCCGGCGACTGGCTGCCGCCTACCGGTTTCTGACCTTTTGTCTCCCAGTTTGACATTTATTTAAAACCAGCAGAAGATCATTTTATATATACCCTGAAGGGAAGAGTCGGTGATTTTCGATTCCCAAAATAAATATAAAATTAATTCCGGAAAATCCACCGGTATTGTAATAATCAAAATATGGAAAAAGGAGCACGATCTTGAAGAAATTAGAAGCGTCGGAGAAGCCACTGGGCAAGTGGGATAATATTGACCGGATTATGCGCGAATGCGGGTATGTGTACAATCCGGCAGAGAGGAAGTGGTATAACCACGATCTGCGTACCGCCTGGAGCATGAATTCGTTAACGGAAAATTTTGCATCCGAGATAGAGTTTGAAGCCTATGCTCGGAAACAAGCTGCAGATCCGAGTTTTCTTCAATATATTCAGCATCAATTTGCACCGTTAATGGATATGGCGTTGGAGGAAAAAAAATCCCAAAGCAAAAAGGATAACTAATATGAAGTTAAAAAATTATAAAATCCTTTTGAAGTTATTATCCTTATTATTAACGGTTTTTGTATTTTTTTCTTTTACCCGGTTTTCTTCGGGGGAAGATAAAGAAGTCCTGATTATTTTTAATGTGGAATTAAAGGGCATAGTTCCCAAGCCTGTTCAGCCGGAAGTTTTGACGGATGCTATCACCGCCGAATTCGCTAAAGTGGGTAATTTTAGCATCGTGGACCGAGGCACCATCTATTATTACTTCAAACAGATTCAGGAAAAGACTAAAAAATCCTGTGATGACGTGGAGTGTTTGACCGACCTGGCAGCCCAGCTCGATGCCGGGTTTTATATCGTAACGGAGGTAAATAAATCCGGGGATAAATGCAGTATTTCCTCAAAGCTTTATAAACGCAAACCAGGAACGTTACTTTATTTCGTAGAGCGAACCGAGACTAACGATTCTCCTTGTAAGGCTGAAGATTTAAAGAAATCAGCGGGACTTATGGGGATGAGGCTTTCCGGTCTCGAAGTAGTAAAAGGAGAAAAAACAACATTTTCTCCCCTATCACCTGGAAAGGACTTGGGACCCCCAAAAACAGTAGATGAAGGTTACGGAACCTTGGTATTAGACACCAATCCGGAGGGATGTCAGATCTACATTGATTCCGAAGGTTTTGGAATTACTCCCCAAACTATTCAAAAAGTGCCCGCAGGAGATAGAACCATTGTTTTAGCCAAGGATGGTTATTCGACAACAACTGAGGTGATCCGGATGCAGAAAGGCCAGAGGATTGTTTTGAATAAAAATCTGGCCCCGCAGATGGGAAGCATAAAAATCAGTCTCTTGTCGCCGGTCTTAAGCCCCCAGGAAAAACAAAAACCTCAGATTTATTTAGATGGAAAGTATAAGGGCAATTTAGCCGCGGAGAAGCCTTTTGAGGTAAAGGGAATTTTGGTCGGTGCTCATACGGTGAAAATCGAGCATCCGGATTATCAAACAAAAGAGGAGGAGATCGTAGTCCGTAATAACTCTACCGAGGAAATGAGCGTTGAACTCGCCGGCAAGCCGGGGAAGGTTTTGGTTGTTTCGACCCCTTTAAAAGCGAAGGTATCGGTGGACGGGGTGGAGGGAGGAGAAACACCATATTCGGCATCCTTGCCCCCTGGCAAACACAAAATCAGTGTGGGATTGTCGGGATATAATTCTCAGGAAAAAGAGATCGAAATCAATCCGAACAAGTCTTTGAGCCTCAATTTTGGTTTGGAAGCTGAGGCGGTAGGGGAGGGGCTTGCCCCCTCCCGAGATATGGTTCTCATCCCCGCCGGGAAGTTCATGATGGGATGCAATAGCGCGGTGGATAAACAATGCGGTAATGATGAGAAGCCCTATCACCGGGTTTATCTGGATGCCTATTACATTGATAAATACGAAGTGACGGTTGCTGAATACGAAAAGTGCGTGCAGGTGGGGAAGTGCCTAGAACCGAAACCGGCATTGAGCTGGTCATCATGCAATTCCATCTCCGAACGGGGTGATCATCCAATTAACTGCGTGAAATGGAGTCAGGCCCAAACCTACTGCAATTGGGCGGGAAAGCGACTGCCGACGGAGGCTGAGTGGGAGAAGGCGGCGAGGGGAACCGATGGGCGGATATATCCATACGGCAATCAATTCGATTGCGGGAAGTCTTGTAACTCGGTCAGCCCATGCAGTCATAATTCCACCTGTCCAGTTGGAAGTTATGCGGAGGATAAAAGCCCTTATGGCGTGATGGACATGGCAGGGAATGTTTGGGAGTGGGTTCAGGATCGGTATAAGGAAGATTATTACAAGAATTCCCCGGTACGGAATCCGCAGGGGCCTTCGTCAGGTACCCTTCTTCGGGTTTTGCGCGGCGGCTCCCGGGACAACGTCAAACCGGAGTTCCTGCGCGCATCCAACCGGGCCGGTCTCCATTCATTTGTCTGGTACGATTCTGAGTTCGGGTTAAGCCTCGGGTTCCGATGCGCCCGTGACGCCAATTCATTGGAAAAGGAACCGGCCGAGCCGAAGATAGGCGAAAAAGTTCATACTAGAGAAGTGGTGAACATCAACACCGCCACGGTTGATCAGCTAACGCTCCTTCGCGGAATCGGTCCCAAATTGGCTAAGGTCATTGTTGACCACCGGACCAAGATGGGGGATTTTAAGGCCGTGGAAGATCTCAAAATGATTAGAGGGGTCTCCGATAAGCTCATTGCCAAGATCAAAGACAAGGTAGTGCTGGAAGGCGAAACCACTATGAAGATGGCCGAAAAGTAAAAGTTTCGGGTTTTTGTGCGGAGGCTTTTGGCGCAGCTATGGCCTACACACCCCACAAGTCCTATATCCTGCCTTCTCCGCTTCCGCCCTGGTTTAAAAATTTTATCAAGTTGCGTATGGTAATCGATTTGATTATGAAAAGTCGTGCAATTCGATCAGCCCATGCAGTCAAATATCCACCTGTCCGGTTGGAAGTTATGCGGAGGATAAAAGTCCTTATGGCGTGATGGACATGGCAGGGAATGTTTGGGAGTGGGTGAGTGATTGGTACGGTGAAAATTACTATGGTAGTTCCCCGGCCCGGAATCCTTCGGGGCCTTTGTCTGGCAGCGCTCGGGTCTTGCGTAGCGGCTCCATGAACCCCTACCTTCCGGAGAACTTACGCGCATCGGCCCGGTTCAGGGTCAATTCCTCGAACCGGAACGACGACCTCGGGTTCCGATGCGTTCTGCAGGCCAAATGAAGTTGTGAGAGATAGATGTAAATCAACAAGTAACCAGCGTCCCATAGGTCCTCAGTAAAATAATTTAAGAAAAACAAGCAGTTAGGGTTGTCGGGAAAAATATTTTTAAAAAAGACGCAAAAGTTGAGCTGATTTCTAGTTGCGTGGTTAAACTTAACAATGACAACGAATTTCGTTGTGTCCGTGGGGTCAAATGAAGTTATGAGAGATAGATGTAAATCAACAAGTAACCAGCATCCCGTACGTCCTCTTTTAAAAGATTAAGACATTTTCCAAAAGGGGGTTAATATTACAAATGATTAAACATTAATTTAAAAAAGAAGGTAAAAATGAACCAAATAATCGGTATGGGAAAGTGTCCGTTATGTATTCCTAATGAAGATCGTGATAAATGCCCATTTGTGGGTTTTGAGACGTTAGAGTCGAAAGTATTACCCGGGAGAAGATCTCCTCGTGTGAGGATATGTAATCACCCTGCATTGGCAGGAAAAAAGTGCCCTTCAGATGGTATCGAAAAATATCTATAAATTTTTAATCAAGAAAGGAAGAAATTCATATCAGGGTCACCCATTAAAAGGCACCATGTCAAGGAGAAAAGAAACCCTGAGCGAAATACTCTCGATTAAGGAACTCAGGAAACAACGTCTCGCCGGGGCATTTTTATTATGGAACGGGAGTGAGTGAAAGGGTTCAAGGGCTTAAGGAAGGTTATGTTTTAAGAAATCGTATGAGGAGATTAATATGAAAAGATCAGTATCAGTAATTGTGTTTGCAATAATGCTTGCTTTTACATCATTGTCATACGCTTGTGTAATTCCAGCAGAAATATTGGTTAAAGTTAAAGCATCTATAGCGGAGGTAACGACAGGTTTGGACTGGAGTGCTTGTGTGACCGCTTTGGCTACCATTGTATTGGCCATTGTCACATTCTGGTACGCCAGGCTTACAAAAAAGATTCTTGATGCTCAATCTGATCCCTGCGTTGTTCTTTCCGTAGTGCACGATGAAGATCGAGCAACCATCTTCCAGCTGATCGCGCGCAATGTCGGGAAAGGGATAGCACATGACATCAGGTTTGAGTTCTCAAGGCCTCTTCCTTCAGAGGCATTTGGAATTACTAAAGCAAAAACAAAAAAGGCTTCAGAAATGACAGCCGGCCCATTGATCAATGGTATACCCGCCCTTGTTCCAGGCGAATGCAGGAAAGTGGACTGGGGTCAGTACAAGGGGCTCATGGACGCGGTAGGAGACTCACCAATTATCGCAACATGCAGGTTCAAGAAAGGAAGGAAGGAAATGCCACCAGTGCAATGCTCTCTTGATGTGGCTTCGTTTACGGAGACCGCAGGAGATCAAAGCCTATCAGCTAGGATGATCGAAGAACTCAAGAAGATGTCGAAGAACATAGGCGATTTATGCAAAGGCATTCAAAAACTTCAAATTGAAGTGACGTCCATGCCGACTAAAAGTGACGATGGAAAAGGCGCATAACAATAGCGAAGATGGGGTCACCTATTTAAAGGTTCCTGGTCAAGGAGAAAAGAAACCCCGGGCAAATAACTCTCGATTAAGCAACCCAGGAAACAACGTCCCGGAGGCAAATGTTGGGGGCAAGGGGACAATTGTAACAATATGAAAATTAAATCGTCTTTTGAGATTTCCAATTTCTCATTTAGTGAGCGATTGGATTTTGGAAGGGTCTCGGTTGTTCCAAAAGACGGGGTCGATGATTTGATTATGAAAATGAATGAGAAGTCAAATAAATCTTCTGGATATTATGAATGTTCGGAAAATAAATTAAGCCATAGTGGATTTAGTTTAGAAGCAACTCATGAAGTTATAATTAAATATTTTCATAAAGGATCAGTTGAAGAAGATAAACAATTTATTTGTTGGTTGCTTTCATTTTTCAATCGAAGATTAGTTTTAAATTATGATAGGGTATACCTTAATCCAACAAAAGTGGATAATTTGCCTTTGATATTTCTAAATAGAAAGGAGTATTGGGAAAAAGTATTATCTCATTTTTTAGAGCAATATGATCTTTCATATGACAAGGCTGTTTTTAGCAAATTTGGCCAGTGTTATGATAAACAATCAATTTTAAGAGCTATTTTATATCAAGATGCAAGACAATATGACCGTTGGTATCACGATTGGATTTATGCAGTGATTGCATTTATGGAATACGACAATCTAAAAATGGTTTTATATAATGATGTCGGTGATGTAAAGCAGAAAATATATAAAGGTAAAAAGTTATTTGAAAAATATATTATTAGCAAACCGGATAAAACGGATAGATTCCGTGAATTAAGGAACGAAATATTTCATACGGGGTGTTTTTACGGGATTCCGTTTGACTTGAGCGGTAATACTCGTAGCGATAATATAATGTATGAAACAAACCATCTTCAGAATTTAAATCAAAGATTAGTTTGCCTTGCTTTTCAATATCGTAATAAATTTGCCGAAACGAAGTGGAATAACCGTGATAATCACGAATTTGATATTCTAAAATCTTCTCATAAATCTGTCAGGAAATAACGGGATCTCTGTGTCTGATTCCTGTTTCATACTTGAAAAATAGAAATGGGATAGAGATTGGAAGGGTTAATAAAGAAAAGATTCAACGATGTCAGACGCGGATGACTTGATTCAACCGCGCAGGACTTGGGTGCAAGAGTTGAGAGCATCCTCCATGTTGTTGCCTCATTCGGGGCCTTCATCAGTTTCTCCATAAGAATGGAGGTGCTTATGAACCTGAAAGTAACAATGACATGTCTGGTGGCAGGAGCAGCCCTACTGTGGAGATCTGGTGATGGCTCCGAAATCAGAAGAGGTAAGACATGGAAGTTCTCAGCTTGTAATCCAGGAGCTAGGGCGACGGAGGGTTCGATTCCCTCCCTCCACACCAATGAATTATCTGGACGTTGTTTCTTAAAGTGCATAGTTTTAAGGAAATGAACTAAAGAAAGGCTGGATATATGAAAAAAGTTCTTGTTACTTTAATATGCCTTTTATTATTCTCTATTCTAATTAGTAAAGGGAACAGTGAACAAATAAAAAAGGAGACAAGAGAACTATTTCCAATTTTATCAAATAAAAAATGGGGTTTTATAAATATAAAAGGTGAGGTTGTAATTGACCCTCAGTATGATGATGTTGGAGATTTTCATGAAGGGCTGGCAATGGTATTAAAAAATGAAAAATTTGGATTTATCAATAACAAAGGCAAAATTGTAATCGATTTAAAATTTGATGAAGCAGGTAATTTTTCTGATGGACTAGCAGTGGTAAGAATTGGCGGGAAAAGGAATTATAAGGATAGGATTGGAAGAGAACTTATAATATTTGTAGATGAAAAAGGAAAAGAAGAGCGAGCAAAAGAAAATTTCCAATGGATTAATAAATTTATGGAACGCGTGCAAAAAGGACTTGCTGGAAAATACGGATATATTGATATTAAGGGAAATATTATCATAGAACCAGAGTTTGATTGGGCACATGATTTTTCAGAAGGATTAGCTTGGGTAAGCATTCTGGGAAAAAAAGGATATATAGATAAATCTGGAAAATATATTGTTAATCCTCACCTTTTTAACTGTGAGGATTTCTCTGAAGGTTTAGCAGTATTTTCAGTAGATGAAGAACATGGTAAATGTGGTTTTATTAATAAAATTGGCAAGATTGTTGTAGAACCTAAATACGACCATGCATTTGGTTTTTCTGAAGGATTGGCTGCTGTGAAAGTTGATAAAAAATGGGGATATATTGATAAAAATTTTAAAATAATAATTGAACCACAATTTTCTTGGGCTAAAGATTTTCATGAAGGAATGGCAGCGATAGAAATCGGGGGTGTTCATGAAGGATATGCAAGGTATGGATTGGGGGATTATACTGAAGGAAAAGTAGGTTATATCAACAAATCTGGAAAAATTGTCATTAATCCAAAGTTTAAACCCTCAAACTTTGATAAACTTGTTGAAGTGTTGAATCCAAATTTCAAATCCTCAAATAAATATTCTGAAGGATTGGCAGTTGTGCAAAATAATGATAAGGAAGGTTATATTGATAAAGATGGGAATATCGTTATTAAACCGTTGTTTGGTGATGCAGAAGATTTTTGGGGAGGCTTAGCATTTGTCAGAATTAAAGATAAATATGGCTACATAGACAGGTCTGGGAATTTTATTTGGAGGCCAAGTAATTAAACAAGGATACTGATTCACGATCAAGAATCGGCTTGTATATGCAATTTAGGAATCAACGTCCCGGTGGTATTAGGAGGTAAAAAATGACTATAGAGGACCGTTTGGAAAAGATCGAGAAGGAATTGGCTGTATTAATGAAAGCCACAGCCGCCGCAGCCACCACGCCGAAGGTAATCCGCGCCAATCAAATAATTATTGAAGATGAGAATGGCAAACTCTGCGCCGAGCTGAGCATGAGCAAAGACGGTCCGGGACTAATCCTTTACGACGAGAACGGCAAACCCCGCGCCGGGCTGAGCGTGTCCGAGAACGGGCCGAGGCTAATCCTGTCCGACGATGGTGGCAAACCCCGCGCCTGGCTGGATGTGTCCGATAACGGACCGATGTTAAATCTGTGCGACGATAGTGGTGAATCCCGCGTCGGGGTAAGCGTATTCAAGAACATGCCGATGCTGAATCTGTCAGATGAAAAGGGCGAATCCCGTGTCGGGGTGAGCGTGTCCGAGAACGGAACAACGCTGGCGCTGTCTGATGAGAAGGGTGAATCCCGTGTCGGGGTAAGCGTGTCCGAAAACGGACCGATGTTAAATCTGTACGACGATAGTGGTGAATCCCGCGTCGGGGTAAGCGTATTCAAGAACATGCCGATGTTGACGCTGTCTGATGAGAAGGGTGAATCCCGTGTCGGGGTGAACGTGTTCGAGAACGGACCGATGTTGAATCTGTACGATGAGAAAGGTGAATCCCGTGTCGGGGTAAGCGTATTCAAGAACGGAACAACGCTGTCGCTGTCAGATGAGAAGGGTGAATCCCGTATCTTGCTGAGCGTGTACGACGAAGGACCAATGCTGGCAATGCTGGAGTTGCTCGACGAGAACGGTAAGTCTCGAACCGGTCTGGGTTTGAGCAAAGACGGGCAAGGACTAATCATGTACGACGAGAACGGCCAAAACCGCGCCGAGCTGAGCGTGAGCAAAGTCGGGCCTGGGCTAATGCTAAAAGATAAGAAGGGCAAAATGTTCTGGTCGACCCCGTAGGCGTGGCTCAATGTTTTTGTCAGATCAACAAAGCAAGAAGTAACCAGCCGTAAATTACACGATCAGTTTAATTATTTTTAGGCGTCGATGAAGTCAACTATGGAACCAGATAAGGGAAACTTCTAGGGTCAGGTCTTTACCTTGGTGTTTGCAAACAAAGTTTCTAGTCCCGATGGAATATCAATTCAACCTTCGTGTTGAAAATCGTTGTCTCGGGAAGCCGACATTGCCCTCGTCTGTCTTTGTAGGGATCGGTGAACCACTTCTCCGGAATGAACAACCGCTTCATGACGAGGGGGACGCAGGTCTGTTAGCTCCGTTGTTTTATTATTGAAGCGTGTATTTGTGGTCTTGCTTTTTGTCTTTATGAGGTGATTCGGTCTGCTTTTTTCGACAGACAAATCCATCTTGATTCAGGGAGAAAGCAGTCTTTCAATTTCTTCATCCGTGAATTTCAACTGGCGGAGAACCCTTTTGCCATATATCGGGTCCAGAGTCTTTTTGCCCCCTTCTTAAATAATTCCCATTGTGAATAGCACTTTATTTTCAAGCAAAGATAGAGTTTGCTGACCTATTGTCCCCAGTCTATGTTGTAATCGAGTCTTGTCCAAAACCCGCAACTGGTGGCATAAAGCCACAGAATCATTTTTAAGCCCTCCCCCCTCTTCCAGGGGAATAAGTATACACGAAGGAAGCGTCGCTCGCCTTAAATTTGTCGTTAGTGGAATAGCTAAAATAGTGCTTGTAAAGCTGTTGAGCAAATCATTTTGAAAAATGATTATCGGGCGAACGCCCGCTTGTTCAGAGCCACGGATAGGATTTAAATCCGCCAGCCATATTTCTCCCCTTTTGATTGCCTTCATTGTTCATCTTCCTTTTTTAAACCGATCGGATAATCCGCGATCCCTTCTTCCGCAAGCAGACGGTCTTCTTTAGCAAATTCTCCATAAAGCTTTGCCATTCGTTTTTCGTCAACTTCCGGGAAAGAATTGTAACGTGAGCGAAATTTCAAGAATCTCAAATAATTCTCCATTTCATCTAATTGTTTCTCATCTAGTCTATCAAGTTCTTTTACAAGATGCTCTTTAACTGTCATAAACCACCCCTCCATTCATAACAAAAGTATTTTACGCATATGAGGGAACTTCGTGCACTTCGAGAGGTCTTAAAATCAGCCCATCCCTCGGTCCCTGGTACCACTCAG